>MPMD02040389.1_pt1 | contig 12591 bp, 9 predicted proteins | sample 1617291 | NCBI WGS metagenome assembly MPMD02 (sample SAMN05944810, study PRJNA350692) | marine metagenome | biome: marine; feature: ODZ; material: water; isolation source: 120 m water sample filtered on 30 um supor filter | place: Pacific Ocean | collected 2012-04-09 | depth 120m m | reverse complement strand
CCTGTCGGGATATCTGATGGGGCCACGAGTGATGAAGCCACGAGTGATGAAGCCACGAGTGATGAAGCCACGAGTGATGAAGCCACGAGTGATGAAGCCACCAGTGATGAGGCGACCAGTGATGAGGCGACCGGCGCACCAAAAACAGCTCCAAGTGTGAAGTTGGCCTCCAGTACAGAAGAAACGAGAGCACAGTCTCGAGAAGGCCCGTTGCGCGGTATGCCGTCGCGTGCGTCTCACGCAAAGCGCGGCAATTCTCTGCCGGAGCGGAAGTACGCCAATTTTGATGAGTTTGTGGTTGGGCATTGCAATCGGGTGGCCAATGCTTCGGCATGTATGGTCGCTGAGAGTCCGGGTTGTCTTACCCCTTTGTATCTTCATGGAGGCACCGGTGTCGGTAAGACCCATTTACTCGAAAGCATCTGGAAGTCGGTTTTCTCGAAACAGCCCGATTGTCGTGCGCTGTTTCTCGGTGCGGAGCAGTTCACCAGCCTTTTTCTAGAAGCACTGCACCACAGCGGCCTCCCCAATTTCCGTCGCAAATATCGTAGTGTTGATTTGCTGATTATCGATGATGTCCAGTTTTTTTCAGGCAAAAAGGCCACCGTGAGCGAATTGCTGCATACGGTTGAGTCGCTTCTAAGACATGGACGGCAGGTTGTTTTGGCGGCAGATCGCTCTCCATCGGAGCTTGAGGGCTTGCCTGCGGAGCTTATCTCTCGTTTTTCCGGGGGGATGGTTTGTAAATTGCTTGCACCAGACAATCCGACGCGGCGCGAGATTGTACGGCGATATGTGATCCAGCAGCAGTTTGAAATCTCAGAGGAAGTTCAGGACTTGGTCGCTTCACGATTGACCGCCACGCCGCGAGAACTCTTTGGCGCTTTAAATCGACTACATGCTACCAGTTCCGCCATCGGAGCCCCACTGACACTTGTAGAAGCCGAAGAGGCACTGACAGATTTAGTCCTTCCCCATGGCTGTGCAGTTCGGCTACCTGATATTGAAAAGGCCGTTTGTGAAACTTTTGGCTTGGAGCCAGAGAGTCTGCGATCTGGTCGCAAAGTAAAATCAATAAGCCATCCCCGCATGTTAGCCATGTGGCTGGCACGTAAGCACACCCGTAGCGCTCTTTCCGAGATTGGCGATTATTTTGGAAAGCGAAGTCATGCCACGGTCATTTCAGCGCAAAAACGCATTACCGGGTGGATGGCCAGTGGTGATTCCATGCAGATGGCGGATCGACCTTGTCAGGTAGAAGATGCGGTTCGGCGAGTCGAAGAGCGAATGCGTGCAGGTTAGAAGTCGCTGCTGCCGATGGTGCTTCTCTCGACTGTTGGTGGTTGTTGCGGGGTTATTTCATTCGCGTCGTCTGACGCATAAAATCCTTTTCGATGGTGTCAAGGTTGCCAAAAAATCTTTCAAACTCCCGGATCCGCTGTTCCGGGGTGTCGCGCTGCCCCGGTTGTTTTTGACTCAAAAACATAAGGTATTTGACAAACGTTTTTTCTTTGTGTTTGAGTAGGTAATACGTCAGGCACCAGGCCTCACTATAGGCCTCCAGAATAGCCTCGCGGCCCTGGAAACGCGGGTCGGTCGATTTTCCCCGGATGCGTTGATCATCAGAGATGAGCGTCAGTAGGGAGTCGGTCGGACGCACCTTGCAGTAACTGCGAAATTGGAAGAGTCGTTCCCGATTTACCGATCCCATGCCTCGCCAGCCGGTCGAACTGCGAAGATCGGGGGTTTCAAAATACATCGCCATCCCCTCATTGAGCCAAAGGGGAGTATCTGCCAGCCTCTTCTGCACGCCACAGTTGAACGCGATCTGATGGGTTGCCTCATGGATTACCGTTGCGATGAGTCTCCCTGCCTGGGGTTTGGAGAGGACGCGATTGATTTCAGCACGGTTTCGTATGCGATGCTGTGCCTGCTCTGGATCCTGAGCTCCAGTAAGGTCGTACATAACAATCCGATTCGTTTGCAAATTGTAGTACCCAACAATCGAATTGGCGGCATCTCCTAGTGATTGCCCTGCATAGCGCTTGTACGATGTTTTATCTGCAAAAATCAATGCGACCAAAGGCATTTTGGGATCGGACAGTGGAAGCTTGCGCTTTTTCCAATAATTGGTGTAGGCCCGTAGCAGACGTTCAAACAGAGCACCACACCATTCTGCATACGGTTTCGAGGTGTTGTAGCAGATCAGGTAATGATTTGTCTGGTGGATCTGAAATCCCTCGGGCAATTCTTCCAGTAGTGCCCGCCCCAATTCCTTTCGGTCCATCGGCTGAAAAGGAACATCATCGGCTGTTCGCTTTTTGATTTGGTCGGGTTGTAGTGGCCAGAGCTTTCCCTTCCGATCCTGAAGGATGATTCCACCATCGACGGCCTCAACGAGAATGTTGCCGCTCACATGAACCAGCCCACCATCACGTTCGAACGCAACATGGTCCAGCGCCACGCAGACTTCACAGCAAACCAGCGTAGAAATCACCAAGGACAAACAGATCGGCCAACACGATCGTATCCATTGGACAACCTGTTGTATTGAGCAAGACATTTGTTGGGTCTGTAGGTGATTAGGAGTTGGCAAATCTACTTGCAGTATTCTAGTCAGAAGTGGTGGCCCCCGCCTTCACCGATTTTTCGGCGGATGTCACTCTGAGACGAACAAAGCTGCTAGCATGTTCTTTCATGCGGAAATATCACCATGTCGAGAGGTATTGGTACCTCGGGGATCTCTCTGCTATAGTCCCGCCCTTCTCTTCTCTAGCCACGTTGCCAGTTATTGAACCATGCCAATGTCTTTTTCAATAGATAGGAGATTACTTTTTCTGGCAGGATTGTTTTCTACGGTCGGTTGCCAGAATTTTGATCCCTCTTCACTACCACTTGCAGATACCTTAGGGCTCACGTCAATGGCACCCGTGCCTGAGGAAGTGGCATCCCGCTACGGTCCTCTGGCGGTTGATCGAATTAAAGAGATCAAGGTTCAAGGAATGTTGGCAGCCAAGGGAAGTTCTGCAGAAAGGGATGAGATCGCCCGTAGATTGGCAGAAGAAATCCAGCAGGAGTCGAATCCGGTGATCCGCCAAGAAATAATAAAGTCGATCACCAAATGCGAAAATTCTATTGCTGAATTAGTGTTGCGGGCGGGATTAAATGATAATGATGTGGACGTTCAAATAGAGAGTTGCCGTGCTTGGGGAAACTGGCACACGTCTGATTCGGTACCGCTTTTGAGCCAGCTTTTGCGTAATGAAGCTGCACCGCTCGATGTGAAGTTGGCCGCTGTGACCGCCCTGGCAGATACGGAAAATGAACAGGCAGTCGCCGCTCTTTCCGTGGCTCTGGAAAAAGATAGGGATCCCGCGCTCCAGCATCAAGCGGTCTTGGCACTGAAGAGACTTACCGATCGTAGCTTTGGCAACGATCTGGTAGCTTGGAGAAACTTTGTCGATCATGGAGATGTGGATCAGACAAAAACGGGTGGGGCGAGCGAGGCGATCGTAAAATGGCCCTTTTCTTGGTGGGAATAGTCGTCCCACCACGTTGTGGATCCGTTTTGTTTCGGTGTCTTTGGTTTCGTTCTCTATGCGGGCGTCTCCCGCATCAAGTATTCGAGGCTTTTGTTCGTAGGCGTCGAACAGAACGAAATACACACAATCGCTATATTCTTACAGCGATCTGGGGTCAAATCAGGCAGCCTCGGGAGTGTTGCTGAACTGAACCTGCTTATTTCCCGATATCACTGCTATTGCCGTTCTTCCGGTTTCGAGCAGTGATGTCCATCGGTCCGGCAGTCTTATGATGAACAGCTCCCCTCGCCTCTTGAAGAAAAGCCAATAACAGCGTTGGTTTGTGGCTTTTCGTCCCATAGATTTTGCGTACAAATACCGGTTGTGGCAGACATGAAGCAACAGAAACTTATCAAATCGTTCCTTGCCACTTTTGCGTTTGTCGGTGGAGCTGTCGTTGCCCAATATCTCGAGCCCCTTTCTGGACCCGTTGGTGGATTGGAAGGCCTGCAGGAAGCGTTACATATGGCTAAGGCCGATGCTGCGCCTTTAGACCAACCACCTTTAGACCAACCACCTTTAGCCCAACAAGATGTCTTAAAGGCGAGCGTTTCGAATGCGACTGCTGAGAATGCTCGTGTTTCTCAAGGAAGTGCTGCGATCGAGCCTGCCAAAGTGCACCCTGAGTCGAAGGTTTCCGAGCAATCGAGCCTCCACGCACACCGAGCAAAACGGGATGGATTTGGAAACCAGAAGCGTCCCGACGAAAAAATATCCACCCGCTTGTCGCTGACAGCATTGCCGGGTCTTTCAACGGATGGGAGCCATCGTTCCATCCGTTGGGATTCTAACGGATCGTTTCGGGAGTTAGGCGTCACAGCGCCATCGAAGGACACTCCATCGAAGGACACGCTGGACCGCAAGGTCCAGAAGCGAGATCTAATTATTGCTCCATCCGCATCTGCATCGACATCGACACTACTGGTGGCAGCACGGCAGTCCGCTGCAACCAACAAAGCCCCAATGGCTTCTGAGTCCCTGCCGGGTCCGGCAATATCATCGCAGTCATCTATTACAAAAAACGATTTGATAAAGACAAGCCATCAAGATGGTGAAAAGTCGCAAAACGGAACGGCCCGTTTGGCAAAGAAAACAAACGAACCAGATGAAAAAATTGCGGTCCCGCCCGAATCCACAGATGCCGGAGTGCAACAGAGCCCGGAGCTGATAGCTTTGGAGTCCAAAATAAAGCAGGCAATTGAAATGTACCGCAATCAGACAATCAGTGTCCGGGAGAAGAGCGCTTGGTCGGTCATGCACTCCTTCATCGGGTACGGTGTTGAAAAAAAGGTACGGATTGATCAGGCCGGAAAACAGGCCAGTGCAATCGGTTGGATCTGCTACAACAATCCCTGCCGTGGTGTGCGACTGTTCTACCTTAACAACAATCGTATTTATGGTCGTCTGGGGCCGGGGAATCAGGGGCATGAAGGACAATTTATGGCGATGCTTGCCCAATCGCGTGTCCATACAAGTTATCCCATGAAGATCGACGGAAAAGACTTTACAGTTGCGGATCTCGTGAGGCGTGAGCAGGAGACCTGCCGCGCCGGTGCGGAATTGACGTTCAAGCTCATTGGTTTGTCACACTATCTGGATCTCGACGAGACCTGGAGAGATGATCGTGGTGGCAAGTGGAGCGTGTCCCGTCTGGTCCAAGAAGAGATGCGACAGCCAATTATTGGTGCCGCTTGCGGGGGAACGCACCGCCTCTTTGGGCTCTCCTATGCGGTGAATCGCTGTGGGCATAAAGGGAAGGCAATCGAAGGTCAGTATCAACGTGCAAAAATCTATGTGCAGGAATATCAAAAATATACGTTTAAAATGCAGAATCCGGATGGAAGTTTTAGCACGCGATTTTTTACCGGACGCGGTGCATCGCCCGATAAAGCTCGCCGTTTGCTGACGACGGGACACATTTCTGAATGGCTCGCTTTTTCTCTGAGCGATGAGGAGCTAATCAATCCTAAAATGGTGAAGGCAATGGATTATCTGGCTACCTTGTTGGTGCGAGGACAACGAGGGGGATGGGAAGTGGGCCCGCTCGGACACGCTCTGCATGCCCTGAATATCTACAATGACCGAGTTTTTTCTCAGACTGTTTCAGACAGCAATCACTCTCTCGCCAAAAAACGCTAACGCTTGCTGCGTCTTTTTTCTCAAAATGCCGAAGAAGTTCTCCTCGTCATTAGCATCGTGTGCTGTGCATTCCCCGCCTCTCGGGATGTGCGATTGCAGTTGGGCCTGTCGATGTGATCCGACCATTACCGTCAGGTGATAATCGCTCAAGCTTCCGTTGGCTACCTTGAATTCGTGGAAAAGACAATTTAGGATGCCAGATAGTCGTTTGTTGTCTTTGTCCGATTGCAATGCTGCACGAGTAAGCCGAGCCCAATGACCCAGCAGAAGTTCAGCGATGATTTTGAAACGCTTTTGGATGTCGCCCATCGTCTGGCGCAATATAACGATGCGGACGCTTTGCTGGTGATGGTTGAGGCACCGACCGATTGGGTAAAGCTCCGGCAAGCAACGGGCGCTCATAAGTTGCTGGTTACGGCTGATTCCATAGAGGATTTGGAGGGAGCTGCCCAGGAGGGCATTGAGACGGTTCTCCTGAACATGCCACAAAGTCCGGTCTTTGAAAAGCTTACTCAGGCGCTCCTTCAGAGTGTGGCGGAGGATATTCTTGCGCCAGGTGCGGATGTTGTCGCTGTTTACAGTGGTTTTGAGGCGGGGCGGATCGATTCGGTCAGTATGATTCACCTCGATGAACATCTGAGCCGATTGACAGCTCGTGATATTCGGTTGCTCGGAACGCGAGTCCCGCTCGATACTCTCAAGTCGGTTGTTGATCTCGCCGTTGAAATTGGTCGTGAAGGTCGCGAGGGTAAACCGATTGGGACGATGTTTGTTGTCGGGAATACCAAGGCGGTGCTTGAACGTTGTCACCCCGCCGGATTTGATCCGGTAAAAGGATACAAAAAGCCGGAACGGAGTCTTTCTGATCGGCGCGTTCGCGAAGGGATCAAGGAGATTGCTCAGATGGACGGCGCTTTCGTTGTGGGACCGGACAGTACCGTTATGGCCGCTGCCCAATATGTCGATGCGTCGGCAGACGGGCTAACGTTGACAAAAGGCTTGGGATCGCGCCATTGGGCGGCTGCGGCAATAAGTCGGAAAACCAAAGCGATTGCAGTGACTGTTAGCCAATCCAGCGGTACCGTGCGGATCTTTCAAAATGGTGAAGTGATGCTCCGAATCGAGCCATTTCGCATGCCGATGAAATGGAAAGATTTTGAATTCGATCCCCCCGGTTCGGAATGATTCTTTTTGCGCACCGGCAGGTAAAAGAAATTAAATTCTAGAGTGTGATTCAGAAAAAAAGCGAGGCGTATCACCTGTAGTTAGGTCGTATTGAATGCCAGGGCGGCGTCGACCAGCGTGTCGGGGATACCGATATCGACGACATGAAGTTGCCCCGCTATTTCTTGGCCACCTTTTTGCAATAATCCGGGTTTGAGGGCCACAAACGTGCAGGTGACGCTTGCGCGGATAGTGGCTCCGGGGCAATCTCCCGTATCGCAGTCGAGGCCACTCGGTAGGTCGACAGCCAGGATCGGGGCCGACTGACGATTTATCTGTTCAATCGCAGCGTCGAGCGGTGCCCTCGGAACACCCCGAAAGCCAGTTCCCAATAACGCATCGACGATCCATGTGGCATCGGCGAGAAAATCGGTTGCTGTTTCTTCGTGCTGCTCCGCCCGTTCTAAAATCTGGACGTCCGCGTGGCGGAGAATCTGGAAGTTGGAGCGAGCGTCACCCTGGAGGTGTGCAGGATCCCCCCAGATCAGAACCCGGACATCAATGCCTCGTAGGAATAAATGCCGGGCAATGACAAAGCCGTCTCCAGCATTGTTCCCTTTGCCGCAGCAGATTACGACGGGTGATGTAGCACCAAGGCTGCAGAGGACATCTGCAACGCCCCGTCCGGCATTCTCCATGAGTACCAAGCCTGTGAATCCGAACTGGCTGATGGCGACTTGATCGACTTGGCGAGACTGAATCCTGTTGAGCGCTTGCACTCTGTTTCGCTCCTCCGTAAGGGGGCAATAATGCCAGGAGTGAGAATAAAATATCACAAGGGCCTGGAGGCGACTTTGCCGAAAATCGATTCAAGCATTATACTACCGGAATGTTAACCCTATTCGCTTGTGGAGAAAATAAGCGATGCCCATTTATGAGTATGTTTGTCGGGATTGCAATGTAGAATTCGAGGTGCTCATCCGAAGCGGCGAACTGCCGATTTGCCAGTCATGCGGAGGCGAGAACCTCGACAAACTTCTGAGTCTGCCTGCCGCCCCCGGGGGAGGTACGACAGAGTTTCCCCCCTGTTGTGAAATGCCACCCCAAGAGCGTCCGTGCGGCACTGGTGGGTGCGGTTTTCCAGACTGCGGCTGAACAGCGAGAAGACCATCTTTTGCGATCTTCTTTGATGAGCCTCGCCCGGAGAGTTGGCTTCAAACTGTTTTTGAGCATCAGGGAAGCACGAAAACCGCAGCCAGGACGCCGCCAGCCTGGAGCAGACCACCACGGATGGAGATAGGCACGGCGGGAATGTATCGCGGTGTATAGCCGCCGATTCGGTAGCGACCGAGCGGGTACACGCATTCCTGGGGTGGCCTCATGCCGATTTTGTACGGCAGGACAGCTGCATTACAGAAAAAATGGGCCGTTGAAAGAAAAGGTTGGTTCAGCAGACCGATGGTGTGCCCATAGCGTTCTGCCTGGACTTCTTCAAAATAGAGTGGTTTGTGGCAAAGACCCGATGCCGTCCAGGTGAAATTGAGCAGGTCTTGCTCACCGAGGCGATAATGATGCAGTGGTAACGGGCGTGTTTCGAGATCACAGGAAACAGGAAAATCTTGGCCCGGTTTGCCATGGACGGCAATATGGAGACTGATGTCAGAGAGCTTTCGGTCGAGAAGGTATTCGCGAGAGAGCCGACAGTCTTTTTCATAGTCTGTCTCTTGTGGCCGGTCCGCAGCATTCGTTGCGGTCGGCGGATTATTTGTTTGCGCTAAAATCGTGTCGCCATACGCCGCCAATTCGGCACCATTCGCGGTATTTTTCTCGACGGTTGTTTCCGCTATCGCCTCGGGTATTTTTTCCGCGAGGATGCTGTGGTTGGAGACAGTTTCATAGTCATCCTTTTCATAGTCATCCTTCTCGACAGCTTCTTCAGTCGCATCGCCCGGTTCGGTGGATGCCACGGTCGTTTCCAACTGAAGGATTGAAAAGTCCTGAGGCGCCGTTGCAGTATCGGCCTCATTCTCTGAATCTGCCTCATGCTCCGCAGTCGTAACAGCGGCCTCATCGCTTGCTTCGTTGGATGCCAACGAAGCAATTTGTTCGACTTCTATCAGATTTTGAGTCGGAATAACGATCTCCGGAGCCTCCTCGATAGCCGCGCGTTCGGTCTCTTCATCCGGGGCTTCCGGAGTGGATGAAGATATCTGTTGTACCACAGCAAGATCGGCAGCAGCCTCTTGTGTTGGTTGCGTGACCTCCAAGTCATTCTCGGCGGGTGCTGCATCGACCAGATTTGTGGGCGCTGGCGAACGGTTTAGTTGGATGAGCGTAATGCCTTGCATTGGTTTTTTGACCGGCAAGTTGTTCTCTGCGGGCGCAGCACCGGTTTCTTGAGAGTCGATCAATTCCAGAGTGGCACCGGTGTCGTTGGCGCCTTGCCATGTTTCGGTCGTTATCAGGCGAAATATCGGATCGCTGACCTGGCCGGTTGGCGATTGTGTGCTCTCTTGCGGTTCTCTAGCCTGGGTTTGCGGTTCTCTAGCCTGGATTTGTTCAATCTTCTTGGCACCATTGCCGGATCCGTCTCCAAACGGGTCGGACAACACTTTCTGCTGGAGCTCTTCTTGCCACGACCGCTTTGAAGGCAGAGGTTGTCGTGACGTCGTAGCTCCGTATCTTTCGCGCCAGGCGCTTGCGGTTTTGGCCCCTCGGTCATTGCGGGGTTTCCAACCGGTTTGGGGCACTCCGACGGTGGTATCCGCCGCGAAGATGCCCGTCCCGAAGATGAGCAGGAGGCAAAGCATTGCCATGATACGAAAACAGCATTTTCCGCAGGCGTCAGTTCGCCTCGTCGGATGCGTGTTTTGTGCTGTAGTTTGTCGCTTCTTGCGTGATGGCGATGTCATGCGGATGGCTCTCCCTAACACTAGCCGCTGTGACCTGGATAAAATTTGCTTCCGTGCGTAATTTTTCGATAGTGGCGGTCCCGCAATACCCCATACCTGCTTTGAGACCACCAATCAGCTGGTACACAAAAGGTCCCAGATGTCCTTTGTACGGGACACGACCTTCGACGCCTTCCGGCACCAGTTTCTCAGGTTTTGATTCCTTCCCTCGTTGGCGATAACGCTCGCTGGACCCTTTCACCATTGCCCCGAGTGAACCCATTCCTCGATAGACTTTGAACGTTCTTCCTTGATAGAGAATTTGTTCGCCGGGACTTTCTTCTAAACCGGCTAACAGGCCTCCCACCATAACAACATGGGAACCGGCTGCCAGTGCTTTTGTTATATCTCCACTGTAACGAATCCCGCCATCGGCGATGATCGGAATTGGCTCCGCCAACTCGGCCATCATCCGGGCGGCATGATAGATCGCTGTAATTTGTGGAACGCCGACTCCCGAAATAATTCGTGTGGTGCAGATCGAGCCCGGCCCGATCCCGATTTTGATTGCGTCCGCACCGGCATCCACCAGATCGCGACAGCCAGCGGCCGTGGCAACATTGCCAGCAATGACATCGATATCCCATCGTTTTTTTATCTCGCGTACTGTTTCGATGACGTTGGCGGAATGGCCGTGTGCACTATCCACTACCAGCACATCCACGCTCTGCTGAATGAGGCTTTCTGCCCGTTGGTAGTCCTGCACTCCTACAGCGGCTCCGACTCGCAGCCTCCCCTGGCTATCTTTGCAAGCATTGGGGAAGCGTTTCATCATGTCGACGTCCTTAATCGTTATAAGGCCCGTCAGTCTGTAATCTTCGTCAACCAGCAAAAGTTTCTCGACCTTTTTTGCCATTAAAATCTTCTCAGCTTCCTCAAGCGTTACAGTCCCCGTTGCAGTCACCAGGTTCTCGTGGGTCATGACCTCTTGAATTTTCAAGTCAGATCTCTCAAGAAAGCGAAGGTCGCGTCGGGTGAGGATGCCGGTCAGACGCCCCTCGGGGGTCGTAATGGGCACGCCTGAAATATTTTGCTGGTCCATCAGTTCGCGGGCATCTTCCACACGCGCATCGGAGGGAAGTGTGACGGGATCGACAATGATGCCATTGGCCGACCTTTTCACCATGTCGACTTCTTCCGTCTGCTGTTCGATCGACATGTTTTTGTGGATGACACCGAGTCCCCCCTCCTGCGCGAGTGCAATCGCCATGCTGCTTTCGGTCACCGTATCCATGGGTGAGCTCAGGAGGGGAATGTTCAGCTCGATATGCCGAGTAAGGCTGCTGCTGACATCGATGTCTGCTGGCACGACCTGGCTATAGCCCGGTTCGAGCAGCACATCGTCGAAAGTGATTCCGACGTAAGAGATTCGTTCATCCATGGCAAACAGTTCCCGTTGCCGAAGAAGTAATGTGACCGCACATTATTACGGCATTGGAGCCGACTGACAATCGGCATGGGGCAAAAACGATGGAGAGACAGAATGGCCCAGCCCCCCCCTTTTTTTGCTCCATGCCAGTCACTTGCGCAAAGCAAAAGGGCTCGCGGCAACAGACTGCCCTGCAGAGCCAGCACGGATCATTTGCGCCGTCGACTGCGTCTTTTGTCTTTGCGACGGCTGTGCCGACGCGTAATATCAAATTCATCGTCCGGCTCTGAATACCCGTAATCAATCAATTCCATGCTGCTTTGTCGTATCAGATGCCCTTTGTTGTCTTTTTCATCAGACTCATAGCGGATGACTTCTCCAGGGATATCCAGAGCATGAATCGCCGTTTTGGTTGTATTACTCTTGCCATTCTTTTTTTCTATGATCAGGTGCGAAGTGGATTTTATCTGGTCCAGGACTTCATGAGGTCGATCGAGCGCTACCACCTGCAGATTATTACGGTAGTCCGGTTCGGGGGCGTCGTTGCTGGTGATGACCGTTTCCCGCCGCAGGATATAAGGGGCGACCTGATTGGAGTAGTAGATCTTTACCTGCTTGTGCTGATCATCGTCTCGGATCTGGTATTGCTTTACCCGACATGCGATGGGGTTTCCATCTATGTTCGCGTTTTCGGTGCCTAGATCTTCCATTTGTGTTCGGTTGCCAATTTCCTCGCCGTGATAGCCGACCGAAACCGTGCGTACGGGTGATTCGAAAGCCTTGCCACCCACTTCCAGGACCGACTCGATGCGTAGAGTGGCATAGCCACGACGGACACCTACGAGTGTTACGCGTTCCATGGTTGTTGTCGTGCCAAGCGGTTTTCCGTCCTTGTCAAACGATTGCGTGACAATGCGTGCCAGACGCCATGCGCCGGGGTCAAAACGGCCCCAGCAGTGATGCTCGTTCGGGATATCACGGATTTGCCCCAGGAGGGGAGATTGAGCCGGCAGGATGAGCAGCAGTAACATGCACACCAGCGGTAGCAGCAACCAAGGTCTGTTCATCAGATGTTCCTCTCCCCGTCTTCTCTTCGTGGATTGTCAAACCATGGGAGGCCAATCCGGTGAGGAGAGCCGCTCAGAGGGACAATGCCGCAGGTCATTCCCATGCCAAAATGCCAAGCCCCGTACAAGGCGATGGGGTAATACTACACCTGTAGCCGATATTGTTACCCATTGGTAGAGATGGTTCTAGTAGCCCCGTACCCTCGGGAAACAAGGTCCGATCCATTGGGCCAGAGGAGAACCGGCCTGTTCTTCAAGGGTCGAAAAAAAGGTATGACTTGCACAATAGGCTGCCGTCGCCCAACTGGCGCATCTTGCAT
>MPMD02281568.1_pt1 | contig 12593 bp, 12 predicted proteins | sample 1617291 | NCBI WGS metagenome assembly MPMD02 (sample SAMN05944810, study PRJNA350692) | marine metagenome | biome: marine; feature: ODZ; material: water; isolation source: 120 m water sample filtered on 30 um supor filter | place: Pacific Ocean | collected 2012-04-09 | depth 120m m | reverse complement strand
CTTATACATCTGCTCTACAAGCGATGTCGTTGGAACAACTAAAAGAATTCTTTCCCCTTTGCTTACATAATATCTTACAAGAGCGTAAATCATCAGAGATTTGCCGGATGCAGTTGGAGATATCAATAATCTTCTGTTATGTTTTAGCGCATCGCATACTCCCTCAATTTGATAATCTCTAGGTTTATGTTTAGAGATAGCAGTCATATAACCTTTAACACCTTCATAAGAAATTAAATTATTAACTTCAAATGGTTGTCCAAAATACTTATTCTCTTCAAAAAAATAAGTATATCCGTGTCTATCACAAAAACTTACAATCTTATCTAATAAACCAACATAGATTTGTCCGTTAGCAGTAGAAAATAACCTTATACGGCCGTCCCAGTATTTGTTCCTATACTGTGGCATAAATTTATAACCCACAACTTCAAAAGTAAAGTGGTCGGAGAGTTCCATACAGATATGCGGTTCCGCTTTTATCTGTAAATTAACCTCATTCAACTTTGATATAATAACATCCGCATTGTGCGTGTTAATCACTCAACCCATAGCATCTAAGTATATTTAGCGCCAGTATAGAAACCTTTATACTTTAGGTTTTTATACTTCTTATCTGTAAAACTACGACCTTCTTTAATATAGTGTATTGCTGTATTCCTTCCAATATTATATTTTTTCATTGCCCATCTTGCCGCTTCATTCCTGCTGCGAAACTTTATCCCTTCAACTACTACTTCAATCCTCTGTGTATTAGTTGTTATCTTAGTATCGGCCCATTCCGCTATATTTTCTTTATTCTTAAATCCTTCGCTTATTAGGTTTGCTCTCCACTTCTTATGTTCTGGGTCTTCTTTCGTTCCAATCAGTGATAATCTAATCTTTCTCTTTGTTTCTTCTGTGTGCTTCCTACCCTCAAATCCACCCCAATATCCTCTACCAACTGGCGTATCATCTACATCCAACCACTCTGGTCCATCGCAATTAAACGTCTCATTCAGTTTAGAGCAATCCATTATTCTTTTAGTTAGCGGTATCATTATTTATATGTGGGACTTATTCAATCACATTACCGCTAACCCGATTGATGCCCACACTTACCCCATTCCACTCATAAACTTTTGGTAGTCAATCGCATTTTTTATCATAAATGTTCTATTCTGAATTACTTTTAAGATACTTTCCAGATAAACTAACATCGTGTCGTAGTAATCCATCTTCAACGATACATTGCTTAACTTTGTATCAGCATCAAGGTATTTTTCCATTGTGGATTTATCTCTTATCTTCTTTGGAAAAGGATTCTCTGCATATACCTCAGGATCAGCCTTACCAGAAAAGTACTCATACCTCTCGTGTCTAATATTCTTACGCTGCTGTTCTGCTTTCTTTCTTAAAAGAAAAATAGTATTATATAATTCAAAGTACTTCGCATGAAGAGATGGTATATTCAATGATTCAGTATGTAGATTATCTGGATCTATTTTTGAATCTCTTTCCCACATCTCTTGAAGTTTATCAAGATCAATAGTCATTAATTAATTTTTATAATGGATTTCCTTCTAAATCTTCTATATCGTAAATAAGATATTTGAAACTTACACTTGCTGTAAAGTATTCTATATCATTAGTTGTAGCATCAAAATCTAAAGTTGTCAAGGAATATGGAAACATTTGTCTAAACTTTACTTGAAATTTAGTAATAAAAGAACTACTTAAGATTTGGAGTGTTCCATCAGAAAACATATTACTCATAGATCTAGTTGGTAGATCCATTGATTTATTACCAGTTTTCTGATATTCATAAATTTGATCAAGACTTTCTGGATATCCTAATCCTCTCAACCAATTTTGTATCTCCATATAATTCTTTAAATCTTCATCAACAAGAAATTTTAGAGTTAAATCGCCAAAAGTTAGTTTATCTCCTGGTTGATCAATATCTTTAAGATAAGTTGGTTGAACTGCAACACCAAGATTTAAGTCTGGAATATTTGCTTGGTTACAAAAGAATGAGACCTTTGGTGCGTTGTTTAAAGTAAATTTAAAACCAGTTGGTGATAAAAAATTTCTATTCTCAATCTGTCTAGGCATTATTATCTTCCTCCTTTAAATCCAGGAATGTTTTCACCTCTATCTGACATTTTCAGATCCTCCTATATTAATACTATAAATTAAGTTTTTAAAAAATCCACCTTGTGTAGATTGTTGATACAGTAATTCATGTATATTATCAGGTTCTTTAATTCCCCATTCAGGTTTAGGTGCTGGTTTTTGTCTTGGTTTATCAAGATCAACAACCGTATCATATTCTTTAATAGGAATTACTGAAGGGAACCAATCATCTTTAATATTTTCCATCAGTCAAGTCTTCCTCCCATAAATTGACCATATGTTTTTCTCAACCTTAATGCAGTTTTTGCTACTATGAATTGATTATATTGTTTCATTTAACTATTTAGATAAAAAAAAGACCCTCCCGATTGGGAGAGTCTTGTAAATGATTGAAGTATATAAACTTCTGATCACATGAGGTTCTTGACGGTAACGCGACGGTAGTAGCGGTTCTGGTTCGTCTGTAGACGACCCAATCCCTGGTTGGTTCCTTCAGCGAAGGGGTTAGCAACCATACCGTAACGAGTCTTGAATCCAATTTTGGGTTGGAAGCTGTTCTCGCCAACTGCACGAACCATCTGAAGAGGAACGTAAGGGCAATAGAATAGACCAGCGTCATAAGGTGAGGAACCTTTGTATCCACAAACGTAGTACTGGTTTCCACCTTGAGGAGCACCTGTGCCAACTAGGTTAGCAGCATAAGGGTCGATGTACACTTTGTACTTACCTTGGAGAGTACCAGCAAATGTGTTGCCAGTGTCATCAACGTTAAGGTTAGCGTTAAGTGCAGGGGTGTAATCAAGAACACCAGCCATTGTAAGTGCAGAAGCAACGTCAGCAGAACAAAGGATGATGTTACCCTTTCCGCGACGAGTTCTTTGTGCAATAGCGTTAGCATCTCTTTCGATCTGGAACAGAAGTCCTTTGAACTTCTCAACAGACCAGCGACCGTTGGAGTCGATATCGAGGTCAAACTGACCAGCGGTAGCAACGTTCTGAACAGCGCCTTGCTCAGCAGTCTTGTAGATAGTACGGATAACTTCGCGGTTAATTTCAGCGAGGATCTCAGTACTCAAGATGTTAGCAAGTTCTGCTTCAGCGTTAAGACCGTGAATAGCCTTGAGGTCTTGAGCCAGTTCTAAACTGTACTCTGCCTTCAGTGCGCGTGACTTAGCAGTAACAGTAACTTTCTCAATGCTGAACGCCATCTGGTTGAAGGCGTCATTAGCAGAGCCATCAAGCGATTCAGATGTTGCCGTGGGCATTCCCTGACCTACATTGTAGGCAGTAGAAGTAGCAGTACCAACTGGGTTCAGAACGCCAGGGTTAGTACCGGATTGACCAGTAGTACCCATACCAACGTTTTGGTCGGTTCCACTGTTGTTGTCGAATCCATAAGGTTGTCCAGAGAATGCTGTATCTACTTCGTCGTAGAAAGTCTCTGATCTTGCGCCTTCCTTGTAGGTTTGCGAGCGCATTGCGAAGATAAGTCCAGTAGGACCGCTCATCGGTTGAACGCCAGCAAGGTCATAAGCGACCAAGTTAGGCATGGAGCGTCTGATCAAGGAGATCAGAACTGGGTCGAAACCAGCAGCAGGACCAGCAGCGGTAGCAGAAGCACCGAATCCGCCTGTACCGGCTACGTTAAGAGGTGCTTCAGTCAGCATTCCGGTGCCGGATTCAAATGACTGTTGCTCTCTTAGGAATTTTTCTTGGTTTTCTAGCAGGACGGCGGTAACAGCTCTACGATGCGAATCTTGGATTGCATCAGCGCCCTCAGCATTGAGGAGAGGTGCCCACTTTTCCTGCAGTTGTTCGGAATTGAACATTTGCGTTTACCTTAAGTGTAATTGTTTTAGGTTTGAATTAATATTAAATTCAGTTTATTTGTTAAAAGCAGAGAATGTCTTCAGATATGCAGTCATCGAATTCGATACTGATTCAGGAACAGCTTCTACTCCCTCTGAAAGAGTTTCTGTCTTAACAGATGAAGTCTTAGATGGGAAATAAGATTCCTTCAAAGTCTCCAACTTTTCACGATACTTAGCTTCACTTTCAAACTCTACACTCTCGGAAAGCGTAGCAAGCTTTTCTTTCTGAGTGGACGCAAGTCCTTCAGAAACATCGGCAAGAATTACATCTGAAGTAGACTCAGAAAGTCTCTTATTCAGTGCTACATTCTTATCGATTTGCTCATTGAGTTTGGTCTCCATATCATCTAGTTTTTCTACCATACTCTCAAGTACATCATACTTATCTTCAGGGATTGATACATAATGTGCTTCAAACAGGCCCTTCAGGCCTGTCATGAAGGATTCGTTAAGATCCTCCTTAAGACCACCTTGAATAGCAAGTTGATTCTCTTCCATCCATTCGGACGAAACATACTCTAAGTAAGAATCAACACGCTCGGTGAGTTCGGACTTAGCTTCTACTAATCCTTCCTCAAGTCTTGTGGCATATTGTGCTTCTAAAGTTTCCTTAAGTTGCTCTACTCTGGACTTAATAGCAGCCTCAAAGATTGTTCTTGCTTTCTCTTGGAACTCTTCAGAAAGTTCTTCACCGGCAAGAAGTGCATTAACATCTTCTTCGACGTTAATCTCTTCAAATTCAGGTGCTTCAGCAACAACTGCTTCTTCTTCAGTTGCTTCTTCCACAACTTCTTCGTCAGTGACAGTCTCTTCTTCTTCGATCATTTCGTCAGTAATTTCTTCTTCTTCCTTAACTCCGGCAGGAGTAGGCATAGCACCCACCTTTCCTTTACGGTTAGTAATTGCATCAGAAACCTGCTTAAGAGTTCCACCAGGTGTATTTACCTTTGCAGAATCATCGTCTGGTTTGTAGTTATCGGGAGTTGGACCTCCCAGATCCTCAACAGAAGCGCCAGATGGCTTTTCCATAGGCATCCCTTGTGCTGCGTTAGCATTAACAGCAGTTTTGGATTGCTTAACGTCCTCTTCCATTGCTTGTAATTGTGTGCCACTAGACATTTGAAGTTTCTCCGTATTAACCGATTGTTTAAATTAATCTATATTTATTTATAAATTGTAAATTTACAATGAGTTTATAAACTCATTGAAAAGACTGATTTTATGCTCATCTAACGCTTTTTGCGTTACAAGAGTATCAATTTTTGCCTTAGTTTCTGCAGCGAGTCTTTCACGAAGTGTATCTCCTTCCCAAACCCACTCTTTTCCTTCCATAATTCCTTCAACAAAAGCATCAGGAGCAGAAGGATCAGCAACGATATCAGCAGCAGTTGCTAACATAAAATCGCTACCAACAACATTAAAACCTTCTTTGGTTGGTTTTAATGAACCAATACCTCTTGAAGAAACGCCAAGTTTTACACCTTCATTAATCAAGGACTTAGCGATTTGACCCATAGGAGTCTCAAGGATCTTTGCTTTACCAATAAAATTAGAACCGTGCTCTCTTAGAGAAACAATTTTATGCGAAACTCTATCAAGATTAACAGTTGGACCATCTGGATGACCCAACTCTCCAAGGGCTCTGCCTGGAGTAATATTGGACTCATTATACCTAGCAACCTCTTTTTGGAGAGTTTCCATAGGATACATCCGACCATTACGATTCTTGATGTTTCCTTGTAGGAAGACACCTTCAATATAAAGTGATTTCTTATCACCTTTTCCTTCAGTAATAAACTTTACTGATTCGATTTCTTCTCTAATGAGTTTCATCAAGAGTCTCCGCTAACTTGTACTTGCTGTAGATATGCCACACCAGTTCCTAATGCCAATGTACCAACTGTGAAAGTGCCTCTCACATATGCATCATATGGAAGACCATCTCTTGTAGTATCTGGATATGGACTAGCAGAAGGATAGTTAACAACAATACTTTGAGAGAAAGTTCCTCCTAAAGGATCTGTGTTATTAACACTAATTACAATGTAATCACTGAAATCATAATCTGAATTGCCACCTACAGATAAGGCAACAGAATCTCCAGCCACAAATTGAGATCCTTCACCTTCTGGGAATGTTAATGTAGTGGTAGCAGCAGCACTGGTAACACCAACAACTCTTTGTGATCGGGGTTTACCAATATTAATGACTTCCGTTGTATTCTCAGCAACAAAGTAATTTGCTGGAGTTGCAATAACACTACTTGTGCCAATACCAATATGAGCACCTTTGGTTAAAGCAGTGACTCTCAAACTATCGGATTGATGAGAAAATGCAGTTGAATTAACATTAGATGTACCAGTCGTAACTGCAGTACAAATTCCTACAGGATTATGAGCCATTATTCATTCCGTCGATGGACATTGTGATTATTAGTTATTTATAATCAGGTTTCTTCTACTGGTTCTACAGAGTCTACTGTATCAGGAACCTCTTCTTCTGGTTCACCTTGATCAAACATATTAGCAGCTACATTAGGTTTAATATCATCAATTTTCTCAGCACTCTTATTAAAAAGAATATCTTTGATCCTATCACTTATTCCAGATGGCGAATTATCAGACGCCATCATATCCATTAAATCAGCATTAGTTACTTCAGGCATAACATTAAATAGTACAATTTTTAGTATTTATCAAATTATTTATCAAATCTCAGCAGACTTGACTTCCTTAGCAGATGGTTCCATTACAGATGCATCCACTTCGGGTTCTTGAACAGGTGCTCCAAGATCTAAAGGTGCTCCTGTTTCTGGATCTACAGGTGCCATTGGATCAGGAATAATTCCTTCATCAATTTCCTTTGCGATCAGTTCATCCTGTTCGATGATTTCTTCATCCGTCTGACGAAGAATCTTGCGGCGAATATAATCTTGTGAATAATATTTACCTACATATGGTTCTGCTGCTGCAGCCATATTAATTCTTTCAGTAAGAAGTTCAGTTTCTTTTAGTTCTGAGAAATGGTTATCATAGATGAAATCATACTGAATATGATCCTCCATAATATTCCAATCTTCAGGAGTAATGATATTCTTAAGAATCAACTGCGTCTTAAGCATATCATTAAACATTGCTGAGAATCTTTTTCTCAAACGTCCAACAAACTTACTGAACTTAACTTCATCTCTTAAGATCTCTGAAGATCTTCCAAGGTTAAATCCACCATCTCCACCAATTCTAGAAACTGGAACATTCAGTGCTCTGTATAGTTTATCTTGGAAATACTTAATATCAGTAATCTCTCCAAGGTTCTGACCACCAGGCAAAGTGGTAATCTCTGTTCCTCTACCACCTTCACGGCGAGGTAACCAGAAATCTTCCAGCATACTCATGAATTTCTTATCATCACGAATCTCACCAGTAGATGCATCATATACCAACTTATTACGGTAACGCATCATAACATCACGAAGATATTGCTCTGCCTTTACCTTAGGTAGATTACCAACATCAATATAGAAAATTCTACGTTCTGGTGCTCTTGATATTCTATAGATAACAAGACTATCCTCAATCATTCTAAGTTGATTGAGAGCTTTGATTGATTTGTGGAGATATGAAAGAGTTGATCCCTTATTCCTATCTACAAGTCCAGAAGTACAATATGTAATAGAATCCTTAGTGAATTTGATTCCAGCATTAGCACCTGCTGTTGAACCAGAATTTAAAGGACTTCCTATTGCATACTGCTGTTTTGGATTATAAAGGAAGTATTCTTCTATCTCAGGAAACTGATAATCCATAGGATTATCACTTATATTATTACTTTGTCTATACTTATCTCTTTCTTCTGCTTTATTTTTACGCACATAACGCATCTTTAATGCATCAACATAACGCAATTCTTTTATACCTTCATGTGGTTTTTTAAGGTCAATTACTTTATGGTAGTATAATCTACCGTCAATATACCAATTTCTATAGATTTCATGCGATTTTTTATCAAAATCAAGCATTTCTTTGATATATTTGAACTCATTTCTAATCTTATTTTTGATACCATCACTGGCTTTAAGATTAGATAGTTCAATTTCTACCGGACTATCATTCGTATCAGATACGATTGCTTCATTAACAATATCTTCAATAGCACTATCCGCTTCAGGATGAAGAGCCATTTCACGATATCTTTTGATTAAGTCAAACTCAGTTCTATAAACACCTTCAATATCAACATAGGAACCAAAAAACCCACTACTCAAATAATGATCACTCTGATCCTCTTTAGATTGAGGAACAGGTGATAGAGTAGTGGGTGATTTTGATCCGCTATCATCAATAGAGAATCCAAATAACTTAGGCATGATTTATTTTTTTATCTTAATCGCTGATCTATTTATCAGAGTTAATCAGACCGTTGCTCCACCAGGAATTGGTTCCCAGTATTGAACTTGGAATTCAACTGTAAACTCCTCAATAGTATCTCCGGTATCATATGAAAGATCAATTGCAGAAATACTTGTTGGGAAAATACTATAGAATTTGTAAGATTGTACTGCTTCTAAACCAGAGCCATCAACTCCTCCTTTAGTAGATGCCAATCTTGTCATTTGAGTGACCGTTGCATCAATCTGATAATCTGCTGGATCAGCGTCACCACTAGCATCGGCATATTGACCAACCTGTTGCATCCATGATTCCATGGCATTGCGAATCTCAAAGTCAGTATCATTAATTACTGTAATTGTCCAAACATCAAAAGTTCTGTCTCCAGCAACTTTAAAAATTCTTCCTCTAAAAGGAATCTCAATCGGTGCAATAGTAGATGCAGGTAAAGAAGCAGCTTTACATAGCATTTTAAGTTTATCAGCAGGAATCCCAGCGACTGATGCTGAATCGGTCATTTCAATCTCAAATAAATTGGGGCGGGCGCCGCCGCCCACCAAAGTTGATTTGAAGTCCTGAATAGTATGTGGCATTTGTTGTGTCCTCCGTGTTGTTATTTATTATGTTATTAGATTAAACAGTACCGGCAACTTCTTCAAACGAGACACCAGTTCTCGTTGCAACAAATGTCAGTGTGACATAGTTGATTGCTTTGGCAGGTTTCAGGTAAATGTCTGCTCTAAATTCATTGTTATCAATAACATCAGGAGTGTTATTTGAAGTATCACAAACAACGAGGAATCCATAAAGACCTCTTTTTGCTTGAACATCACGAAGATATGGTTCAACAATATTCTTGAAGTTTGCTCTTGTTATCTCATCATTGAGTTCAAAGAGTTGTGCTTCTGCTGCTTTCTGTAATGCTTGCTCAACGGTAAGGAATAAACGACGAACGTTAATTCTATCAAACGCAGATGCATATCCAAGAGCAGTCTTATCTCCAAAGAGAAGAGTTCCAATTCCAGGTTGAGTAATAACAGAGTTAATTCTCAATGGATAGAGTTGATCTCTTTGTGCCTTGCTTGGGTTATAAGCAAGTTTAACAGCATTATTAATGATTCCTCTTTGCTGTCCAGCAGGTGAGAACCATGGATATGCTAGAATTCCAGTACGACAAGTTAAACCAGCAATGTCTCCATTACATGGAATGTAACGGAACTTATTATTAAAACGATCATAAGTGTACTTATAACCACTATCAAATACACCATAAGATGTAGATGTAAGTGAACTAAAGTATTGAATCAAGTTTGTAGTTTGTGTAGTCGTATTAGACTCACCAACTACGTTTCCTCTATGTGGTCCAATAAATGCAACACAATCCTTTCTTTGATTTGCTATAGAAAGTAGATGATTTGCTTTTGCTTGTGACTCATCCTCATTGGTAAGTCCAGGACCCATAATAAGGTAATCCATAGCAACTTCATCTTCGTTGCTTAACTTATTATATGATGTTTGAAGATCTCCTAACGCGGCTTTAGCACCCTTATTAGCAGAATAATCAATACCACCCGTCAATGTGTAAGTAGTATTACCAATACCACTAAATGTTACTCCTTGAGCGTCTAGACCCCAGAGACTATCTCCATTTGTGACTTGAACATATCCTGCACCCGCAGTTGTAAATCCAGTAGCAACTGGAACAGTCCTCCAATATGCATCTTCTGCGGAAGAAGGATTACTTCCAGCATAAACTTGATCTGAGAAATCAGCAATATACTGCTCATACCAGTTTTTCCGTGGAGCATTAACTGCAGAAATAGCATCTTTTGCTTTAGAAAGATTTAAGTGCTTCTCAAGAATACTTCCTGTGACTCCACTAATATTTCCTGCATCATCAACAACAACCACATGAATACCATCATTCTTACCACTTCTATCAAGAGTGTATTTGGTACTAACAGGTCTGGGAGCAATAGACTTCCAGTACATTACTCCATTGTTTATTTGAAGTTTCTGTTGATCATACCAATCAGTAGCAGTTGTAGGAGTATATGCTGCAACAGTAGCAGAAAGACCAGTATTAATACCAGCATTATCTACAAAATAGCAAGAATCTGAAGTATCAAAAGAAGCAAATGATGTGTTCTCAGCATAAGTAATTGCTGTTTCTGTACCAGCTGCCGAAACTCTTGATGTTACCTTAACATTAATTGTAGATAGTTCACTTGTTGATTCAGTATTAACACCAGTAATAATACCCTTTAGATATCCATTAAACTGACTAGTTGATCCTGCTCCAGGAAGATTAACATCCAAAACAGCAGTAATACCATATCCAATTGTTGCGCCAGCAAGTGATAAGTTACTTGTCGTAATACCAATTATTTGGTCAGCAACATCATCAATAACACAAACCTTTAAATCATTAGCCCAAGTACCAGGATTCTTTGCTGCCCAAGTATAGTTGGTATCTTCTCCATCACCATGATTCTCCATGTAATCATCGTAACTATCGATTCTACCTGTTCCTGTCATTCCAGTGTAGGCATATCCAACACCAGCATTGGCATTCTGTAGAGTAGTGCCAGCAGTTCTAACAACCTTTAAGACCCCTCCATAAGAAAGATAGGATGCCGCGCTCATCCAATACTCATACTGCGCGTCTGTTGAAAGAGGTTTTCCAAATGTGGAAATCAATTCTTGTTCTGTTGTAATATCGATAGGAAAATCAACGGGTCCAATTGGGAATGGACCTGCGATACCTCCAATATTATCAAGTACATTATCAGCTCTTCCTACAGTTAAATCAACCTCCCTTACCAGTACACCGGGAGACAATTGAGGAGTCGCCATGTCGTTTTTCTCCGAATTTCTCAGTTATCTAAAAAATATTTATTAAAATTGACATTTACATATACTCCCACATATGAGCCATATCGCCATACTCATCAGTATGCCATCTATCACCATCAGCATCAACGAAACTTTCACCTTCTAATCCAGTTTCAATGAATCCAAAAGGTGCCATATCCTGTTCTATTTGATTTTTTTGCTCTTCATATAACCTTTTTCTAACATCCTGATCAGTAAGTTCTTTAAAGTAATCTTGACATGCTAACCAAGCATATATTACTAAACACATAGCAAGGTCATCATTACAACCTTCTTCTGCTTCAAATGAATTATTTTTCTGAATAAAAGTGGTAAGTTCTGAGATAATTTCATAATCATTGAATATTACCTTATCTTCTTCAATCAAAGTTTTAAGGTTAAGAGACCCTACTTTCTTAACAGTCTTGGACATTTTAACTCCAAGTTGTGTCTTCTTGCCAGAAAATCCTTGACCTACAACCTGTCCTGCCCTGCCTCTCATAGAGCACATAAGCACATTTTGATACTCAAGGTCATAATGAAGTAGTGATGCCACCTGGTCGCCTATATCGTTGACCTCACAGAGTATATAAGCACCGTTATAACCTCTTGCTACCTCATATATGATGTTAGGAAATAGCATTGGTTTGATTTCATTGTTGCGATATTTGGCAACAATCTTATGCGGAAATTCTGTTATATCAACAACAATAAAAGCAGAGTAGTCCTCACTAACTCCTCTTGCTACATCAACTGTAATTATATAATCATGGTTCTCTTGTGATACTTGATAAACATCTAATCCAGCATTTCTATTAATAGGTGTATCATATACAAATGTTCTTAGTTTACTAGGTGCAATAAGAGTATCAACAGATCCTAAGAATTCACATTCAAACTCAACTTTAAACTGTTGTTCTGAAGTGTTGGCAATAGTTTGTGCTTTCCATGCAGCATCTCTACCAGGAACTTCACTCCAATGAACATCAGTTGGTATATATTCATTCTTGCCACTTTCTGCATCATGCCAATACCTATAAAAATGATTCATCCCGTGAGGGGTAGAAACCATTATGACTTTCGTTGATTTACCAGAAGTAATAGTAGGATAAACACTGGCAAAGAAGGACTCTGCAATATGGTTCGGAACGAACGCAAATTCATCGAGGAAGAGGATGTTAAACGACATACCTCGGACAGCAGACGCAGATGTAGAAGCTGCCAATATCTTACTGCCATTCTCTAACTCCAAAGAACCTTTATTCCATGATATAATACCCTGCTGCATCCATTTAGGCAAGTTCTCATATGCAGTTTGTAATCTACCTAGTAATTCTCTGGCAGT
>MPMD02426058.1_pt1 | contig 12609 bp, 7 predicted proteins | sample 1617291 | NCBI WGS metagenome assembly MPMD02 (sample SAMN05944810, study PRJNA350692) | marine metagenome | biome: marine; feature: ODZ; material: water; isolation source: 120 m water sample filtered on 30 um supor filter | place: Pacific Ocean | collected 2012-04-09 | depth 120m m | reverse complement strand
TATAAGCGTCCGCTTCTGTTGTAATTGCATATTTTTCTATTTCATATGTTGGCATTATGATGTCCTCGTTATTTTAGCTACTACTGTATCGGCTGTAAAATCTGGTTTCCATGATTGATAATAAGCATATTTACTTGAAAAAGCAACAGAACTACTAGTAGTAAGATACATTTCTGTATCACTTACTATTCTAGTTACTTCTGAATAAAAAGCAGAAGTTTGTAATCCATAATTATTAGTATTTGCTATTCTTATAAAATCACCTACTTTAAAATTCCCATCAAAATTAGTATTAGAACCCGTTACTTTATTAGAATTTAAATCTATACTTACAGTACCTGAAGCTAATGTTAAACCTTTATTTGAAGCACCGACTTCTTTCCACCAAATAACTCTTTGAAAACCATAATAAACTGCAGTACTATTATCATGTTCTGCTGCAGTTGTATCTTTTGCTCCTCTTGTACAACCTGTTAAAGTATTAGTACTTTTACCTGTATAAGTTATTTCTTCGTCTTCTATAGCAATAGTTCCTAAAGTTGGAAAATCGCTTGCATCTGTTAAATCTATTTCAGTTTCTGAAGTATCTAAGGCTTCTGCTAATGTTGTACTTTGTCCTTTTGTTGTAAATAAAGCTGTTCTATCTGTATAAATATCAAGAGCTTTCCAAGGATCACTATTATCACTTGAATCATGTATTAGATATCCTATTCCACCACTTGATAAACCAGAAAAGGCCTGTATTTCTTGATCTGTAGAAGCAGAAGATACTGGATGTTGTTTTCCTCCACTATTTGTGAATATATAATTATCAGCAGCAGTATTAACATTCCCTGTAGAAGTATTTAATACAAAACTACCTGTCATATGTCCACCTCTAATAAGTTTTTCATATCTACCAAAAAGAGCGGGCATACTAGGCGCATAACGTCCTGAAATAGTTGTCCAAGACGATACTTGTCCTTCTGTTGTTCTTACTCTAACGGAGACTAAATAAAAACCGCTTAAAGGATTTACTACCCTTAATTGAGTATTATTAGTACTAAATATCTCTCCCGTACCCCCACCTAAATTTTCACTATTAGCTAAATTGTGTTTGACTTCAAATTTACCAATATTATTACTAAGAATTATTTCTTCTGCTTGAAAAACCCAAGTTACTGTAGCAGTACCTTTTATTTGTTTATGTTTAACAGCTTTAGTTCTATAAGCTCCTCTTGTACATCCAGTTAAATCATTAGTACTTTTTCCAGTATATTTTATAAATTCATTATCAATTTGAATAATTCCACTAGAAGCAAAATCTGTTCCATCTTTTACTGTAATAGTTTCATCTATAGCACTTAATTCTTCGTATAAAGGACTTTTAGCACCATCAATATTAGCTTTAGCACCAACAGGAAAACCCCATTGAATTAAAGCACTGTCTTGTGTAGCATCATCGCTTCCAGCACCTGATTCATTAGAAAAAGTAACTCTTACATCTGTTGGTCCAGGAACGGGTTTATAACGACCAGGTAATAAATCATAAGGGGTTTCATATATTGCATACCCTTTTTCTACTTCATCAAATTTAGTTGGAATATGTTTAACTGCAGAAAATTCAAAAGTTCCTTCATCGGTATTTTCTACAATATCTAAAACTCTATATTGAACAGTTTTATATTTATTATCACTTTCATTACCGTCTCTTTCATCGGAAGTAATAGCCCAAATTACCTCTGTATTTGGAATTTCGGAAAAAGAATTAAGAACAAATAACTTTTCAGTCGTAACAGCTCCTGTAGTCTCATCTATAGTACCGGAGGGATTACCTATAAGTTGATTCTCAACTCTAGTATGTTCTGACCATTCTAATCGTACAGGATTATTATTATCATCTTTAATATTAACTGTTTTTATTTCACTATCAATAAGAGCTCCATTTTTATCCCTAATTATATAATCTCCTTTAACAAATGTTGTGCCCCCAATTACTGTTAAATTACCATCTTCATCTGTATCCTGAGCTAAAAAAGCTCCTCCTGATGGAAAAATAAGATGTAAAGTATAATTACTTTCTGGATAAAAAGAGACTGGTCTATCTAATGGAATATTATTTTCGTCAATAGAACCGTCTACGGCTACTCGTCCACTAAACTGTACTTTATATCTATTGTGATCTTGTACATTAACAATATCTCCTGCTCTTACAAAACTGGCACCAAGACCAGATTTAAATCCAACTATCTCTGTTTCTAATTTATTTGTTAAAATATACCATTGACCTACTCTCCAAGCCTGTCCTTCACTAGTACAGCCAAAAGCTAATGCATCTTCTGTTTTTAGTTCGTTAGTTTCTAATATATTATCTACGTCTTCTACAATTTTTACTTCTTGAGTATATTTATTATCTGGATTTGTCCAAGTAACTGCAATTTGATTAGGTCTTTTTCTATTTGAAGTTCCTGTATACGCAAATTCTCCATCTATAACATTTGTTTGATTAAAGGTATATGTGGGAAGCTTTGGTCTATCTTGTATAGGAGTTAATTTTCCATCCATCCAATATAATAAACCTCTAAAAACAGAAGCTAATTCGTTTAAAACTTGATAAGCTTCACTTGCTTGTTTTATATAAACATTACAAGTAAATCTAGGCTCTTTATCGCCTCTTCCATCAGGAACTAACTCATCACAATACCTAGCTATTTTATATAATTCATACTTATTAATTAAACTATCGTCTTGTATAACATTACCTAACCCATAAGTCTTATTTGTAACTAAATCATAAAAAATCCAAGCAGGATTATTACAATATACTTTTCTATGGTTAATATCCGCATCTGTTGTAAAAGTACTAGTATCTCCTCTGAAATTACCATCCCAGTTTTGATAGCTAGATTCCTTGGCTCCTGTAGTTATATTTCTTTTATAAGCAGCTATACCATCTGAAGCTTCTTCTCTGGTAATATAGTTACTAGGAACTTGAATTTTTAAACCTCTAAGATGGTAGCTTCTACTAGGAGGAGAGTTAAAATCTTCAGCATTAAAAGTTACTAATGAATATGCTGTATTTGGATAACGAAACTTATCTTTAATTATAGCTTCTACAGTTTTGAACATTGTTATACCGTTAAAAGTCCAATGATAATTTCCTGTTTCATGGTTATCACTATTAACTTTTTTAACTTTTATTCTCCAATCTGTAAAAGGTTGAAGTTCTCGAGTATTAATAGTAAATTCTTCAGCAAAAGAAGTTCTAGTTCTGGCTATAATAAAAGCATCACTAGCTTGTAAATGGTTTCCTTTATCATCTGCTCCACTCCCTCCATCTGAAAATCCATCATACCAAGGTTGGTCCCCTATATCACCATTACTATTAGGTCGACCAAAAACTAATTGTTTATTATCTCCATCAAAAGCTTCATTTGAGTTTCTTACAAAATCAAAATAGATTTGAAGTTCAGACCAGTTAGGTCCTTCATCCCCTTCATCTTTTAAAGAGTATAGTCCTTGAGGAAATTCAAAAGTTAATTTTATTTCATCAATTAAAGAAGCGTCTGCAACTTGTACTTGAGAAGAAGTTATAGTCACATCACTTGCTGTACCTTCTCCCAGTCCTGACTGTTGTTTCATTTCTGTATTTACAGATAAAACATAGCTAGTCGATGTTGTACTACTATTTAGATTAGGTATAATTGGTTGATTAGCATGCCCTGTTAAAAAACTTGCTCCTGAATTTTTAAAATTAAACTCATTTGGATCGTCATTTGTATAAGCTGGTCGTACTGGAAAAAGAAGTTGAGCTCTAACATTTGAAACAGTAGTTATAGCCGCAACTTCAAGAGTACATTCATCGCTTCCTTCATTAATGGCTGTTATTTTTGAAGCATGATCTATTGCACAAGATACACCTGAAACAGTAACATGTGCTATAACATCTAAATAAGCTTTTAAACCATTATCATCAGTATCTACTGAAGTTATTAAAGCATCTAATTCCATGCCGTCTATACCCGCTCCTGGAATTCTTATAATTGATGCCCGAAGATTGTGTCTACTCTGCCTTTGCATATTAGATACAAAAAAACTACTACTTGCTATTACATAATTTGTACCTTTAGTTATACTAAATGTTATACCGCCCGTACTAGTTGTGGACTTACCGGCTCCTTCTATTCTTAAAAATCTAGTTTTACCCTTAAGTTGTATTCCGTCGAAAAAAGCTTCTGCAGAATTTACAGATGCTGTAGTTTGTCCTGCAGTTATACTTGCAAAACGAGTTGTCCTAGGTTTAATATGTTCATATACATCCTCATCTATTAAGGGAGTATCATTTAAAAATATAGAAGATGCACCATTTACTAATCCATCTATTTCTCCTTCTGATAACATATCATAAATTAGTCCTTGCTGACTTCTATCAGGATCATTAAATATATCATCAGCTCCCGGATAGGGATATATTTTATGATGCCATCCTAAATCTATACCATTACTTGACATTATACTCTCCTTATTTTAATGTAAACTAGTCCAAACTGTGAGATCTTCCCACTGTTGAACATTTTGTGAACTACCACTTACTATATCACCACTACCTGTTGGGGATCCTGTAGCCTTTGTATCATTTTTTCTACTGTCATCATCATAATCATTTTGAATATATTGTAAATGACTCATATCTACTGGTTTAGTGCTAAAAGCAACACTTATTGGGGCTCCTCCTATTAATAATTCTCCATAAAGAACAGGTACCGGATTACCCTGTACTATAGTATTATCTGGACCATCAAAAAAGTGTCCATCAGATTCATCCCCTATTTTTTTAGGTAAACCTATTTCAGCAATACCTGCCATCATTAGCTGCATACCGATTGTTGCTAGCCAAGGTATTTGATATACAATACCAACTACTGCAAGAACAAAACCAACGATTGTTTTAAACCATCCACTTGCTCCTTGGGGTACTGCTGTAATAATTATATCTTCATCATTCAAGCTTAAAAGAAGATCTCTTTCAGCTGTTTCAGGATCAATAAATTCTTTACCTCTTTGAACCGTAAATCTAATTCCATCTTTTTCAGAGTTTATTAAGTATGATCTAAATCCTTCTATTTGACAATCTATTAAATCTATTATATCTTTAAAATTTGCTGCATTTAAAGACCATTTGTATCCAAATTTATCTCCAATATCCCCTACTAAACGTACTTGATTCATTTTATTTCCGGTTTTAAGTGGTATAACTCTTTACTTGGTATACTAATTATATAATAATCTAAGTTTAACCCGTTACATTGTTTTCTATCAAAATCACTCGGTTCTGCACTAGTATTTATATGACTATGTAATACTCCTATTATTTTATTTTCTAATAATGCTTGTACATATTCTTTTGGATCCATTTCAAAATTATTAGAATTCTCTGCTATATTTTTAATTGGAACCCATTCTGCTTCTGTATTATTTAAAGTTATTAAACCACAAGCTTCTCTTGGATATTCTACCTCTAAATATTTATAAATTTTTGGTAATAGAGAAGTAATCATCTTCCCCCCTTTTTTGCTGAAGGAAAACCACCAAATTGTAAAATTTCAGTTTCTCGTCTAATTATATTTGGTGCTACATTTTGAGCATTAGTAGCATATTGATATCTTTGCATACAAGATTCTATTGATTTCCCACATATATCTCCACGCTGCCAATAAGCCCCAAATTGAGGAAAACCACCAAGACTAATAGGTTTATTATAAAAGGCTTCTTGAGTTTGTGTTTTTACTTGCCAAAGTCTTGAATAATCTTCATCTGTTCTTTTATCAGTATTAACAGCTCCTTGTTTATAAGTCATATAGTCATTATAGTCTGAATCTGTATAAGCATGTGCCCATTTTTCTCCTGAATTCCATTCCTGATATACTCTTACTCTTCTAAAATATTTATTAGCGTCTGAAGGAGTACCTGGATCACTAATAGTTTCTGTGGCTTGCCAATAATCATACACAGGATTTGTAGTATCATCATTAGTAGTTAAACTCTTATCTGGATTAACTACAACTAATCCTGTTTTTGCAGTTTTATAAATTATATTTTGTGTGATTGAACCACTACTATATGTAGCTCCTGCATCTCCAACACTTTTAGGGATAACAGGTTGATTATTTTTATTTATATAATTGGTATAAGTAACACCTGTTGTGGGTATAGTTATTCTACTAAACTTATTCCATGTACAACCACCACTTCTTTCTGAAATTGGTGTAGTTGGATCGGCTCCTTGATATTGAAAAGGACAAGCATTACCAATAATCATTCTTCTTGGTAATTGAACACCTTGAATATCATAAGGACTGGCTAATTCAAAAGTTATAAATCCGGGACTTTCTACAGCTATTCTATCAATAAACCAGATATCTCTTGGAAACTCAATAGGAGCTGTATATCCTGTAGCATCATCTCCACTTTGTCCTACACAATATTTATATAAAGTTCTTCTTCTTATTAATTTTTTACCAAGCATATCATCATTAGATAAACCATCTAATGCATCACTAAGGGTAGATAATAAATTGGCAATTTGTAAAGTAGGACGTGGAGAGGGTGAATCTGTTTTTACTTCAAAACCTAATACTTTAATAGGTATATCTACATATTCCGCTATTTGATATATACCAGAAGAATCTGAAGTAGCTTTTCTAAATTTAATAGTTGTACTATCACCTTCTAATCCAGCATAAAAATAAGCATAAGAGTCAGTGGTAATATTAGGGTCTAATTCTAATTCATATAAAGTTATAAGATTAGAAAGTATTCCTTGTTCTTGTAATTCTTTTACTAATATTGTCATGCTTCATATACTCGTCTTAAAGTTCCAGTTACACTATAATAATCCCCATAATTATAAGAAAGATTCCAAGTATCACATATAACAACGATTCCTGCTTGAATATTTACAGATGCTGTACTATTTTCTGTAGTAAAAGAAGAAGTAGTAGTTAATGTAGTATTATTATTTGTAGCAGTAGAAGATTGATCAAGTGTATATCCTCCATCATTATTATTACTTCCTGTAATTAATATATGACTAGGTGTACTTGGACTTAATACTGTACCTGTTAAATCAGTACTTGTTATTGCTTTAGTATTAAAAGAAGTAGTTGCTTCTTTATTTCCTAAATCTGGTGGAGCAAATACAAATTTTGTAACAGCTTTTTTATCTTCAAAAAATCTTATAATATTTAGTGATTCTGTTCTAGTTCTATTTGCGAAACTTACAGAATAGGTTTCAATAAAAGGATTTATTCCTTTTATAATTCTTTGTTCATATCCATCTCCAAACTCTACTAAAAGTACGTTTGGTTTTGTGGATTTAGTAAGAGATTTATCTGCTGTAAAATCATTTGTTCCGTCTGTAAAATGTGCCATTTATTATTCCTTATCCCATTCTTCCACCTGTTTTATTAAGTGTTCCACCTGGTCTTTGTTGTCTTATTATTTCTGCATTAACTACAGTTGCTATAGCTTTTCCAAATTCTGCACCATCTTGTGTATCTATAGTAGAAGAACCACCTTCTGCCATATTAACAGTAACATTAGTACTTCCTGTTGAAACTGCTTTCATCTGTTGAGGGGTTAGTACATACTCTCCTGGACTGAGCATTGCGGGTACTGTATCTTTACCTTTAGCCCTTCCTCCTCCTGCAAAATGTTGAATTCCTTTTTTAGTTACATAACCACCTGTAGCCATTCCTCCTCCCATAGGCGAAACACCACCGCCACCGCCGCTGCCTCCACCGCCGCCGCCCATGCCGCCGCCATAATACGCCATTACAGCCTGTACTCCCATGTCAAGTAATTCCCCAAACATATCACTTTTTCCACCTGCCATATTGTCCCCAATCATTTTAACTAGATCTACAATCTTACTTGTATTTTCTTCTATTAAAACAGTATTGGCATTTAAGTCTCTTGAACCTGTTTCTTCAGCAATTTTTACTGCGGTGTCTACTTTATTTGCTTCATCTATTTTTAATGCTGGTTCACCTGTACCCTTTCCTATTATACTTTTAAGTAATTCTTCTAAATGTGTGTCATGAACATATAATGATTGTTTATCTTTACTATTTTCATTTAACTCTATTAAAGCTTGTTCCGCTAATTTAGATTGTTCTGTCATCATACCGGGTTGTTCACCTCCTATACCTTGAAATTCTCGTTGACCTAATATTGTTTTCATCCTTTCATAATCAGCTTGTGACGCAATTTTATGATCTGTTCCCATATAACCACCTGATCTTGTTCCAAGACCATATGAATTCATTAATTTTGCTAAATTAGTACTTTGAGTTAATCCAGTCGCTTTCCCTTGTGGATTTAATAGCGGTCCTTTACCCCCTTCAGCTTTACTATATTTTCCTAATCCTAATTGTTTATCTAGTTGATCTTGCATCTCCTTGGTGCTTTTAACATCAAATCCACCAGCCGTTCCAATTGTATAACCACCTTGTACTCTAGCATCGGCATATATTTCTCCAGAAACTTTTTTTGCTGCAATCTCTAAAGCTTCTGTAGTGGCGGTATTTGCATTTACTTGATTTCGTAGTTCATCTATTATATCCCAAGTAAGCTCATCTGAGTTAAGAATTACGTCTTTAGCTACCTCTATTGTTATAGTATTTACTGCCGGAATTTTTTCTGCTTCTAATTTCTCTGCTAATGTCTTAGTTACAAGTGCCGCCATTTCAGTTAAAGTTTCCGGTAATCCGGCTTCTATTTCTTTCACCTTCTGATCATAAACTTCTTTTCCTAATTTATCTATGTCAAGCTTCGCTATTGCTTTCGCCTTATCTCCATACACACCCGCTTCAATATCTCCTATTGCTGTTCTATAAACTGTACCTGCTTTTAATTCATCCTTACCCTCTCCAGTAAATTTTCCTGGATTTCTAGATAATATTCTTTGTTGTCTTTCTTTATCAGTTAAAACAGGCTCTAATGCATCCGAATTCTGCCATGTTGCTTCTGTATTGTCTATTGTCGCTGCTGTATTCTTTGTTAATTCCTCAGGTATATCTAATGTAATATTCAATTCTCCCAGTTTTGTCTTTAAGGCCTCTAGACTACCAGATACCTGTATTCCTATTGCGTCTCCTGCAACTTGTGCAGCTTTTATAGCATCTTTACCTGCTTGTACTATTATTGCTTTATGTCCTGAAATTGCTAGTTCATAATCATCATAAATCTCTTTCATATCTAAAATATGTTTTTCTTTAATTATTTGTTCTTTAGTTTTGTATCCTTTAAATATTAAATCCATTAATTTCTCTGTCCATATTTCTGCTAGTCTATTTGCCATAGCATCTGCCATACCTTGAGCTATATCTATTAATGCTTCTTTAAGATTTTTCTCTCCTTTGATAAATCCTAATAATCCTTTTTTCATACCAGCAGCCATACCCTCAAACATTGCAGATTCTATTGATACCCACTCATCTTGCATCTGCTCTAAATACTCTTTTCTTAATGCAAAAATCTCTTTTTCTAATTTTAATCTCATAATACCTATATCTGCTTCTGCTTCTCTTACTACATCACCTTCTATTAATTTTCTAGCTTCTTCTGCGGCTGTAATCTCTCCTTCTTTTTTCAGTATAGCTATTTGCATTTGTTCTGCCTTTAATTTTGACATTGCATTTATTTGCCATTTATTAAGTCTCTTTATTTTTTCTTGTACTAAAAGTGTTTTTCCAGCTGCTTTTGCTTCATCCATTCTAATAGATGCTATTGTTTGAAATTGGGCTAAAACTTTGTTATTAAGGTCTACTCTAGCGTTTACGTTCTTTAATGATTTTACTCCTGCATCCCACTGTTCCTGAGTCATTTTCAAATGTCCACCCGCTTGATTATTTATTTCACCTAATAACTCTTCGTGTATTGCTGTATCTCTAAGTAATAATGTCATATTACTTTGATATATTGATACCATTTCTGTCATTTCATTTTTATACTTACTACCAAGTAAACTATCTGCTCTTTCTTTTGCTACTCTATTAAGTTTTGCCTGAGATTCTGTTAATGTTCTAGAAGCTGCTGCAAAATCTTGCATACCAGCATTTAAACGCATAAATTGTTCTATATATTCTTTTATTTCTTCTGTACTCATTCCTGCTTTTATCTCTGCAAGTACTGGTACTAATTCACTCATCTTATTAAAAACATCAGTTAGAGGTTCTAATAATTCATCAGTTAGAGGAACATCTCCTAACTCCTTAAGATAATCTATTGTTTGTTGAGCAGGAACACCTTTCATAGCATTAGCTAAATATTCTACTTCTTGTCCTGAATCTCTCCATAATGTTTTAGTTTTTGGAAGTTTATCTATTACTGCAGTCATAGTTACATCAAGATCTGAAAATGTTTTTGCAAGGTTAGCTGTTTTTTCATCAAATTTCTTCTGAGCTATTACAGCTTCATCGTTTTGTTCTCGCCAAGCTTTGACTGCTTCAACAACCATATATATCATACTAATCCAACCCATAGCTGACATCGCTACACTCATAGCTCTACCTGCAATCGTTGTAACTTTTTGCATGCTTCTCATAACTGTTTTCCAAGTTAATGCCATCTTCTTAGCACCTAAGTTTATATTTAAAAACAGTGTTTTCCAGCCGGCTTCAACTTTTTTGACTGATACTTTTGATTCAACAGTTATTGTCTTTAAATGCATCTTATAGTCTTTTAAGCCCTTTTTACCTAATAACTCTATATACTTCTTCTTATCCTTTTCAATTCTTTTTATTTCTCTAGCAGCTGATCTTGCGGAAATAACTTCACCTTTTTGTGCTCTTCCTAGTACGCTTCCTCCATGAACCTTTCCTTTTGCACTTTTTGCTATTTTCTGTATGCCTCCTTCTGCCATTCCTAATGCTTCTGTTCCACCTCTTTTTGCTGCTTCTAATGCTTTTATTTTTGCAATAGTTTCATCTATTTCTAATTGTTGAGCGTTCTGAGAAGCTACAAAAGCTGTCGCTTGTGCAGCATAACTAGGAATTAGTCCCTTTAGTATACTTGAGATAAATACTAACATTGCAGCTACGGCTGCACTTGCGTTTGCTGATAGAAAAGATGCTACTGGTTCAAGATATGAAGAGATAAATACTAAAGCATTATCCTTAACTTTTTCCATAGCGACACCTAATTGATTCCAAGGATTTGGATCAATAGCATCTGCTACATGAGCAAATTTACTTTCAGCTTGTGCTAAAACCTCATTTAAAACTGCTTGAGATTTTTCATAAACAGTTAATTTTTCTTTATTTATACCTAAGGCTTGTGCATAATTACGAGCAGCATCATCTAGTCTTAAAATAATACCTAATTCATCTAAAACTTCTGGTTCTGCTTTTACAACACCACGAACCATTCTGTCAAATGCATCTGGTACACTTCTACCAAGAACTTTTGCTGCATTATTAGCTGCTGTTGCTAAAGCAACTATTTGATCTGTTCCGAAACCAGCGGCTGCAGCAATAGCTGAAGCTTGAGAAGCTTCTTTAAAGCTTACCTGCATTTGTGTAGCTCTTTGAACAGCATTAGCAACAACATTCATAGCTTGACCTGTTGATACTGCATAAGCAATTTGACCTTGCTGTAGTATTCTAAGGTCTGCGGCGCTTTTTAAGCCCCTATAAACTGCATCTAACGCAAATACAGAAGCTGCAAGGGTTGCGTAGGCTGGAACTAGCCCCCCTGTGATACCTTGAGCCATTTTTGAAAAGTTTTTTGAAGCACCTGATGACGTTTTTGCTGCACCTTTTAATCTGCGATCCACACTATGTGCACCCTTTGCAGATTTTTTCATAGTACCTTTATCGTCTACTATTACATCAGCTTGTAATACTATTTTTTTTGTTTTTGCCATTATTTACCTTTTGGAAAATTCATTTTCCCTTTAGAAGATCCTTCTTTTCTTTTGTGTTCTTTTTGTACATTTTTATTTATAATACTACTATTTATATTATCTAAAGCTTTTACAAAAAATAAAATAATCTGTCTATCTTTATCTATATCATGAGCATCTAATAATGCTCCTATTGCGCTCCAATCTTTACCTAAATATGATCCACTCATCCCTTCCCATCTATCTGGAAGTAAGTCATGTATTAAAAATGCCAACTGGACTTCATAGGGGAAACTCCCCATATCCATTGGCACTCTATTAGGATTAGGTTCTTTACCTAATCTTTCGCATACTAGTAAGTATTCTCGGAATTTTTTATCCGAAGATTTATAATGTTTCTCTAGCAAGTCTAGTATTTCTACTACTTGCTGTCGGTAAAATTTTCGAGATTTCCAACTGTTTCTGTAACCCAAGTATCAAAATCTGCAGCATTTTTCATAAGTAATTCTGCATTATCTTGGCTATAAGGAAGTTCGTCTTCAGGATCTAAGTGTGAAACATCAACTAATAGAAGCTCTTCTAGCCTGCTGTATTTCAGCCCTGACCAACTTTGAATAACTCCTTTAACGTATTCAGTTAAAAATCTATCATCATCTAGCTCTTCTTCAAATTGTCTTGTTTTTTTATTAAATTTCTGTTTTAAACATCTATTACGGAGTTTAAGT
>MPMD02399153.1_pt1 | contig 12695 bp, 9 predicted proteins | sample 1617291 | NCBI WGS metagenome assembly MPMD02 (sample SAMN05944810, study PRJNA350692) | marine metagenome | biome: marine; feature: ODZ; material: water; isolation source: 120 m water sample filtered on 30 um supor filter | place: Pacific Ocean | collected 2012-04-09 | depth 120m m | reverse complement strand
GTGTTGTGGATCGCCCTTACCGTCAACGCCGCGATGTTCGTAATTGAAATTATTGCCGGGTTCTTGGGTAATTCCCTGTCGCTGCAGGCCGACGCCCTGGATTTTTTCGCCGATGCAGCCAATTACGGAATTTCGTTGATGGTTCTGGGAATGGGCGTGCGCTGGCGCGCCGGAACGGCCCTGGCCAAAGGCATCGCCATGGGTGTCTTCGGTTTGTTGGTGCTGGCCTTCGCCATGTATAGGGCCTTTTTTGAGCAAACACCCGACGTCACGATTATGGGTGGCGTCGGATTCCTGGCGCTGGCGGCGAACGGTGGCGTCGCCTGGATGTTGTTTAAGTACCGCGCCGGCGACAGCAACATGCGGTCGGTCTGGCTGTGCAGTCGTAATGACGCCATCGCGAATATCGCTGTGTTGCTTGCCGCCAGCGGCGTTTGGGCGACCGGAACCGGTTGGCCCGACCTAGCCGTCGGCGTACTCATCGCTGGTCTTGCTCTTAGTTCGGGCCTACAGGTTGTCATTCAGGCCCGTCAGGAACTAGCCACAGCGTAACCCGGGTTTTTTAGAAAACAAGAAGGTTTAGATAACCGACTCGACCCATTCGACCAGTTTGCCCTTCGGCATTGCGCCGATCTTGGTCGCGGCGACCTGGCCGTCCTTGAACAACATCAAGGTCGGGATGCCACGCACGCCGTACTGGGATGGCACGGTTGGGTTCTCATCGATATTCAGCTTGGCGACGGTGATCTTGCCTTCCATTTCGGTGGCGATTTCTTCCAGCGCCGGGGCGATCTGCTTGCACGGACCGCACCATTCCGCCCAAAAATCAACGATTACCGGCAGGTCTGAATTTTTTACGTCGGCTTCAAATGAATCGTCGGTAACGGCTATGGGCATCTAGTTTGTCCTATCAGAATCTTTGGTCAATTAATCAGGCGGTCATAAGAATCAGTTTATGAAACTAGGCAGCCATCTTGCTTGCGTCAAGGTGCGTGAGCGTCCAAAAGCTCATCGTTCAGGGACATCAGGCGGGGCCCGTCGGTCCAAACGAGAATACACGTCACTTTTCGTCCCGGATAAATTTTTCGAAGCAGGGAACGATACAGGGACATCTGCCTAAGATACGCCGGTGCGACCTTGTCCGGTGAAGCCGGTGGCGGTCGGTTGGTCTTGTAATCAATTATCGCAACGCCCTGCCCGGTTATTGCCAATCGGTCGATCCGGGCCGAGACGATGCGACCGCCGATAACGCCGCTAACAGGTACTTCGGCCATGGAGCCAGGTCCGAACAGGGGTGCAAAATCCGGATCATTCATGATCGCCAGGACCTCACCTGCTAATGCGTCCTGCTGATCGGGCTCAAGATTGTGCATGGGGCGGGCCAGATAGGCGGATGCCACCCCCGCCCATTGTTCACATTTCATGGTTGGCAGTCCTTCCAGCAAGCGATGGATTAAGATGCCGCGCTTGAACCGGTTTCCATCGTCGCCTTCAAAAGGAGAGCGAACGGGTGGCTGTTCATCTTCGGACAGGCGTGATGGGCTCAAGGGTATCGCCGGGTCGGGTTCTGGGGATGGTGGGTTCAGGGCCCAATTTGGTAGAGAAGTATCTTCCCCTTTATCACCGGACTCCGAATCCGGCTTACCCTCCGTTTTGGCCAATTGTGGATTTGAAAACCTGAGAACAGTTTCCCCTGAAGGCGTCGTTACTTCCTCGGCTATTTCTTTGAAAACAGGTTCTATCAGGCTGTACCAGCAATCCGCACTGGGTTTGTGAGACCTTTCCCAGCCGCCGATGTAAAGCCGGTCGCGTGCCCGGGTCATGGCGACGTAAAGAAGGCGGCGGTACTCCTGTGCTCGTAGTGCTTTGTTTTCACTCGCTAATTCTGCGGTTCGGCTTTCCTCTTGACCTTTTGACGGTGCCCATAACAAGGCCGGTTCGGGTTCCCCTATCCAGCGCAGTTTTGTTTCCTGCCTGGACGTTGGCACCGAACACGTATCGGGCAAAAAAACAATATTACCTTGCAGGCCCTTGGAACCATGAATAGTCATCACCCGCACCTCGCCATGGCCATGTTCAAGATCACGCTTGATCTGGGTTCGACCGGCTTCTATCCAGCTTAAAAAGCCCTGCAAGCTGGGTACATGTTCGCGCTCAAAATCTAGGGTAAGCCCCAAAAACTCATCGATTGGATCGTCGGCCTCACGGCCAAGCCGGGTCAGCAAATTGCGCCTGCCGCCCTCCGGTCCAAGCAAGCGGGCATAAAATTCGAAGGGTGGCATGTAGTCGGCGCGGGCCAGCAGTCCGCTCAGACGAGCATGGGCCTCCCTGTACTTTGGCTCGTCTGCGGTTTTAAGGGCATCCCACAAGGTGCCGGGACGCTGGTAGGCCAACGGAAAGAGATCTTCATTATCGGTAAAACCGAAAAAGGGTCCTTTAAGCACGACTGCCAGGGTCAAGTCGTCTTCGGGTAATAACAGAAATCTTCCAAGTGCGAGCAGGTCCATCACGGCCAACTGTTCCGTCAGCACCATGCGGTCGGTGCCGGCAACGGGAATGCCTTTCTTTTTCAGGGTGTTGACCATCTTTTCGGCGAAGCTGCCGCGCTGGCGCACCAAAATCATGATGTCGCCCTCACGGATCGGTCGCCCGGCGGAAGGTAGTTCCTCGCCACTGTCGAGCCATCCTTTTATGGTATCGGCGATGCGACCCGCCATGCGCTCTTCCGGACTGTCGATTGGCAGGCGGTCCAGGGGTGCATCCCAGGGTTTGATCTCGATGGCTTCTCCCGGCTTGATCGTTGGCCACAGTTCAACCAGTCCGGCCTGACCTTTTCGCTCCCAGTTATGGATGATCGGTTTACCATCGAAGGTAAGTCCCTCACGGGCATGATCCGCTTTGAAAATTCTATCGACAGCTTTTAGAACCGATGGCGTAGAACGATAGGAAAGTTCCAGCTCAACTGGCCTAAAAGTTTTTCCCGCCGCCCCGGCGCCTTTGGCAAAATGCTCGCGGGTATGGCCGAACATGAACGGGTCGGCGCCCTGGAAACTGTAGATCGATTGTTTTTCGTCCCCGACGGCGAAAACGGTACGCTCGCCTTCCCTGGCCCCGGCCCCGGCAAAGAAATCTCCGGACAGGGCCTTGATGACATCCCACTGCTGCGGGCTGGTATCCTGGGCTTCGTCGACCAGCACATGATCCAGGCCGCCATCAAGCTTGTAGTGAACCCACGACGCGCCACCGTCAGCCTGCAACAGGTCGCGGGCCTTGAGGATCAGATCATCGTAATCGAGCAAGGCGCGGTTTTCCTTCAGGTGTTCGAAAATCTCCAGAAGGTGGGAACCCAGATGAATTAACGCCTCGCTGGCCGCATAGATACCGATGGCGCGGAGTTTCTCGCTGATGGCGGCAATGCGTAACTGCTCATCGAGCAGGGCCTGCAGGCTGACCGGACTTGCCTCAGCCACTTTATTGGTCATCAATCTGGCGCGAGGTTCATTCGTCTTTTTCAGAAAGATATCCAGATAGGAATTTTCAAATGAAGTCCTGCGAAAAGTGCCGTTGCCTTCAAGCCAGACTTGCAGCCTCTCAGCTCGCACCTTGTCCGTTTTTGTGCCGCCCGAAAGGGCTTTCGCCGCGCCCAGCAGGGCCGCTTTATCAAAGGAATTTTCCTCACAGGCGTGTTGAACGATTGTCTCGGCCGTTTCACCCTCAACCAACCCCAGGGTCCGACACGAGGCCTCGATGACGCCATTTATAGATCCGTATCGATTGAACAGGGCTTTCAGGTGGGAACGGCGCGACGAAAGATCGCTCATCAGTTTAGCGAAGTCATCCTCGTTCAACAGCCCTGCCATCAGGGTCAGGGAGCGGGCGATATTCTCCGAGCCTGCCGCATGGGCCTGGGTGAGCACCCGGTCGCGGGCTTCCGTCATCAGTTCGGCGGCGGTTCGCTCGTCTATAACGGAAAAGTGCGGTGCGATTCCGGCCTCGACGGGGAAACGACCCAGCAGGGATTCGCAAAACGCATGGATGGTGCGAATTTTCAATCCCCCCGGCACGTCAAGCGTTTCAGCAAACAGTCGGCGCGCCGGGGCAAGCAGGGTCGGTTCAGGTGGTTTGCCGAGCAGGGCTTCAATTTCAGCATTGAGGGTTTCCTCATCCGCCACCGCCCAGCCGCCCAGTCGTTCCGACAGGCGCGTCGCCATTTCGGCAGCCGCCGCCTTGGTGAAAGTCAGGCACAAGATACGCTCCGGTTTGATACCGTCCAGCAACAGCCTGGTGATACGGTCGGTCAACACCTGGGTCTTGCCGGTTCCGGCGTTGGCCGAAACCCAGACGGAGCTTCCCGGATCGGCGGCCGTGACCTGGGCGGCGGTGCGCACCTGCGCTTTGCGCACGAGGGCGGAACTATTCATTCGCCCCCCCTTCGTCGTCGCCTGCCATCCATTCCCTGACCCGGGCGAGATGGTCGTAGTCGCCAAAGCGATGCGAGAACATCGGGATGGGCCTGGACAAATAAGGGGTGCTCGCCTTGTCGAAGTCGGCGACTCGTTTTTTCAAACCTTTCAACGCTTCGTCTGCCAGGGCCTCGACTCCCTCGGCGACGCCGCTTTCCTTACCCGCTTCGCGCCCGCCCGAAAGTTTCATATAGACTAGTTGCGATACGGTACCGGCCTCAACTTCGGCGAATTTCCCCGCCGCAGCCATTGCGGCCTCCAGCGTCAATTGCGGGGTCAGGCCGCTTTGCATTTGTTTTTTGGATGGCACACTGCCCGTTTTGTAATCGATAATCGTCAGTCCACCGTCAGGAGACCAGTCAATCCGATCGGCCCGTGCATTCAGGATGAAGTCGCCACCCGGGGCGGCGAAGACCATCTCGCCGCTGGTTTCCGTGCTCAGGGGTATGCGGTTTTCACCGCGTTTTTGCTTTTCATTTTCGATGAACCATTCAGCGATGCGCACGAATCGTGGCCACCAGAAGGCACGCACGGCGGGATTAGTCATTTCCTCGTTAAACACGGTTTTACCAATTTCAAGAAGTTCGTCCCCAGCGTCATCCGGCAAAGCGCCTGGATATTGCTTGATGAAACGATCCAGGGCCTCGTGAACCACAATTCCCCGGTCGGCCGCCCCAGGATCGGCATCGATGGGGTCCAGAAGTTTTAGTCCCAAAATATGACGGGCATAGATGGTATAGGGATCGCGTATCCATGTTTCGATGCGCGAGACAGATAATTTCCGTGGTCGGCACTCCACCGGAGGGGTTGGCCTTGGCGCCTCTGGTTCTATATATTGATCGGGTTTATCAAGACTGGCAAACAGGGCCTTCATTTCGGGGTTGGGACGCAAACGATCTTCAAGCAGAGTTCCCTTCAACAGGGTATTCAGCCTAAGCAGCCAGCGTGACGGAACTGTGGGCGAGCCGCCACTACGCGCGGCGCGGCTCAGGATGACCTCGGCACCGGCGACGGCCTGGGTGAAGTCGTGGGCAGTCAGGCCCAGGCGTCTTTCTGGTTGCGACAGGCCGAATTTTTCCAGCATCGGACGGCTCATCCAGGGGCTGGCCTGGGCTTCCGGCGGCCAGCTGCCTTCGTTTAAGCCGCCAAGGATCATCACGTCGGCTTTTTGCAATCTGGCTTCCATCAGGCCCCAGATGTGCAGGCGGGGGTGACGGCCATAACGGGGTCGGTGGGCGCGTCCGGCTATCAGGGCGTCGAGCAGGGCCGGATAATCGCGGGGTCTTATCGCAGGCAACGTGTCCGCGGACTCGCTCAATTCGGCAAAAAAGGTCGCCATCGCTTCGCCATCTTCGCCCGCCCAAAGGGTCGCAACGCCATCCTGTTCTTTGCTGGTGGCCAGGGTTTCGGCCATGGCGATATGACACCCCAGCAATTCCCTTAAGGAGACCGTTGGGCGGTCGAATGCATCTTCGAAAGGTGAAACCGTGCGCTCCAGGCTATTGACGAGTTCCTCAAGTCCGGCGGTATTTTCACCCCCTTTTTTTGTCGCCAATACCGTTCGCAAACCATTGACGCCATCGCCGGGCCGCGGCCCTCGCAACAGAATCATTTCAAGGCGGCGCACGTCCGCGCGAAACCGGGACGGCCTCAATCCGCCGGCAGCATAAGGATGCTTTAACAGGCTGAGCAACCCGACCGGGGCAAGTCTATCGGCGACAACACGCGCACAGAGACGAATAAAGGTGCCGGGGGGAGTTTCGGCGAGCGGGCGTCCGGCGGAATCGTCGATTTGAATATCCCACCGCCCCAGTTCAGCAGCGACGCGCCGGGCCAGCGTCCTGTCGGGGGTCACCAGCGCCGCCGTCTTTTGGTCGGTTTCCAGGGTTCGGCGCATGATCAGGGCAATTGCGCCTGCCTCTCCCCGTTCGGTGTCGGCGTCGATCCTGGTGATGGCGTTTACGGCGTTCAAACCGGGTTCGGGGCGGTTTTGCCAAAGGTGAGTAGTGCTCGCCGGGATCAGCGCGTCATTGATCAGTCTCGAGCGTTCCGGTGCAGCCACGGGGGTGATCGGCGAGGGCCAGTCACTGACGGCGCTTCGGTCCATTCCAAAGTGCCTAAGCAGGTGAGCCAGCCCGAACTGGGGGTGGGTCGCATCGAGGGCCTGCCAGACGTCATCGTCAGCGTTTTTGTCGAGTCCGGGTAAAACCACCGCCCCCCTTGGCAATTCAGCGACGACTTTTAATAAATTGGCGGTGGCCGGGATAGAACCCGTTGAACCTGCGGCGATGACGGGACATTCTGGTGGTTTTTTGCGCCAGAGTGTGGCCTGGGCCTCAAGCAGGCGGTTGCGTCTTTCGGTCGGGTCAATGACCCCTTCTTCTGCCAGAATGGCGGGCCAGTGTTCGCTCAGGATTTTTAAAAAATCGAGAGTCTTGCGCCAGTGTTCCGACAAATCCGTTTCTTCGACCAGTTTCTCAAGGCCATCGAAAGAGAGCTGTTGCGTTTGCACCTGATCGAGCAGGCGGCCCAGCTCCTGAGCCAGTCGCGCCGCCTGATCCATGGTCGTATCGTTTTTTTCGCTCGCCATAATCAGGCGAGACAGCAACAACTGACGGCGCAACCCGGAAATTGCGGGGGGAATATCAAAAGCGGCCTCGCCGCCAAGACCGTCATCTCCCGCAAGTGCAAGTTCGTCTTCATCTATATCACCAAGCGGGGTCATTTTTGGCAATAACATCGGTTTACCATCGCTTAGGCGCAGGAAGGCTTCGGTCAGGGATCGGCAGGCGCGGCGGGTTGGAAGAAGGACGTTAACCTGGGGAAGGGCTTCGGGCGACGCGCCCACCTGTTCAAGAATGCCCGCCGCCAGGGCGTCAAGAAAGGGGACGCCCGCCGGTATAGAGTATATGGCTGGTTTTCCCGTCATCTGTGTTTAATCCCGGCGTATCGCAGGCGCATGTAGGCTTCTGCCTCGTCCAAAGCCTCCGGTGTTCCGACATGGAACCATTCGCCATCGTGCACCATGCCGTAAAGCCGCTCTTTCTTCATGGCATGGTCGTACAGCACGTTCAGGGAAAAAGCGCCATCCGGCGATCCCTTAAACAACCGCGGATGGAGTATCTGTACGCCGGTAAAAAGATAAGGGGTGACCTCGCCTTCCGGACGGCGTGTCAGAAGCCCGACCGGATCGACGCAAAAATCTCCTTTGCCGTCATAACCGTACGCATCGACGGTCGAATGCAGCATCAACCGTGCGTCCATTTGATCATCGCGCCAATGGCGCAACATGCGCTTTAAGGCGTCCTGGCTCCCATTCAGCCACAAGGTATCGCCGTTGCAGGCGAAAAACGGCTCATCGCCAAAATGTTTAAGCGCCTTGGCGATGCCACCGCCGGTCTCAAGAATCGGATCTTCCGGCGAAAAAAGAATTTCAACATCGTCGCGTTTTTTCAGATGATCGTGAACCTGATCGCCCAGGTGATGGGTATTTACGATGACGGTTTCTACACCGGCTTCGATCAGGCGGTCGATGGTGCGATCGATCAACGTGCGCCCCAGCACCTTGACCAACGGTTTAGGGGTGGTATCGGTGATCGGACGCAAACGCACTCCGAATCCTGCGGCCAGCACCATGGCGCGTTTCAGGACGGTCATTGAGGAGCCTCAGGAAAAGGGGGGATCGTGCGCATTGAGGCGGGCATATGTTTATCGAACCAATTTTTCATGTCAGCTAATTCTGGATGTTCCAGGGCCGCTTCCAGCAAACGCCAGACACGGGGAATATGAACGAGATAATCGGGCCTGCCATCGCGCCGGCAGAGCCGGGTGAAGATACCGATGACCTTGGCATGGCGCTGAGCGGCCAGAATGGCGAAGGCCGTAGAAAAAGCATCCCGATCCAAATCGGGGAAGGCGGAAAAATAACGCTCAATCATCTTGTTTTTCAGGTCTCCATCAATATCTCGCCGGGCGTCCTCCAGCAGTGACATAAGATCGTATGCCGGGTGACCAGCCACGGCATCCTGAAAATCCAGTAATCCGCAGGCTCTTATTCCTTCGCGATTCTCCAACAATAACAAATTATCAACATGGTAGTCCCGCAACACCAGCGTCTTTGGGCCCGAATGAATGAGGGGAAATAACGTAAGCCATGCATCTCCATAAGCCCGGCGCACATTTTCCCCGGGCACGTCGCCTTCGAAAGCCGCATAGGTCCATTGCGGGGCGAGGAAGGCTTCATCAAGCAATTTTTCATTGCCGTAAGTCGGCAATCCACCTGGGATGACTTGTTGTGGGTCGCGGCGGTGCAGGTCTATCAAAACATCGACGGCCAACTGATACATTGCCTGCTCATCGCCACCCTCATTCAGCTCCCGGGTGTAGGTATTGTCGCCAAGGTCTTCCAGCAAAAGCAATCCGGCCTGTTCGTCAGCGGCGATAATTTCCGGAATGGAATAACCCAGGGCCGACAGGTGTCGGGCGATAGTGATGAAAGGGCGGACGTTTTCCTGCGGCGGTGGTGCGTCCATCAGGACCGCCCTGCGATCGCCATCGATGATACGGTCGTAACGGCGAAACGACGCATCCCCCGCCAAGACGGACCGATCAGCCCCGGCCCAACCGCTCTTGCCGAGAAACCCTTCGATCAGAACTGTTCGGTCCATGTTCACAAGGAAATCTTTCGCAAACGAGACGCCCATCTATCCGGTCCCGTGATCGTACAAGACCGCTGTTTTTCAGTCTCGCCATATTGCAGGGCGATTTCCAGATGTGTCGGTGGCATCAGATATCCCAGGCGCTGCGGCCATTCGATCAGTGAAATGCCGTCGGCGAAGGCGTCATCAATATCCAGCTCAAGAGCTTCGTCCGGGTTCTCCAGGCGATACAGGTCGAAATGAAAAAGCGGCACACCATCGGTCGATTCGTAAGTTTGCACCAGGGTAAAGGTGGGGCTGGGAACTTCCGTGTCGCCGCCGCACAGGGCGCGAATAAAGGCGCGAGCAAGAACGGTCTTGCCGGCGCCAAGATCCCCTTTCAGGGCCAGTTGTTCCCCGGCACTGGTCAGAGTCGCCAATGAAAGGGCCAGCTTTTGCGTCGCCGCTTCATCGGCAAGTATTAAGGTGATGGAATTTTCCTGGTCCACTATTCCAATTCCGTCTCTTCTCCTTGCAAGAATCGCCGTCAAAGGCGATAACCAGTTTAACTTTTTAACAGTGTCCTGCCACAGAAATTGATAACATGAATTTCTATGAAAAGCAGGCCACTTACTTATTGAATTACGTGTGATTCAGATATTATCTTCAGAGCATATTAATGAATATGCTCTGAAAATAAAATCATCGCACTAGGGCCTGTGGACATTTAACGAATTATAAACCGTAAATGTGTTTCAATCTTCCTTTTGAGGGAGTTTATCATGCGCGAAGAACGGTTTGTTATCAATGATCGAAGCTGGTCCATTATTGAGCCACTGGTCCCTGGCACGGAAGCGGGATCGCGGTGTGACGGCGAAGGATACCCGTTTGTTTCTGGAGGCTGTTTTATGGCGCGTGCGCGTGGGCGGTCCGTGGCGTGATTTACCACCGGGGTTTGGCGAGTGGAATAGCGTTCTTCCGGCGTTTTCGCCGTTGGGCGCTCAAAAGGCGGATTGACGACCAAGGTTCTGGCCCTCACGGATGCCTTGGGCAATCTTGTGCGTTTCAAGCTGCTTCCCGGTCAGCGCAGTGAGATTGTCGGCGTACCTGACTTGATCGACGGCCTCATATTTGATGCTGATCAATTGCGGCAAGCCTTGACGGCAACGTGGAGCGAAGGCTGTTATTCCCTCAAAACGCAATCGGAAGGTCCATATCCCGCACGATGAAGAGGCATACAAGTGGCGGCATCTCGTCGAGAACTACTTTAGTAAAATCAAAGAGTTCAGGGGCATCAACACCAGATATGACAAGACAGATACAAGCTATGAGGCGACATGGGACATCGCTGCAACGATCATACAACTACGCTCTCATGAGCGTTTTAGATTTACTCGGCACAAAAAGACTACCCCGCTCTTGCAGGTTGGTCAAATGATGTAGCCTGTACATGGCGCTGGAGACGACGGTTCTAACCGATGGTTATCATGCTCTCATTCGCGGATTTTAACCGCCTGACCTTATCCGATACGGGCTTACCTCTCTCTAAGAACGGATATTTGTCCCAGCGTACGTCGAGGGTTCCCTGGATCTTTAGCCACCATCTCCAGCGTTCTGTACAGGCAGAATGACGCCTGTGATCAGGCGGGGATAGGTACTTTCCTCGCAATGTCCCAGATGAACCCGGCCAGTTCCCGGGCGATTGCCGTTAACACTCTGGGTTGAGGCTTTCCTTTTCTGGACAGGTCCCTATACCGTTTGCAGAGCCTAACCTGTGCTTTCCATCCTATGTCACGGATTTCCTGCGGCAGGTGCTCACTTCGTTTCAGATAGGGGTGTCGTTCACGGGCCGGATGCCGGTATGACCAACTGGCCTCGACCATCATTGTGCGGGCCAGGGCATTACCCGTTCGGGTAATCCGGCCCCGGCGAATGGTGTTACCGCTGGAATGTTCGCTTGGAACAAGTCCCAGCCACGCCATCAACTGGCGCGGGTTGGAAAAGCGATTGATATCACCGATCTCGGCCACAAGTGTTACGGCTATTGTGGTATTGACCCCACGTAGCGCTCGCAGAGCATCCACCACGGGACCCAAATGCCAAGTTGGAATTGTATCCGTAATGATTTGATCCAGACTGGTGATTCGTTCTTCAATTTGGCGGATAGCACGCTTCAACTCCTCAAATGCCAGCTGCTGGTGCGGGTAACGGAATTTGCGTAACTCGTTGATCCAGCGCCAGTGGCTTTTAGTCCAGCGGCTCGGTCTGTCGTAACGTAAACCGTGACGCAGAAGGAAACTGAGCAGTTGTTGCTTGGCGACTCTCAAAGCATCAATCGCTTGTTTGCGCGTGCGGATCAAGTCTCGCATTGCTTCATGCTCTTCATCCGGCGTCCAGATCGGCGTCAATTCCCCGGACCGCCAAAGCCGCGCCAGCATTTCCGCGTCACGCCTGTCCGTCTTGACCTTGTCCCCGGCCTTGCGCGGGATCATCGCAGGGGCCACGACAGCACAGTCAAAACCGAGCTTTTGCAAAAGCCGGTGTATTCCGTAGCCGCAGGGTCCTGCCTCATAACAAAATACCGGGGCAGAACCGGCTCCGGAAAGACGTTTGGTCAGGCGCAAGAGAGAATCACCGGTATTTCGGATCGTCCCATAAAACCGGATCTCGCCGTCGCGGCCCTCGTCAGCGACAGCAACTGCAATCGTATCTGCATGGACATCCATGCCTACGTAAACTGTTCGTTTCATATCAATTTTCTCCGTAAACTTCCAAAGTTCACCGAGTAAATCAACATCACCTTATCGTGACAACACGCTCATCTGGTCTAAATGTCAACAGGCACTAGAACGGAATTTCGTCGTCCAGATCGCCGCCGGGAGCATTTCCACCGTCGCCGTTTGAACTGCTGCCGCCATTGTCGGGAGCACCGCCGTGGTCGGGGCCATTGTCACGGCCCCCTCCTCCACCGTCGCCATAACTGCCACCGCCACCGCTGTCACTACGGCCATCGAGCATCGTCAGGGTGCTGTTGAAGCCTTGCAGGACAATTTCAGTAGAGTATTTCTCAACACCGGCATTGTCCGTCCACTTGCGGGTTTGCAAGGCCCCTTCGACATAAACCTTGGAGCCTTTTTTAAGGAAACGCTCGGCGATTCCGGCCAGTCCATCGGAGAAAATGACAATACGATGCCATTCGGTTTTCTCGCGGCGCTCGCCGGTGGATTTTTCTTTCCAGGATTCAGACGTCGCGATGGAAAAATTAACGATCTTCTTGCCGTCCTGGGAAAACCGTACTTCCGGATCACGACCCAGATTACCGATAAGAATGACCTTGTTGACACTGCCTGCCATGGGAACTCCCCCTAAAAACAAATTTATTCGCGACTCGAAATCTTCGCGGACTCTACACGCTTGCCCACCCTCTCGCCATATGGGTTTTATCCACAAGCTGTGGGGAAATACAAGCCCCATGCCGTGAAGGGGAATTGCCGGGACAACGCCCCGCTGGAGAGATTCTTCAGTTCATTGAAGACAGGGTGCGTCCACCGCACCAGGTTCAAGACCTTCAAACAGGCAAAAGCAACCTTGTTCG
>MPMD02346237.1_pt1 | contig 12828 bp, 11 predicted proteins | sample 1617291 | NCBI WGS metagenome assembly MPMD02 (sample SAMN05944810, study PRJNA350692) | marine metagenome | biome: marine; feature: ODZ; material: water; isolation source: 120 m water sample filtered on 30 um supor filter | place: Pacific Ocean | collected 2012-04-09 | depth 120m m | reverse complement strand
CGGGGTCTGCTGTGTAAATGCCTCCCACCAGGGGCTGGATAAGCCTTTCAAAGACCTCGCGACCAAAACGGCGAATCGAGAATTGCGAAAAAGATTCTTCACTCGCGCCAGGAGGGCGACGACGGACAAAGCGTTCGCAGATGAGTCGACATTTTCCCTTCAGGCTGAGGATTGGCGAAATCAAAACTGGCCAAGCGCGTGTCGGTCCCATAATTTGAAAACCGCTTGGTATCGGGATAAGTTTTCCCCGACAGATAACATGAGCTCGCCGTTCTGTTGGGTTTGACGAGAGTAGTTCATCTTGTATTCCTAGACGATGACAAAGGTTGATCGCCCATGGAAGATCGGTGATGAACATGTCTGCACTGCGTTCGATGAGGAAGCCATCGTGATGGATGGTTTCCAAAACGCCGCCCACACGATGTTCTCGTTCGTAAAGACGCACCGTCAATTCGGGTGCAATCTCGTGGATCTTCCAGGCAGCTGCCAGTCCGGAAATTCCACCCCCCACGATGGCGATATCCAATGTGTCCGTTTCTACGTCGCTCATGGTTTGTTTTCAATAGCTGCCAACGACGTATGGAGGATTTTTGAAAGCAGTGTGCTGGAGGAAGAGGTCGAAGGCTAGAAATGAATCGACAGGAAATATTGTAATATGCCGTTGGGACTTTCGGCTATATACCTTAAGAAAAAGAATATTCCGGATATCGATACAAGCTACATTTTGGATGAAACGTTTTTTCCCATATCAATCGTTCCGCCCATAGAGATTGTCGTTTGAGGAGACTTGCGTTCGGTAATGGCCTTGTTGGCAACATTGTCCGAAACGTTATATCGCTGATGCCAAAGGAATCACTCCCGGTGGCCACGAAGTTTCGTATAATGTTCAGAGGCACAGCGATTTTCAACAATTGCCCTCCGGCGGTATCTCATTCAGTTTCCTGAGTTGTCCAATGAACGAGCCAGAAAATTCTTCTCGAAGAGATTTTCTCCAGGGAAAAACTTCTGGTGCGACAAGCCACCAGCAAACAATCATTGCGGACTCTCTTGCAAGGTGGGTGGCAGATCCGAAAGAGGAGGCCTATCTCGTCCGCATCGGGCGCCGGGCCATGGCCTGCCAGTTCCAGGTTTTTCTTAATGCCTCCCAGCATTCGAATGACACTGAAGTTGCCATTGAGGCACTCGATGTTGTGGATGTAATGGAAGAAATGCTGACTATTTTTTCAGACGAGAGTGAAGTCTCGCATGTGAATCGGACCGCTGCGACCGAAGCGGTACCACTCAGTTGCGAACTTTTTGAATTACTGGAGATGTCTCTCCGTCTACACGAGGATACCGCGGGGGCTTTTGATGTGACGGCAGGTCCGCTCTCTGAAGCCTGGGGTTTTGCCAGGCGGTCGGGATCCATTCCTGCAAGTGAGACGTTGAAAGTAGCACTCGCAAACGTAGGTAGTGAGTACTTAGACTTGGATCGAGAAAAGCAGCAGTTGCGTTTTGTACAACCGGGCCCGATGATTAATTTTGGCGGGATCGGTAAAGGGTATGCCCTGGACTGTGCTAGTGAAAGGTTGCTTTCAGCTGGAATCGATGATTTCTTGTTTCATGGTGGCCGCAGCAGCGTTCTAGCCCGCGGTCGGCGGGCATCTGCAGAGGGTGACGCTAACTGGAGTATCGGACTGATTGATCCTTTGCACCCGGAACGAAGATTGGCAGAAATTTTTCTTAAGGATCGGGCGCTCTCGACTTCTGGATCCCTGACACAATCGTTTTATGTTCAGGGGCGACGATACGGGCATATCCTGGACCCGCGGAGCGGACAGCCGGCAGAATCGGATCTCCTCTCGGTAACTGTTTTGGACGCAAGTGCTGCCCGGGCCGATGCGTTGTCGACCGGCCTGTTTGTTCTCGGGCCGGAGCAAGTCCGCAATTATTGTGAGCGGCACCGAGAGACAGCAGTTATCCTCGTCCTGCCTGGAAATGGTGTTGGAAATATGGCGATTGAGACGTTTAATCTCGAGGATACCGATTGGCAACTCGTAGAGAATCAAAAGTCGTTCTGATGCTCCGCTCGTCTTCTTCGATCGTCCCGGACGATCTGGTGGCCCACTTGGCCCCGTCATTCTGGGTCTGAAATTGCCTGTTTCTCCTTTGGCACAAAGAATCGAGGCTCTGAAGGATTATTCCATGGGAATCGAAAGCCCTTTTGTCGTCGATTCCCTGCTGCTGAGAAAAACCATCGGTTTTAAGGTGCTGTTTTGGTATTTAATGCAGTTTGCGCGGTTTATTGGTCGGTGTAGAATTTTAGCTAGGCCCGCAGAGCAAGATTTCCGATTTTGATAGAAGCGGTCTGTCCCTGCTGCCCATTTGTGGAAGTCCTCACCGGCATGCTTGAATTTCTTTATCTTGGCGGATATTTACCCTATCTCGGAATCATCGTGTTTTTGGTTCTGACGGGGGTCGGTCTGCCCATACCGGAAGAGGTTGTTGTCGTTGCGGCTGGTGTCTTCAGTCACGATAGCGATACCTTTAAATGGCAGTACGCCTATCTCGCATGTCTTGGAGGTGCGCTTGCAGGAGATGTCGTTGTCTACTGTATCGGTCGTTACCTAGGACACGGCTTCTTTCTTCGGTATCCATGGTTTGCCCGTCTGATGCATGAAGAGCGGGAAGTGAAGATGGAGCAAATGATCAATAAGCATGGATTTAAAGTTTTTTTTGTTGCCCGGTTTATGGTCGGTGTCCGCGTGCCGCTCTATTTGGCCGCCGGGGTCGTCCGTATGCCCTGGTGGCGTTTTCTGCTCATCAATGGGGTTTGTGCGACAACCGTTGTCAGTGTGGCATTTTGGCTTGGCCATCAATACGGCAGTGTGGTTGGTGGCTACATTAGTAAAAGCCAATACGGGGTGACCGTTGTTGTCGTCGTTGGATTGATTGCAGCTTTGGTCTTTTATCTCATGCGTCGCAAGAAGCGTTCGATAACACGTTTTTTCCCCGATTCAAATGGTGAAGAAGAGCCGCAAGTCGATGCCGAGGAGAAAGTTGCGGATGCGGATCGCATTGTGGCATAGAGCAGCCAAAGCGTCTCTAAGAATTTCTGAGGACGGGTCGGATGTGTCAGGTTCTGTGCCGGAGTGACGGATATTGATGGATTCAACCTTTGCGATAGAAGTTGATTCTTTAGGTAAAACCTACCGTTCGACTCTCGGCCGCCGGCAGCACGAAGCGCTGCGAGGTGTCTCTTTTAATGTAGCGCCGGGTCAGATTTTTGGCCTTCTGGGACCCAATGGGGCGGGCAAAACAACGTTGCTCAAAGTACTCCTGGGGATCATCCGACCTTCCGCCGGCCGCGGTCGCATTCTGGGAGAAGCGATCGGATCGGCTTCTTCTCGTCAGCACGTTGGTTACCTGCCGGAACGTCTTCGAGTGCCGCTGCATCACACTGCCGATTCGGCGCTCACATTTTATGGCCGGCTTAGCGGTCTTTCCGGTCGAGAAAGCCGCATGCGCCGAGGAGAGTTGCTCGAACGCGTCGGTTTGTCCGCTTGGGAGCGGGTTCGCGTTGGAAAGCTTTCAAAAGGGATGTTGCAAAAACTTGGGTTGATTGCGGCGCTGCTCCACGATCCTCAAATTTTAATCCTTGATGAACCGACTGACGGTCTTGATCCTGTAGGCCGCAAGCAGGTGCGGGATATTTTGTTGGCCGCACGAGAACAAGGGAAAACGATCTTTTTAAACAGCCACATGTTGCTGGAGTTGGAACTCATCTGCGATCAGATCGCCATACTCAATGTGGGCCAACTTCGTTTTCTCGGTTCCCTCGATGCAATCCGCCACAGGTCGGAATCGGCACGTTTAGAACTTGAATTACAGGGGCCGGAAACGGAGGCCCGTGCGGCGCTCGATATGTATGGCGAGGCCTGCTGGGCGAAGCTCGGAGAGGCACATTACCGGGTCGATTTGACCCTTGCCGATCAGTTGGCAGTCGATCAGTGCATCGACGGCCTCCGAGCAGGGGGAATCAGTATTGTCGGCTTGCGCCATCACACGACCTCTCTGGAGGAAGCATTTCTGGAAATCATCTCATCCGAGCCACTCGATTCGGAAGAAAAAGAGGAACAGAAATGAAACCTTATCTTGCGGTAATCATGGATTTATTTCGAGCGGCCCTCTGTTCGCGGGTGCTTTGGATTTTGCTGATGATGATTACCTGTTTTCTGCTTGCACTTGCGCCTCTGACGTTGGAGAGAGTGCCGTACCAAACGAACGGTTCGCCCACCGGCAATGCGCTGCAGATTCGTTACGCCGGTTATGATTTTGGACCGCCGATTCAGGTTCACGGGCGGGCACCTGAGCGCCTGGTTTCGTATGCCGTCGCTTGGTTTTTGGACTACATCGTAGACTTTATGGTTGGATTCTTTGGGGTGTTCATCGCTTTGGTTGTGACGAGTCCCATTATCCCTGAGACGTACAAGAAAGGATCGGTCGAATTATTACTGAGCAAACCGGTCAGCCGCCCTTTGCTGTTTCTCGCCAAGTGTGCGGGAGCCTGTGCATTCGTTTTTCTGAATATCGTCTATCTGTTTGTGGGGCTCTGGTTGATCGCCGGTTTGCGTTTGGGACTGTGGGATGGTGGTATCCTTGCGGCAATTCCCGTTTTCCTCTTCTATTTTTTAATCTTTTATTGTGTCTCTGCATTGGCCGGACTCATTTGGCGCAATGCGATTGTTTCGCTGACCCTGGCGTTGGTGTTTTGGGGCGCTTGTATTGTCGTTGCACAGTCCAAAACGGTGATGGAAAGGGTGTTTGATACCGAGCAGTCGGTTGCGGCGTTGGAGAGAGAAAATAGTATCGATCGACCGGGAAGAGAATTTTGGAAATCGGTATATCGTTTTGGTGTGTTGCCGCTCTATACGGTTTTTCCCAAACCGCTCGAGTTGGACAATACAGTCCAGTACCTGTTGGATGGACCACAGGATGCGGGCGAAAATGTGCGTCTGCATCGCTTTCGGCCGGGTGCCGCAGGAGAGAATCCGTACTCTCCCATCCAAAGTAGTGCTATTTTTGTAGCTGTGGTTCTCGGCATCGGTTGTCTCGTTAGCTATCGAGCAGAATACTGATGGACATGTCTGATTCAGCGACCGGTACCGGCGGGCTCTCTGGATTTGAGCGTGCGGCGGAGCGCGTCCGCGGTTTTCCACAGACTCCCGGCGTCTACCTGATGAAGGACGCAGCGGGTCTGGTGATCTATATCGGTAAGGCGAAAAACCTCCGCGCTCGGGCGGGCAGCTATTTTTTGAAGGCGGCCCAGGAGGAGTCTCGGACCGCTCCCTGGGTTGCAGAGATCGCCGATGTTGAGTGTGTGGAGGCTGAAAGCGAGGTCGATGCGGTGCTGATGGAATCGCGACTCATTAAGGATATCCAGCCCAAGCACAACAAAGAACTCAAAGACGGAAAGAGTTTTCCGTACCTGCAAATCACAACCCGGGAAGATTTTCCTCGCGTGGAGGTGACGCGGCAGCCGCGCAACAGCGGTGTCAAGCTTTATGGCCCGTTTCTGAGCGCTAGTACCTTGCGGGGGGCGATGCAGGTGCTACAGCGGATTTTCAAATTTCGTACCTGTGAGTTGGAAATTGAACAGGCCGATATGAAATGGCAATGGTTTCGCCCTTGCCTGTTGGCGGCGATCAACCAGTGTACGGCACCTTGCAATCTTCAAATCAGCAAGGAGGAGTACCGGCAGGATATAAAGCGACTGCGGATGTTTCTCGAAGGGAAGAAGAAAGCATTGCTCGGGCAGATGCGCGACCAAATGCAGGCCTCCTCCGACGCCCGGAATTTTGAAAAGGCGGCCCGCCTGCGGGATGAGATTCAATATCTCGAAACGCTCGATAAGCGCGGAGAGATCGACATCCATGCCCAGCCGGAAGTTTTTCACGTCGATCCCAAAAAAGGCCTCGTCGGTTTGAAGAAGATTCTTTCGCTCGAATCGTTGCCGCGAACTGTGGAGGGAATGGATATCGCACATCTCGGGGGGAGCGATACGGTGGCCAGCGTGGTGCAATTTATCGATGGTTTGCCATTCAAGCCTGCGTACCGTCGCTACAAGATTCGTGGAGTGCAGGGAGTGGACGATTTTCGTTGCATGCACGAAGTGGTGAGTCGCCGTTTTCGCCAACTGGAGCAGACGGGCCAGTTGTTTCCCGACCTGCTGCTGATCGATGGGGGCCGCGGTCAGCTCAATGCCGTGCTGCAGGCCTTTGAACAGTTGAAGTTGACGCCCCCAACGGTGCTCGCCCTGGCAAAACGCGAGGAAGAGATCTATCTTCCCGATGTTGCCGCGCCGCTTCGAATTTCCAAGCAGAGCTATGCCTTGCGGCTACTGCAATATGTTCGGGATGAAGCGCACCGCTTTGCCCAGCACTATCACCACCTGCTGCGGAGTCAATCGGCATTGCCCGACGACTGACTTGAACGATGACTTGAACGACCGACTTGTATGCTTCGCTCGGGTCGGCATCTCCTAGAGAGGTCGAGCGGTGCTGCCTGCTATGCCTTGTTTGTTAGCGCAACAAAGGTGCCTCTGTTTTTAGCAATCAGCTTGCCGTCGGAAAAAATATCAGTGGTGACCTGAATTTGTGCCTTGCCGGTTCGCTTGAATGAGGCAATGAATTCTTCAATCGCCTCGTCCGAAAGGTTGCGAGACTTGGCCACGATCGATGCGAGTGCCGGCTTACTAAATTCCGTTTCGCTGTGTTGGATGACGAGTTCGGTTTCAAGGTCGTGGATTTTCAGATTGCCCCAGACGACGACAAAACCGGTAACGATGCCGAGCGTGGCAATGCTGCCGCCAAAGGCCGATTTCTGATGGTTGATGTTCGCCTCCAGCGGCGCCGTGCTGTGAGCATGCGTTTTGCAAAAATCGACAATTTCGATTCCCATCATTTTGGTGACCGGAATCTCGGTGTGGAGATGAAGGTTGATGTCAGCGGGAGACAGCATGGCAGATTGGCGTACGGAGGGAGAAAGGGCTGCGAGATTGTAACAAATGAGTCTGTTTAGGATGCAATGGTGCAACGTCGGCAGAGCAGTTCCCGCTAGAAAGTCCAAAAACTATCAGCGACTGCCGCGGGAATCTTTTGCTGGCGCAATCATGATCCGGTTTTTTTGCCGATTTTTCAATCCGCCTACCGGGCAAGAATTGCCACAGGCTCGATTTACCCCAGTCCCGTGTTGCCCCAGTCTTGTGGGAAGCCCGGACTGATTCTAGCTGGCCAATTGGCCACTGCCGACACGGTAGGCCGTGATCATGCCCAGGATGAGAAAAATACCCCCAAAGATGCCAAACGCCAGGAACGAGACCATAACTAAGGAAAACAGGCTGGCGGCACTTTGCTCGTCGTTCACAGGCATGTCGGCTATCTCTGCCGCCGCAGCCTCGCTATGCCGGTTCTCCTCATTAAGCAGAGTGACGATCTGCTGATCCGACATCGTGGTAACCTGTGGACCAATCTTTTGATAGATGTTTTGGGCCTCGTTCTGTTTGAGCTCGCTGCGTTGTTTTGAAAGTGCGGTGAGTTCCCGATTAAAAAGGATCTGCTGCGCCTCGCCCCGATCGGCGGCTTCGTAGAGTTCGATCCGTGCGGCGATCTGTTGATCGCTCCAGGACTGCACTACGGGCATCATTTTTTCTATTTCCGCATCCAGGCGATCTTCATCGACTTCATGCGGAGCGATTCCCTGCAAACGGATCGAGTCCTCGGCGACGATGCTTGCCACATATTCATGCTCATATCCGTCCATCGTGCTGCCAATCGCCCCTATTATAAACGCAAGCCAAAGGACTTTGCCGAACACACACCCGACCAATGCCATTACCGAAGCTGTAATTCCTGCCAACACACTGCCCTCATTATCGTGGCCAAGCAGCATGCCGAGGCCCGCAAGCCCACCAATGACCCAGGCAAGAAAACCGAGTGAGTAACCGGTCGTCAGCGCGATTGCCGTCCAGATACCACCACCCAGAAGTGCCCCGACGAGACTCAATAGCGCGCCACGGAGAAACGTCCGTAGATTAATATTTTTCCGGCCCTTACGCTGGTCGAGTTTTCTACGAGAGGGCTCATTACGGGAATGAGCATCCGCCTGTTCCTCCTGTGAGACGCGGATCTTTTTTCGTTTCTTCAGATGGAATCCGCACTGCACACAGAGAACATCGGTGGGATTCAGTGGCTCAGCGCAGGAAGGACAGGGTGACGTCTCGGAAGACTTATTTTCATCCGGCGCGGAGCCGAACTCCTCGTCGAAAACGGAGGCGAGGCGGTAGTCGTCATCGTCTGCGGCAAGACGATCTTCACCCGAAGCGACCAGGGCCGGTTGGGGGATCAGGAGCACAGCCTTGCAGCGGCTGCATTTGGCCCGGCGGCCCGCCAGTTCTTCCTTGACCTGAAAATGCTTTCCACAAGATGCGCAGTCGAATCCGATCGCCATGCCAATGCCTCCTCGCCATTTCGCACCCCCTCGGTCCCCTCCGGTTGCTGCCGACCGATCAGAGCGAGTGGACCGCAACGACAGGGAGAACAATGGTGTATTGCCATCCTCCCGCCCGTGCGGACAAAAATCGCTATGTTTCCACCGATTTCCGGGGGGTACTTACCGTTAAATGCGTTTTTGTGAGACAAAAAGGGCGAAAATTTGTCGTTATTGGCAGGAGCGGGCATTTTGGGAATCTGTGTCGTGGGCGGGCCAAAGGAAAGAAAGCCCCTCAGAGATGGAACACTGGGTAACGCGGAGGGGCGGGGTCGCCCGTTTTGGGGCCGGCGGCAGGCACCGGTCAGCCGCTAGCTCCGCAAGACCAGCAGCACGTCCTGTTTTTCAACCACTTCACCCACGATGGCGGTCGCGGCCGCTCCAGCGAGTCGGCATTTTTCGACCAGCTCGTCTGCTCGTCCCGCCGGTACGCTGATCAACAGTCCGCCCGATGTTTGCGGATCAAACGCCATCTCAAGGCGAACCGGATCGCCGCTGCCTTCAATCCGCATGGATGCAGCCGCCGCGCTGCGATTCGTCGCGCTCGCCCGGGTCTGATTGCCGGCTGCGGCGAGTTTTGCTGCCCCGGGCAAAACGGGCAGGGCCTCAAGATCCAACAAGAGTGTCACGCTGCTTGCACTTGCCATCTCGATAGCGTGGCCGGAGAGGCCAAAGCCGGTAATATCGGTCGATGCGCTGGCGCCAACGGCCCGGGCCCCCTCGCTGCCCGCCTTGTTCAGTTGGGCCATGCTCTCACTCGCGGTGGCGAGCACCTCTTCAGGACAACGATTTTTTTTGAAGGCGGTGGTCACAAAACCGGTACCGAGTGCTTTGGTGAGTACCAGACGATCTCCGGGCCGGGCGTCCCGATTGGTCAATAACTCGTCCGGAGTAGCAACGCCGGTCACGCTCAGTCCATACTTGATTTCGGTATCCCGCACCGTATGTCCCCCGACGATGAGAGCTCCGGCTGCCTGCACCCGTTCGGCCCCGCCGCGGAGAATTTCTTGGAGGATGTCGAGACTCAACTTGTCATCCGGAAAGCCGACAATGTTCATCGCGGTCGTTGGATCTCCGCCCATCGCGTAGATGTCGCTCAAACTGTTGGCCGCGGCAATCTGTCCGTACAGGAAGGCATCATCGACCAGGGGCGGAAAGAAGTCGAGCGACTGCAAGATCAGCAAGTCGTCGCGCAGGCGGAAGACCCCGGCATCGCTCGCACCGTCGGCACCGATCAAAAGATCGGGGTGCTCAAATTTGGGTAATCCCTGCACAACCTGTGCGGTGGCTTCCTGCGGAAGCTTCCCCGCTCACCCCGCGCAGCTCGCCCAGTCGACCAACCGCCGCTTACCGCCGAAGAGTGGCATCCGGTTTTCTCCTGAAAATGATTCCTTGAGGATCGTGCAATCGCGAACGAATTCAGAGCGATCCTCGCAAGATTCTATCGGCAGCACCCAGGTGCGCCCATAAGAAGACCTCGCTGCAAATGCTGAGAGCTTGCATCAAAACGGATCTTTTGGCATAATCTGTACAGATGTTCACTATCTGGGCGGGGCAGGGCGTTTTCAGCAGTCCTTTTTAGAAGTATAGGAGGTGCTCCGTGCTCGCCAAATTACAGACCTATTCCCTGTTGGGGCTCGATGCCCTGAGTGTGGAGGCGGAAGTCGATGTCTCCTCAAAGGCACTTCCCAAGACCGTGCTGGTCGGCCTGCCCGAGGCGGCGGTCCGCGAGAGCACGCACCGGGTGGCCCGCGCAATGGCCAACTCGGGCTTTGCCGTACCGAGAGAGCGGGTCGTGATCAATCTCGCCCCGGCCGATCTGCCCAAGCAGGCGGCGTCGTTCGATCTGCCGATCGCTCTGGGCATGCTTGCCGCCGGCGGTCAGATCGAGTCGAACCAGCTTGACCGATATGCCGTGGTGGGAGAGTTGGCCCTCGACGGCTCGACCCGACCGATCAAAGGCGCCCTCTCGATGGCGATCAGTACCAAGAAACGAGAAGGGCTTGCGGGCCTGCTCGTTCCCCGGGCCAATGCGGCCGAGGCAGCCGTGGTCGAGGGCGTGCAGGTCATGCCGGTCGCATCGCTCGGAGAGGCGGCCCGCTTCTTTGGAGGCACAGGGCCGATCGAGCCGTATCCTTGCGGTGTCGAGGCGTGGCGGAAGAAGCGCGGAGAGCACGACGTTGATTTTTCCGATGTGCGGGGCCAAGAGACCGCCAAACGGGCGGCGGTGATCGCGGCGGCCGGCGGCCACAACCTGCTGATGATCGGGCCGCCCGGCTCGGGCAAAACGATGCTCGCCAAACGGGTCCCCACGATCCTGCCGGAACTGACCGCCGGAGAGTCGATTGAAACGAGCAGCATCTACAGTACGCTCGGCAAACTCGACCCCGCAGAACCGCTCCTTTCGGTGCGTCCCTTCCGCGAGCCACACCACACGATCAGTCACGCGGGCCTCGCCGGTGGCGGCTCGCCTCCGGCGCCGGGCGAGATCAGCCTCGCGCATCACGGCGTGTTGTTTCTTGACGAACTGCCGGAGTTCAACCGCCACACGCTCGAGGTCCTCCGCCAGCCGCTCGAAGATGGTCGGGTCACCATCAGCCGCGCCCTGGCCACCTCCACGTACCCGGCGGACTTCATGCTCATCGCCGCGCTCAATCCCTGTCCCTGCGGTTATCGCACCGACCCGCGGCGCGACTGCCACTGTACGCCTCCGCAGATCGAGCGCTACATGAGCAAGATCAGCGGCCCGCTTCTCGATCGCATCGATTTGCACATCGAGGTCCCGGCCGTCTCCTATCGCGACTTAGCCGGCGGTCCGGCCGGCACGAGCAGCGCGCAGATGCGCGAGGCGGTGACTGTCGCTCGCAGCGCCCAGAAGCTGCGGTTTGCCCGCAGCGGTACGCTACGCAACGGCCAGATGACGCACCGGCAAATTCGCGCGTTTTGCAAATTGGATGCTGCCGGTGAGCAGTTGCTCAAGACGGCGATGGATGCGTTGGGCCTTTCGGCCCGCGCGCACGACAAGATTTTGCGCGTGGCCCGCACGATCGCGGATTTGGAAAATAGCGCGTCGATAGCACCGGACCACTTGAGTGAGGCGATCGGCTACCGGATGCTCGACCGGCAGATGTACACTTGAGGGCGACAACCGCACATCCGAGTCTATTCAAGGCATTTGTGGCGACCGAAGGCCTCATGTTGTTGTTTTTTCTGCCTGGCGGATTTGTTACCATGCCCAACGACAATTCCGGATGACAATCTTCTTTCGTCGGCTTGTTATTTTGGATGTCGCCACAAAAAAGGCGCAATACATCCTGATGCAAATTGTTTGGATGCACGCAATGGAATACCAGTGGCACCGCGTTATTTGGACCATTTTCTTTCTGCGTGTGAACCGTTTATGAAGGGTGAAGGTGATTTTTGGATATGCTTTGTCAGAAAGAAAAGAAACTCAAGCGGATAAAAGATGTTTTAGATAGAATTCCCATTTGTAAATCGATAAGAACTTGGGCCAAGTCCCATAGAATAAAAAGAAAGTTCCAGCAATGGGAGAGAGATGGCAAACCGCTGCCCCCCCCGCACTATGTTAAACAATGTGCGATAAAAAAATATGCTGACGAATATGGCCTAAAGGTTCTTGTCGAAACAGGCACGTATTATGGAGATATGGTAGAGGCGATGCTGACCAATTTTGAACGCATATATTCGATTGAGTTGAGTAACGAATTATATGAGAACGCCAAGAAAAAATTTAAAAATATGGGAAAGGTAGAACTCATTCATGGGGACAGTGGTACCGAGCTTGGTAATCTCGTTGACGACTTGGACCAGCCCACACTGTTTTGGTTGGATGGCCACTACTCGGCCGGAGTTACGGCAAAAGGTGAGAAAATCTCGCCGGTCATCGAGGAGCTAAAGCACATCTATAATGCCGAAGATAAAGGTCACGTGATCCTTATTGATGATGCCCGCGAGTTTGGAGTCGCTCAAGATTATCCGAGCGTGGAAGAGCTAAGTGAATTTATTCAATCAAAAAGATGCGATGTGAGTTTAGCCGTAGAAGATGACATCATCAGAGTAACGCCCAAAAAAATGGCTGGCTAAACCTTCAATAAGAAGGCATATCTATCGAGCCACCTTGCGTTGGACCGAGAGGTCACGTCTTAGGGCCAAGCGATCGGCTACCGCACTCTCGAGGGGCAACTGTACGCTTAAGGTCGCGTCCGGGGAGAAACTGGTTCACCCTGATTTTTAGGGGATTTGTTGATTTTCTTGCAAATCAACGTGCGGCCCGGTTATATT
>MPMD02039612.1_pt1 | contig 12886 bp, 6 predicted proteins | sample 1617291 | NCBI WGS metagenome assembly MPMD02 (sample SAMN05944810, study PRJNA350692) | marine metagenome | biome: marine; feature: ODZ; material: water; isolation source: 120 m water sample filtered on 30 um supor filter | place: Pacific Ocean | collected 2012-04-09 | depth 120m m | reverse complement strand
TCTGCTGGTGCAGCTATGGATGCTGATTCTGTCGCTGGGGGTCATCCAGTAATAAATTCATTCAAATATGATGTTGACTTTGGAACCTTGGCAGGAATAGATATGTGTGCGGCCGCAACTGCTGAAGCAATTGCTGCACTAGATGTCCTTGTAGGTAAAATGACGGCTAACTCAGCTGCTCCTCCAATTTGTAGAGGAGATTTGGAAGATGAAGATGTTTGTCATTGTTCGTTACCAATTCGGGCTGAAAGATCACCTGATGTGTTTGCAAATGGTATCGGCATATCCAGACAAGGTGATGATAATTGTATACACTTGAAACCTTGCCCTTTTGCTTGTTGCAACCATACAGCTCCTATTACTACAGGTTCCACAACCGTGTTTATCAACGGTAAGGGATGTGGAAGAATTGGTGATGGTGTTACAGACTGCACAAAAGTTGCAGAAGGGTCACCAGATTGCTTTGCGGGGGGTTAGGTGTGGACCTTTAAGGAACCTAAGGTACCTATGGTTTCCCTAAGGCGACACCGCTAATTATACACCTGTTTTTAGAGTTTGTCAAGCGTTTTTTTAGATTAATTTGATATAAATAGTAAAAAATAGAGAACTAACAAATGCCAATACCATCAGAAATAATTTTTAGTGATTTTCAGTTAAATTTAACGCCACATCCAGTGACGAGAGATTTGGTGATAGCTACTAATGAGGACGCTGTTAAAAGGTCTGTCAAGAACCTTATTTTAACGAACTTTCATGAAAGGCCTTTTGATCCGATTTTAGGGTCTGATGTGACATATCATTTGTTTGAAAATTTTAGTCCGATTACTGAGAGTATAATCTATGATGGTATTGAAGAAGTTTTACAAAATTATGAACCTAGAGTAGAACTTCTAAACCTTAGAGTTAAAGCTGATGAGGATCAAAATAGTTTCAATTGTACAATTGAATTCAGAATTATTAACCAGGTCGAGCCTCTTGAACTCGACATTTTCATTAAAAGGGTAAGGTAAAAATATGGGTATTGCAAATTCAACACTATCAGTTTCAGATTTAGGTTTTGCTAATATCAAGTCATCTCTTAAAACCTTCTTAAGAGCTCAAACAAAATTCAACGACTATGATTTTGAGGGTTCAAACATGAGCCTTTTGATAGACTTACTAGCATATAACACACACTACAATACATATTATACCAATATGGTAGCTAACGAAATGTACCTTGATACCGCATTGATACGGAACAACCTAGTGTCAAGAGCGAAAGAAGTTGGTTACCTACCTTCATGGTCTAAAGGTGCGGTTGCGAATGTAAGTGTGACCGTTGTACCTTCTACCTCTCCAAACACCGTCACAATAGCAGCAGATACTATTTTTACTACAGAAAAAGATGACCTAACATTAAAATTCTCAAACGTTAATGACGTTGTAATTACACCCAACTCAGCTGGTGGGTATATTGAAAGCAATATGCAGATAGTTGAAGGTCTACCACTCACTCACAAATATGCAGTCAGCACCACAAATGCGGTAAGTTACATTATACCCAACGAGAACGCTGACCTTACCAACCTTACAGTTACGGTCCAAGAGTCCGCAGCATCATCCAATGTCCAATCATACAGTTATGCAAATGACATTACTGAACTGTCAGGAACGTCTAAGGTCTACTTTTTAGAGGAAGATGACGACAAGAAATATCGTGTATATTTTGGTGATGGTGTTATAGGTAAGTCTCTTACAGATGGTAATGTTGTTATATTGAAATATAGAGTATGTAATACAACTACTGGCAACGGTGTTCGCACATTTGCAGCACCAACATCAATAGATGGACACACTACCATTGCAGTATCCACAGTAAGCGTTGGCTCTGGAGGACAAGTGGAAGAATCACTGGAATCTATACGACAAAATGCACCGTTATCATACGAAAGACAGAACAGAGCCGTAACCGTGAAGGATTATGAACGACGTATTATTGCAGATAACCAAGACTTCGCAGCTGTATCGGTGTGGGGAGGAGATGATAACGACCCACAAGTGTTCGGAAAAGTGTATATTGCTGTGAAACCCAAGGTCGGAACCGTTATATCCGATAATAGAAAAGCTGCTCTAATTTCATCACTACAAAAAATCAATGTGTTGTCAATTGACCCAGAAGTTCAAGATGTTGCATATCTATATGTTATACCAACAGTAGAAGTGAATTACAATCCAGACAGGACAACCAAATCTGGAGCAGCTATTGAAGCTCAAGTAAGAACTGCTATAAGTGATTACCAAACAAACAACCTAAATGATTTCGGAAAGGTTTTCAGATATTCCCAGTTCATTAAAGATATTGATGCTGTTGATACAACAGCTATCATAGGCAATGAAACGACTGTGAAAATGCAAAAACGTTTTACACCCTCTACTACAACTTCAACAACGTATGTGGTGAAGTTCACTAACGCAATTAAAGATAATGGGAATGCTGGTGATATAGTATCCACTACATTTACATATGAGGGGTATAGTTCATATTTACGAGATGCGGCATCTAATAACATAATGCAGGTTGTGAGAACTTCAGGAGGTTCAGTCGCTATCGTTGCTGATGCTATAGGTACTATTGATTATGCAGCAGGTACAGTCACTCTCAATTCTTTCCTACCTACAGCTGTAGATAATAGTGGAGTGATTAAACTCTCTGCTGAACCTGTCAATAAAGACATCACACCTGTCAGGGACCAAATTCTCCTAATTGATGATACTACAGTAACTACAACCGAAGATAGAGAAGTGTAGTTGATGTAAAATGGTTAATAAAAATTATTCCAACCTTATAGAACAACAATTTCCTGACTTTGTTAGAGAAGACGGACCAAACCTAGTAGCGTTCGTAAAAGCATACTATGAATGGATGGAAGAATCTGGTCAAGTTACTGATGCGACCAAGAGTCTACTTTCATACAGAGATATTGATGCGACACTAGACCAATATGTTGTATATTTCCACGACGAGTTGATGGCAAATATACCACAAAATGTTCTAGCAGACAAAAGACTATTAGCAAAAAACATCAAATCGTTCTACAGGGCTAGAGGCTCTGAGAAGTCATACAAACTGTTATTCAGAATCTTGTATGACGATGACGTAGAGTTCTATTATCCTGCTGAAGATATACTCAGGTGTTCTGATGGTCGTTGGCAATTAGACAAGAAATTGAGAGTCAATGGTAATGATACGACCTACAACATGGAAGGATATGAAATTACAGGTGGGACATCTGGTGCCACTGCCGTTGTTGAACAGGTAATCAAAACAATCTTGGACTCTGGATTTGAAGTATTTGAATTACTCCTAACAAGTATTGATGGAACGTTCTTAGACGCTGAAACGGTTACTTCTACAAATGGGTATACCGTTACTGCGAGTGGCGCGAACTTTACTGAATCGGGACAATATGTTGGAACCAAGGGTTGGTTGTCATGGGACAAATACTTAGAAGACAACCTCTACTACCAAGAGTTTTCATACGAGTTACAGACCGGTGAGTTTATCAACAAATTCAGAGACATCGTTAAGAAGTTGCTACACCCAGCTGGTGTTGCACTATTCAGTAAGGTCAAATCTGTTGATACGATTAACTTAGCACCATCAGTATTCACTCTTTATGAATTGCTGCTCACTATAGAATCTGCTATTGCTCAAGTATCAGCTAGAGTTGCCGCAAATACTATTATCAATACATCATATGAAATTAAATTAGCACTTTCAGCACTTGACATGACAGGAGTAACAGATGTTGTCTCAAGAAATTTTGATACAATAGCTGGTGTGGAAAATGTCAGGCTGAATGTAGGTGCTATTGCAAATACGAACACCGACCAAGTGGGTGGTTTAGCCAACACCAGATTAAACATCGGTGTTTGTCAGCTAGTAATTACAGACATCATCAATGGTCTTGCCAACACCAGACTAAACATCGGTGTTTCCCAAAACACAAACGTTGACTTCCTTGATGCTTTATGGAACACCGATGTATATGTTGGACCAACATTTGGAGATGGTGCAAATACGGTGACGGCCCGTTTAAGTGCTAACCTAGCTGCTGCAAACGCTTCTTCAGTCGTAACCTCTGCGCTTGGTTACGATGTCAGATGGTGGGGTATACCCACCCATGCACCAGTTAATTCATTTGGTGCCAGTGGAAACACAAACCTTTCTCTTACATCTGATGCGATGGAAGCAGGAAATGTGTATTCAACACTAAGTAGTATCTTTACCACAGTAGAAAAAAGGTGGGGGATGCCTACTGAAGCCCATGTTGATTCGTTTGGTGCCAGTTCAAACACGAACCTTGCTCTCATAGGTGGTAATATGGAAGCAGCAAACATGTATTCGACCTTGACCAGTATGTTTAACTATGGACCTAGACGGTGGGGCATGACCACTGAACTACCAGTGTATAGGTTTGGTGCCAGTGCCAATGCAAACCTTCTTCTTATGAGTCGAGACTTAGAAGCAGCTAATATCCATTCAACACTAACTGATGGTCTTGGCTTCTTTGACCGGGTTGAGGAACAGGTAGATGAAACCTCTATGATCTACTGGCCAATAGTTGGTTGTACCGCAAACGTAATCACAACCGCTTACACCGATATTATCAGTGCATACGAAAGTAACACTATTGCTGGTATTGAATATGTTGCCTCTGGGTCCCTCAGTGACAATTCAGCCTTTGTAGCAACAGGGACGGCGTTCTCTGCAAACCTTTCAAGTGGTGACTTTATCATGGTTAGAGATCCAGATGATGTTAATCCAGACCAAGGATTTGTCGTTACTGGACTTGGTACAGCTTGGGCCAATTCAATCCTTGATGTATATGGTCTCTATCAAGGTGGTCTAACAGACGGTGAGATTTACAAGAGAAATGTTTTGTAACACAGATAAAAAATGTATAAATAGTAACAATATAAACAGGAGAACCTTTTAGCCATGCCTTCAGTTGTAACACATAAATTCAGACAAAATAACGCTGACCAATTCAAAGAAGCCTTTGGTGAAGCTGCACCTACAAGAATGTATATGTTTATTGGAGGTGTGAAAGCTTGGACCAATGATGCAAGTCCTCCAACACCTAATGATGCAGTTGCCAATACCGTGTATGCCCATTGGCGTGACATGTTATCATGTAAGAAGGTTGAAGCCAGTGATGTGTCATACGTGATACCAAGAGTGAATTGGACTTCAGGGACTTTATATACAGAATATTCAGACACCAATTCTACATTATTTTCCAATAACTTTTATGCGATGGTAAGTGATTACCATGTATATAAGTGCTTGTTCAACAACAATGGTGGTCTTTCTACTTCAACTCCGTCAGGTACCTCTTCCTCCATTATAACGACTGCTGATGGATACAAGTGGAAATATATGTATACTGTATCGGCCGCTGACGTATTAAAATACAACACAGCATCATACATCCCTGTCAAGACCCTATCAGCAAACGATGGCTCTAACCAGTGGAGTGTCCAGCAAGCCGCAGTCAACGGTTCTATTGACATTGTTGACGTAACTGCTGGTGGTTCTACCTATAACAATTATCACACAGGCACACTCGCTGCTGTTGGAAACACAACTACAGTCACACTTGCTTCTGGCGCATCTGCTGTGAATGACTTATACAATGGCAGTATGTTCTATACAACAGGTGGTACGGGTTTGGGCCAACAGAAAGAGGTCATCAACTATGTCGGTTCGACCAAGGTGGCGACACTCGCATCTGCTGTTTCAACGGGGTTAGACGGAACAACCACATATTCAGTTGCACCAAAAGTTGTGCTTCAGGGTGATGGAACGGGTGCTACAGCAATCGCAACCATGAACACAACCTCTAATACAGTATATTCTATGACCGTCACTGCTGTTGGTCAAGATTATTCCCAAGCAAACGTTGTTATTAGTGCCAACGGTTCATCGGGTGTGACAGCAACTGCTTATATTGCACCGAAAACAGGTCACGGTAAGGATGCTGTCGCTGAACTTGGTGGGTTTAACGTCATGGTAAACTGTAAGTTTGACAAAGATGAGGGTGGTAAGTTTACAACCTCTAACGATTTCAGAAAGATTGGACTACTCAGGGACCCATTACTCGCTAGTGGTACAGCTGCAAATGGAGCAACCTATGACCAAACAACTACATTTGGCCTTAATGCTGTGTCAGGCACGTTTGTTACTGATGAAAGGGTTGATGGTGGAACGACAACCTCAAATGCATATATCGTGCAAGCCAATTCATCACAAATTAAGGTCACATCACAAGATGGTCTCTTTGCTGCTGGTGAAACTGTTACAGGCAACACATCCCTTGCAACCGCAAATGTCCTAACACACACAATTGGTGAGCTTCAAAAATTCTCTGGTGATATTCTGTATGTTGAAAATAGAAGTCCTATTAGTAGGGCAGCTGACCAGATAGAAGACGTTAAATTGGTCATACAATTCTAAAGGTGGAACAAAATAAATGGCAGACCTAGACACAGATTTTAATGTAGATCCGTATTACGATGACTTTGATGAAGACAAAAATTTCCATCGTGTATTATTCAGACCTGGAAAAGCCGTCCAAGCAAGAGAACTAACCCAACTCCAAACCATTCTACAAGAACAGTTTAATAGGTTTGGTAGACACGTTTTTGAGAATGGTTCTCCTCTGATTGATGGTGGCGTTTCACTTGATAATAAAGTCAATTATATCAAATTACAACCTACATTAGGTGCGAATACAATAGTTCCTTCCACTTTGGAAGGCAAGAAAATTTTCGGCGCAACATCTGGTGCTAATGGTGTTTGTATATTATCCACAGCCGCTAGTGATAGTGACCCTCCCACATTGTATGTAAGATTACTATCAGATACAAATTTTTCTACTAATGAATATATTAGAGAATTTGGAACATTAACAAATCTTGCTAACACAGCAACAACCACACCAACAGGAAATTCATTCGTTGTTGGTGTAGAAGCTGGTGTATATTTCATTGATGGCTTTTTTGTGCGAAACACCAAACAACAAGTTGTTGTAGGTAAATATACGGATAGACCAACTAAAAAGGTTGGGTGGACTGTAACAGAAGAAACAATTAATTCGGGGGACGATTCTACGATACTTGACCCTGCTCAGGGTGCATACAATTATGCTGCTCCTGGTAGTGATAGATTCAAAATCACCCTCACACTTGCGTCTAAAGATATAGGGGACGCAGATACTAAATTTATTAACCTGATGACAGTTAAGGACGGTTATGTTCAAGATATTGTAAAACACTCAGAATATTCGGAATTAGGAAAAACTATGGCCCGCAGAACCTATGATGAATCAGGTTCATATACGGTTACACATCCTGTGGTCCATTTTAAAGACCACATAGGAGGAAACACCGAACTACTTTCTATGGCCGTTGAACCGTGTAAATGTTTTATCTATGGTACAGAAATAGAATCCTATGCAACCACATATATGGATGTTCTAAAAGCTCGGACTACCCAAGCTTACAACAACATTGATACGTTTGCTCAGTATGGAAATTATTGTCTCTTAACTGGTGTCGAAGGACCGTTTGATATAACTGCTATGGAAGAAGTTGACCTTCATAATGCTCCAGCCCACAGACGAATCACATTCAGTAGTTCAACATCTTCACCACAGGCGGGGAACTTTACATTAAGTGAGTTTGTAACTGGCAATACATCCGGTGCAAATGCACAAGTTATGTACTGGAGTTCCTCAGATAATGTTCTTAGTGTTAATGCTCAATCAGCAACCGCATTTGCAAATGGTGAAACCATAACGGGGTTGACCTCTGGTGCAAACGGAACTGTTATTTTTGACCAAGCGCCTATTGATAGCTCTAGTTCCTCAAATTATGCAAACACAAAAATTGGTACTGCACGAATAAGACAGCTTACATATGAGAGCGGTTCTGCAGCGGGCCCGTATATATATAGAGGATACCTCTTTAATGCTTCATATACTGGAGGTAATGAATTTGCCGCAGTTAATGGATTGTTTGTTGGGCCGTATAATAACACCCTAGCGGGTAAAGCAGACATTGAAACTGTAACCGGGCAAAATAGTGATAACAATTCTTTATTGTTTGATTCTAACTATAATAAGCTTGTTTACCCATTACCGTATGCAACTATCAAAACAATCCGTGATGCCAGTGGTAATGTAGATACAAATTATAGATTCCGTAGAGTCTTTAAAGACGTTGCATTTACCTCAGGTACGGCAACTATAACAACAGCTGCTGCTTCTGAAGCATTTTATGGTTCTGGAGCATTATCCAACTCAAATAAGGCAACATACTACCATGTCATTGCCGAAGAAGAAGCAGGTTCTATTAATAAGGGTGATGTTTTATATATGGACACTGGTGGCCGGGCAATCACAGTTAGTCCCTCTACACAAGCAACGTTTAACTTATCTAATGCTTCATTAAGTCTTGAATGTACAATTATTGCAACTATAGAAGATAATGTTGCTCAAGAAAAATCAAAAACTCTAAACATAAACCAAGTACATGTAATTACAAATCCAAATACGAGTGCAACTGCAACAGAGACTATTCCTGCTTCAGACATTTATAAGTTAAAAGGTATATACACAGGAGCAAACACCACTTTTACTCCTGTCCCACCCGTACTTACACTTAGCACTGTTACAGGAACTTTCAGGCAAGGTGAAATCATAACAGGTTCAACATCTAATGCTAATGGTGATGTTATTTTATGGACCAGTGGAAACTCTACCCTCGAATATGTTACTAATTATGGTACATTTGCAAATAGTGAAGTTGTACTAGGTGCAACATCTGGTGCAAATGGAACCATTACATCACTTAATGTAGGTAATACGAATGTCAATAATAATTATACTTGGAGTAGTGGCCAAAACGATAGTTTTTATGACCATGGCAGTATCACATTAAAGTATGGATCTACTCCTCCTACTGGTCAAATTAAAGTTGTGTACGATAACTTCTCACACACGGGAACAGGTTATTGCTCTGTTGATTCATATAGTATCCCATACGGTGATATTCCTTCATATGTTTCACCTACCACCAGTCAAGAAGTTGAATTGAGAGATTGTCTAGATTTCAGACCCCGTAGAGCCGACGGTAATACAACATTTGAAAACATACAAATACCAGATGATAGCACAAATGTCCAAACAGATTTTGATGCCTATCTTCAAAGAAGTGATCTTCTTTCTCTGGATACATCTGCCGTATTAGGACTTACACGGGGAATTCCTTCTCCAAGTCCAAAAACACCTAATGTTTCAGAAGAAAGACTTATGGTACTATATCATATTGCTGTACCGGCATATACATTCAATGCAAAAGACATTAAAGTAAGGTTTGTTGGTAACCCAAGATACACTATGAAGATGATTGGTGATATTGTTCGCCGAGTTGAAAGGTTGGAATATTATACCACACTTTCATTACTTGAAGATAGTGCAAAAAATATGATTGTACAAGATTCAGCTGGATTAGATAGGTTTAAGAATGGTATTCTTGTAGACCAGTTTACTGGTCACAATATCGGTGACGTAAGAAATATGGATTATAGGATTGCTGTTGACTCTGAAAACCAAGAATTAGTAGCACCATTTTTAACAAGGAATTATGCATTATCATATGCAAATACAGAAAGTACAGGTATACAATTAACTGGCGATATTCTTACACTTCCATATTCCACTGAAACCTTTATTACACAACCACTTTGTTCTACGTATGTTAATGTAAATCCGTTTGATGTTATCAAATGGTTTGGTGTAATGAAATTGGATCCACCCTCAGACGAATGGATAGATATAACCCGGAAGCCAGATGTATTAGTCAATTTTGCTGGTAATAATGATGCGTGGGAATTCCTTGGTCAGACAGTTAATGGCCTAATGGCATCAGGATTTGGAGCAAATTGGAATGAATGGGAAACCATAAACGTCGGGTCAAGGGTCAAAAGTTCTAGTGTTAGAATGGTGAATAGGTGGGTTAGTGAAGCAATGCCGGGTTATTCTTATCTCGGACATTGGGTTGCACAACCTGTAGGGAGGACTACAACTTATGAAAATTATTTAGAACAAGAACGTCAAGGAGAAGGATTTTCTTTTACACCTGAAACAATTACGAGATCTTTAGGTGATAGAGTTGTTGATGTTGGTATCGTTCCATTCATTAGGGCTAGAGATGTTACTATTACAACTCATGGCATGAGACCAAATACAAGGGTTTATGCCTTCTTTGATAGAGTTGATATTAATGCACAATGTACACCAGCTGGTGGTTCTCTAGGTGGTGAACTTAGAACAAATTCAGTCGGCAGTATCACTCTAACATTTGCTATACCCGCAACAGACATATTAAATTTTAGAACTGGTGAACGACTCTTTAGACTTATTGATAGTTCTTCCAATGACATTGGAGTTTGTACTACAATGGCTGAACAAACATATGCTGCTCAAGGACTCATAAAAACTGTTGAAAATACGAGTATGTCAGTGAGGACCTGGGGTGGTGTAAAGACTGAAATGTTTGATGAAAGGCGGACTACAGAAGGACAGGAAACGTACTCAACTTATAGGAAATTACCGCTATATGCGACCCACGGCGACACAGGCGGTTTTCTTCCGCGAGGAATTTCCACTGGCAGTTGGTCGTCCCAGACCGGTCCTGGTGGGGATTATGGAACCAAAAATTACTGTCTAATAGACCCATTAGCCCAGACATTTATTGTGGATGGAAACCTGTATGAAGAAGGGGTATATATTAGTAGCCTTACAGTGTATCTGAAAAGTAAATCAGATACAATGCCTCTTATTTGCCAAATAAGAACAACAGAAAATGGTTACCCATCTGCAACCAAGATTCTTCCATTCAGTACAGTCATTGTACAAGCTGCTAATGTTAATGTGAGTGATGATGCGACCGCATCAACCGAATTTGTTTTTGATGCACCTGTTTATCTTTCACCTGGTGAAGAATATGCATTTGTGTTGCTGGCCCAATCAATTGATTATGAAGCCTGGATTTCTGAAATGGGCAAATTCAAACTGGGAACAACAGAAAGAATTGCTCAACAACCATATATTGGTTCATTATTCAAATCACAAAATTCATCCACATGGACACCAGAACAAACACAAGATATGATGTTCCTGTTGAAGAAATGTGTCTTTACAACAGGTGGAACACATGAAGCAATATTAAATACACCGGCCGCAACATCCAACACAAATATGGATCTTATACGACCTGTTATACAAGATTTGACACCATATAGCAGTGGTATCCATTATTCGCAAAAAGCAACCAAAGTTTCAACTGGTTCACTTGATACATCGTGGGTATCTACTATTGGAAACGATAATATATTTTTTGATGAACAACACCATATTAAAAATTCTAACGGTTCATATAAAACTAGAGCACAATTGGTGTCATTAAATTCAGATATTTCGCCTGTTATTGATACAAAAAGAATGTCTGTGATTACTGTAGAAAACCTTATTAATAATAGCACTGCGGGTGAAGCAAATACGGTGGGTGGTGCGGCTAATGCTAGGTATATTTCCCGTACAGTTAAACTTAAACCAGGATTTGATGCTACAGACCTTCAGGTTACTCTTGATGGATATAAAGAATCAACTGCTGATATTTCGGTTTATTATAAGGTACTTTCAGCTGATGATTCAGAACTTATGGCCGATAAGACTTGGGTAAAAATGTATGAAAAAGATTCTGCTGGTAATGTAGCAAGTGCAAGAGATAACTTCCTAGAAATAACATATACGTCATCAAGCGCGAATTTCCCATCAATTACATATACAACAAGTGGTGGTGCAACGTATACGTCATTCCAAACTTATGCTATTAAGATTGTGTTGACATCTTCAAATACGGCGAAACCACCTAAAGTTAGAGGGTTACGAGTAATTGCGTTTGCGTAAGATGGCATAGGATGGCACAGAAAGAGGAACATGATTTTACAAGGGATTCAAAGTCTATCGGTCTATTGAATACAAACAAACAAGCCCTTGATACATACAAAAGCCAGAGGAATTTGGGTCAGAGGATAAGTAGTTTAGAGAACGATGTTACAGAGATTAAACAGTTACTAACAACGATGATAAATAAAGAGAAATAAGGAGCTTATGACAACACTATGGTTTTAATTGCGAATGTACAGACATCAGATACATTTGGGACTTGGAGAACCAGAACCAATCAGGCATTTGGAGAAATCCATTCGTTAGCTACTCCTGGTGCCTCTGACACTCTCGTCGCAAATACTCTGACTGCTACTATTAATGCCACTTTCTCAGGTGTTGCTAACTTCGGTAACACAACACTGATAACCTTCCCCGCCGTCGGTAACCTGAACATACCGGGCGGTTCTTCTGGTAATCATCTACAGACAGATGGGTCTGGAACAATTACTTGGGGTACGTTAGGGAATACTGCTATTGCTGCTGGTGCTGTAGATGCCGCTGCCATTGCTGCTGGTGCTGTAGGTAACACTGAGATTGCTACTGCTGCTGTTACTAACACCCATATTAAAGCTGCTGCTGTTGATTCAGCTGCCATTGCTGCTGGTGCTGTAGGTAACACTGAGATTGCTACTGCTGCTGTTACTAACACCCATATTAAAGCTGCTGCCGTTGGTAACACCGAGATTGCTACTTCTGCCATCACCAATACTCATATCAAAGCTGCTGCCGTTGATTCGGCAGCATTAGCTGAGGATGCCGTTACATTTTATAAGCTCCCAAAAAATCTTATTGTCACAACTACAGCAGGTTCCAATAATGTAATG
>MPMD02032570.1_pt1 | contig 12898 bp, 22 predicted proteins | sample 1617291 | NCBI WGS metagenome assembly MPMD02 (sample SAMN05944810, study PRJNA350692) | marine metagenome | biome: marine; feature: ODZ; material: water; isolation source: 120 m water sample filtered on 30 um supor filter | place: Pacific Ocean | collected 2012-04-09 | depth 120m m | reverse complement strand
ATATAATCCTTTATTTTATGTGAATTAATACAGTTATAAAAAAAACCGACTGCTTATATTTGCGCAGTCGGTTTATTTATTCAAATATATTTCTGTAAAATTATTGCATATCCTGATACATAGCCATGGCACCTTTGTAGGTAGGTTCTCCATAAGCTTTTCCGTCTTTCATTGGACGGTAATCATTATCCAGACGCCATGCCATCATGCCGGCTAATCCGTTTTGCAGGGCATAATTACATTTTGTTTTTATTGAGCCTTCAGGTCCAAGAGAATCTACTCCGCCTCCCCAGCCGTTATAATCAATTTCAGTATCAAGACCTCCAATTATTTTATCTGCAGGAAATCCGTCTTTTATATAAGCTTGGGCACACTCTTTAAGGGTTAGGCCTGTACCATATGACATAATATTGATTTCATTAACATATTTAGCCATTTCTTTTAGATTGTATGAGCCATATGAAGGATATTGCCAAACTGCAACTGTTAATAGATAACCATGAGATTGGAATTTTGTATGAAGCGCTTTTAATAGTGCTAGCATATCATTACTGTCTATTCCATTTTCCCAATCCATGTCATATCCGTTGAGGTCATGATCTTGCAAAAATTTAACAACACTGTCTGCATATTTATCTGGATCTTTGGCTGCTTCCTTATACATGTCGCCGTTATCAAAACCGGTTACAATAAATCTTGTTGCTTTTGGATTTTCAGATTTACATTTTGCTACAAGTTGATCAATTTTGTTAGCATCTACTTTATCAGGGTTTTGGTAAACTATGACACCATTTTTAATCCATGCAAAAGAAATATAAAGCCTGTTTAACTGATCGAACGGAGCTGTTCCAAGCCTATATTGCCAACCTGGATCATTTACACTGTTGAAATCAAAAATTGCAAAATAATCAGCGATAATAGGTTTTTGCTGAACTATTTCATTTTTTACTGTATTTGCTGCAAAAATATTACATCCTGCAAAAATAAAACCGATCGAAATTAATCCTGCTATTACTTTCCTGATAGAAATAGTACGTATAAATCCCATCACACCTAATATAACCTGTTGGCTTCTGATCGTATGAATCTTTCTAAAAATATGCTCTTCTGAAGAATTAACCTTTTCTATATCCACGAAATCTCCTTTATAACTTAATGAAAAATACAGTTGCATGTATTGTGTGAAGTTTCAACTATTAAGATAAGATATCCTATATTTACACACAATACAAGCTTTTTTAGTATTTAGATACGTACAATATGCCTTGTGCGAATAATAATATCAACCAAGCTATTTGTGATAAATTTCGTGGTGCTTAATCTGTTGTTGCTTCCGAATCAGCTAAAATATTTCCGTTTGAATCAGAAATTTTATGGGTAATACTTATTTGATCTTTTTCGTTTTTATAGGATTTCATATCAACTTTTCCTATGAGTTTTTCATTATTCCCCATATCAAGAAAACCAAGGGTAAGTGAATTTTTTTCTGAACTCAATACTTTAAAGTTGAAGTTATCTGCTTTTGTTAATTTTAGAGCTTCAGTTGTTTCTTTAAGTATAAAGAGAGAAAGCATTCCATGTGCTTTAAAGTCAGTAAAAAAAGTTGTTTCTAGGTTTTCCATTTTAAAATCCTCATCTATTTACATTAAACTAGTTTTAAAGAGAAATTAATTATCTTCATTTCTTTTTGTAATTATTTCATGAACAGATTTACGTATCTCGTGTTCATAATGTTCTATACTTTGTGTTAAGCCCCAGTTAAAAGTATGATCTTTTTCGTCTTCATCAGTCCCATCCATATCAGCGACAATATGAATTGCATCCATTAGAGCTAATATTTCACATAAAGCTATGTGTATAGCTCCCGATGAATGACCATTTGATTGCAATTTTAGAATATATTGAGTTAATTTATTTGCAGCATTTTCAATCTCATCTAGGCTTGCAGATGTATCAAAAGAATTTTCTATAGGTGTTTTATCTTTCATAATCAGTCGTAATTACTTTTTTATTTATGTTATTAATATCTCTTTATATTTATGATAACAATACTTATTCAAATAAAACTCAAGGACTTGAAAAACTAGTCAAAAAACAATTCCTCAATCTTAAAATTATCTAAAATTGCAGTGTATGGTGCAAGTATTTGTTCACATCTATCCAGATAAACCCAATCTTTTTCAATCCTGATAATTTTGTTAAATTTTTCAATATTAATAAAGGAGCTCTGGTGAATAATATTATTAAATTTAGCAAAAGCCTCCTTATCCATAACACAACCACATCCGGAAGCCAATCCTCCGGCAATATACCAGAATTTAGCATGTAGGATAGGCAATGAAATTTTCTGATTTTTCATCATTGTCTCTAAAGACTTTTTTCTTCTTCTTATAACAAGATAGTTTTCTTTAAGAAAACAATCGTCATTTTGTAAATTAGTTCCAAAGAAACCAATAGACTTTTCTTCATTAAGCATTAACTTTTATCCTTGTTTTAAGCTATTTTTGTTGGACTTGATATTTTCTAAACAGATTCTGGTAGACTGTTTCCTTTTTTCCCATTTGTCTTCAAACTTTCGTTCATTACTGCATAATGGTGATACCGTAGTATGTTGCAGATCAATAGAACTTCTATTACACCTTTCAAATCCTGTAAGTCCAAGTGTATAAAATTTGCAATCACAACAGTCTCTCATTTTAAAAAACCTTATCTAATTAATCTCATTTAGTTCTATACCTGAATTTTCTTTCAATCTATCAGAAAGTTTAGTAATCCTTTGAAGCATTTTATTGTTATGTACCGCCATACCAACCGCTTTCTTTTGACCAATAAGTACAACAAGCTTCTTTCCTCTGGTTACACCTGTATAAAGTAAATTTCTAAGTAATAGCGTGAAATGCTGAGTTGCAATAGGCATGACAATTATAGGATATTCAGAGCCCTGGCTTTTATGGATTGTAGTGGCATATGCAAGACTTACTTCATCAAGTTCATGGAATTGATATTCAACTATTCTACCATCAAAATCTATATAAACTAATTCTTCCTGTTCATCTATTTTATCGATATTCCCGATATCACCATTAAAGACATTTTTATCATAGTTATTAATGGTCTGAATAACCTTATCTTTTGGTGCAAACTCAAAGCCATACTTGGATATTCTAGGAACAGAGCTTCCATTAAGAGCTTTTTGAAGCTCAATATTTAGAGCCCTACATCCTAATCCACCACGATTCATTGGAGAAAGTACCTGTATGTCTTTGATAGGGTCACAATTATATCTTCTCGGTATGCGGTTTACTACTATGTTCATTAAGTTGTTAAAAATATCCTCAACTTCATCCTTATATATTATTACAAAGTCATTTTTCATTTTATCAAAATATGGCATAGAACCATTATTAATTCTATGTGCATTTACTATAATCATTGAGTCTGAAGCCTGCCTGAATATTTCGCTAAGAAAAGAGGCATGCACTACTTTAGAATTAATGATATCTCTCAGTACAGAACCTGGTCCCACAGATGGCAGTTGATCTACGTCTCCTACAATGAGTAATGATGCATAGTCAGGAATAGCTTTTAAAAAACTATTCATCAGTGTAATATCTATCATGGAGGCTTCGTCCACAACAAAAAAATCAGCTTTTATAGGATTCTCTCTATTATGTTTAAATAAAGCTGTTTTAGGGTCGAATGCCAGAAGTCTGTGAATTGTCTTAGCCTGTAAGTTAGTAGTCTCAGATAATCTTTTTGCAGCCCTTCCGGTAGGAGCACATAAAACAACTTCAGCTTTCTTTGCTTTTACTATTTTTAGAATACTATTTACAACAGTAGTTTTTCCGACACCAGGTCCACCTGTAATTATAGAAACTTTATTATTGATAGAATTATCTACAGCTTTCTGTTGGGATGTTGAAAGCTTGATATCGGCTTTCTGTTCTACCCATGGTATAGCTTTTGCTCCGTCAATAGTTCCCCAACTTGGAGTACCTTTATTAAGCCTTGTTATATTTTCAGAAACCGAAACTTCTGAATAATACAGTGATGAAAGATATATACATTTTTTATCCTTAATGATATCTTCAACAATACTTTTATTTTTAAGCTCACACAATATGGCATCTTTTATTGTTTCAATAGGAATTTCTAATAATTCTGATGATGTTTCCACTAGATGATCATAGGTATCAGCGCAGTGCCCTTCGGTACAGATTTCCATAAGTACATGTCTTACACCTGCTCTTGCTCTTATAAGTGAGTCAGGTTTAATTCCGAGCTTCATTGCAATTGTATCAGCGGTTTTAAAACCTAGACCGTGAATATCAATAGCAAGCTGGTATGGATTTTTAGATATAATTCCGACAGCATTATCTCCGTAAGTTTTATATATACGTACAGATCTTGCAGTACCAACTCCGTGAGACCTTAGAAAAACCATAATTTCTCTTACAGCTTTCTGTTCATCCCATGCATCAATGACCTTTGCTGTTCGTTTAGGACCGATACCATCAAGTTCTTTAAGTTTTTCAGGAGTATTTTCTATTATATCAAAAACATCCTCTCCAAAAGCATGCACCAGTTTTTTTGCAAAATGGGGACCAATTCCTCTAATCATTCCTGAACCGAGATATTTTTCTATACCTTCAAGAGTTGTTGGAGGTACTGTTTTTATGTATGAAGCTTTTAACTGTAAGCCATGTTTTCTGTCATTTACCCAATACCCTTTGCATTCTAAATACTCGCCAGCACTTATAACAGCAGTTGAACCTACTACTGTTAGCAGTTCTCGATACCCTTTAACTTTTATTCTAAGTACACAAAAACCTGTTTCTTCACTATGAAATGTTATTCTTTCAACCGTTCCTGAAATAAATTCCTGCTCTGTAGTATTTGAAGACTTAGAGAATCTTTGGTTCATAACTCAGTATTACTATCTGTAAAAATTATATTATTCTGGTAGTGACTTATTCAGATGGAGTAAACCTATCACATCTTACAGCTATTTCTCTATCCACAGGATTTTCTTTAACACTACACCAATAACCTGAGGCTGTTGGTGCAGCTTAAGAAATAATCCTGTTGATAGTGCAATAGCAATAAATTGCGATAAGTATTATTCAAAGCCATCGAAAAATCAATAATTATTTCAATTTAAGGCTAAAGCATGAAAAGAAAAAACTCTATCCCGGCACCGACAATTGAACGATTGATTATATACAGAAGAGAACTGAAAAACTTACAGTCTGATAAATCAAGTCATTTATATTCACATCATCTGGCTGAACTTTCAAACAGTAATTCACCTCAGGTAAGAAGAGATTTAATGATCGCAGGATGTGCCGGAACATTAAAGAATGGTTATAACATCCAAAAATTAATTAAAGATATTGATAACATTTTAGAAGATAATAATGGTTTAAAAATAGCTTTGGTAGGCGTAGGTAATTTAGGAAAAGCAGTTCTATCCAATGAAATTTATAGAGATTCAAAAAGTTTAATTGTTGCTGCTTTCGATGTAGATAAAGAAATAATAGGGAATAGTTTTTCTAACTGTAGCTGTTATCATATTGACGACTTAAAAGATAAAATCTTTGAGCTTGGTATTGATATAGGAATAATAACAACTCCAAGACAGCATGCACAGCAAATTGCAGATTTAATGGTATATGCGGGAATTAGAGGCATATTGAATTTTGCACCCATATCGTTAAGAGTACCAGATAATGTATATCTGGATAGAATAGACATATCAATGAGTCTTGATAAAGTTAACTATTTTACAAACCAACATCAACTATCCGCAATTCAATAATTCAAAATGTAATAAATATGAGAATTGGCGATACTGTTTATGTTTGTAGTGAAGGGCATAAATTTAAATCTGTTATTACCGGTGAAACCGGTAAGTTCTGGACAGTAAAAACACCAGCAGGAGCGTCAAAATATTCAAAAAACACTTTGAAAAAAGTTGAATATCCATACTTTGACGGCTGTTATATTATTCCTTTTTAATATATTTATATTTTTTATTTTTGATTAGCTTCCATTTTTTTAATGCATCAAACACGTAAGTATTATTTATATCAGCATTAGCTGGTAAATCTTTTTTATCTCCTGATTTATAGAATTTATTCAATGAATTTATCCAGGCCAGGCTTTCATCAGAAATCATAATATCTCCTAAACAGTTTGTTATAATTCAAACTTTAAAGTGTGGCAAAGGCTCTGTAATACTGGGACAAATGTGGTGGGGATAGGGAGATTTGAATATATCACAGAAACCTTCGCCACGAACTCAAATATGCACCGGTATACTATTTCTGCAAGTTGTTTTCTATAAAAATAATCTCTAATTCAAAGCGCCTTCTCTATCATAGTGAATACTAAGCTTATACAAAATCTATCAAAAAACTATTAACAGCTTAAAACTAATAACATGGCCCACTAAAAGGTTCTAGCTGTAAATTTATTCAGAAAATATACTTAAATATTTTTTACCGTTTAAGTATTTATTATCTTCTTCAAAACAATTCGGGTTCAAGCCAGTTGAGAAAAGCCTTCTTAAAATCAATTGGGAACTTCGATAGATTATTATACGAGCATGTAATATATTTACTAAATTTCTTCCTGTATTCGTTATTTATAAAGAAATCTTTTAAATCATTTTGAAATACTTTTCTATGTGAATAATCATACTCCCCTGCCCTTTTTTCAATGACATTTAATTCATTTTCTTTTTGTCTTAATTTAACAATAAATTTTCTATAATCATTTTTAGAAAACTCAGGTAGTATCACAGGTGTTCCTTTAGCAATTACTTTGTTATGTATAAGTTCACTTATACATATATCATATTCTTTTATATAGCAAAATATATCTGACACCCTCATCTTTAGATCAACTTCATTAATATAATCAGCAAACCATTTTTCCAGTTCAAGGTTTTCATTTATAATTACTTGAAGTGTCTTTTTTTCAGAGGATGCTGCTTTTATTACTTCTTTTTCATTTATCAAATATGGATCTATGCATGTAATTTGCCTATTGCTGGTTTTCCCTGATATTACTACATAACCATAAAACTTTAGTTCTGATAATGCACCAAAGACCGTTTTTCTATTCATTTTCAAAGAATCAGAAATTTCTTTGCTGGTTATTCTTGTCGCTTCATCAAAACTTCCGGCATCACAGTATAAAAAAAGATAAACTCTCACCGAACTGTCCTTCATCCTTGATTGCAGTATTCTTGAAATTGTAGCTGCCGTATCAGTCGTCATATTTTATTCTATAATTAAGATTAAGTACCAAAAATATCCACTAGTTGGAAACATCTAATTATTAATAAACTGTTAATAAATGTCAACAACTTAAAACATCTATTTCAGGAAATAAAAGTTACAGATTACTTTGTTTTTTTTTACATTTCATACCGACATAGAAAAATAAACAAGTTACAAATTAATTATCAAACCAGAGAATATTCACAGCACTTTTCATAGTTGAAAACTACTGATAAATAGAGTTATATAATATATAGAAACTTTAAATATGGAGGTATTTATGGTAAAAAGAATCACTGCTAGGAAACTTATAAATGCTCAGGAAATATTAGAGAATTATAACAAGGAAAATAGTAGCGTTTCTTTCTACATCCCGTCATTGATGAGATATTGCATAGAAAATGAAGTAAGGTCACTGATGAAGAGTAATAAGATGGAAGATTCCCAGATTGATGAAATATTTGATGCTTTGAATTTTAATATAAATATCATGCAGGATAGAAAAGATAATCATCAAGTTAGAATAGAGGTGAAATATGACAAAATTAAATAATAACTGCAATCATATAAATACCAAGCCTAAAAATACTGCATCAAATTTACTTTATAGTTACAACCCAAATTACGTGGGGTGCACGTACTATCCTAAAAAGCAAAAAGGGCACAGTATAAAATCAAAATTTAAATTCTCTTTATGCATATGCCTGAAGAAGAGCTCTAATTGTTAATTATTTATTTTGAATAATTTATTAAACCCTGCAATTTTGAAGACTTTAGCAACTTCATCTTTTGCATTAACTATGGAAAAATTATTCATTGTTTTTTCTCTGGCTGTAATCATACAGAGGTTCAAAAACAATGATGAAATATATTCAGCTTCAGACATATCAAAAACGATATCATCAGCTTCTTTTATAGATTGAAGAACTGATGAATAAATTTTATTTATACAGTTCGTATCTAATTTACCTTTAAAACGAAAAACTAACCGATTTCCTTCATGCTTAGCATCAAAACACATATTAATAAATGCCTATATACTTCTTATAATATTGGTAACTTTACCCCAAACTTGAAAGTCCATCTCTTCAGTGATCAAAAGAGGTTTAAATAATGGGTTTTCCGGGAACAAACATACTTTGTTATTTTTACTAAATAGCCGCTTTACCGTGAATTCGCCAGCAACACATGCAATAACTATATCATTGTTTTTTACTTCCATAGATTTATCTACAACAAGCATATCACCGGTTTGAATACCTGCATTAATCATAGAATCACCATTTACCTGGACTAAAAAAGTAGAAGAATGATTTTTAATAAGATGTTGATTTATATCAAATTCACATTCAATATAGCCGTCTGCATGGCAGGGAAATCCGGCAGAAACACTTTCTACGGCATATGGAAGTTTTATTTCATCACCTAAAGCTGCGTTATAGAATTTTAAATTATCATCAAATTTTTTAGGTTGCTCTATCATCTTAATATCTAAATACTTTCCGTTATTTTTTAAACAAACTACACTTTTGTATCTAATTTTGCCACTTTACTTTCTGGTTTATTAGTATTATGTTAGTTTTTCTGTTTCTTTCTGGAATTACTCGATTTAAGTTCTATGAGTATCATAGAAATCATATAGACAACGACTTTGTCAGAAGATCTACCACCGCACATCAATAGAATAACACACTAGCAAAAAGGGACTTTACGATGAACAACACTAGAAATGAAGCCACCTTCAATAAAAACACCCTGATAGTTGAAAAAGAAGTTTTTACTAAGCCTAATAAGCTAAAAAAAGCACCATCTAATAAATATAATTCATTTAATTCTGACTGTAAACCTGAAGATATCTCAGGTTATCCCACGCCTTCATATTTTTCAGGTTTCTAGATTAATTATTTATTAAGAGGTAAAATTATGTTTATAAATTTTGAATGTGACGATCAAAAACAACTCAAGAGTATCCCAATATCTAATTGTAGCAAAACTATAGTAAGAAAACGTTTTGGGAAAAGTTATTTTACTCATCTATACAAAATATATGGAATGGATAAAAGTGGAAAACTTTATTCAAAACTAGTTAGTAAAGATGAGTATGAAAGCTATATGTTTTAAAAATTATATTTAATAATATTTTTAAGGAGCCTTCTTATGTGTATAAACTTAGGACATTGTGTAAGCCGTATATCAGATGAATCAACAAAATTCAATGAAGGCAATAAAGCAAGCATAAAAATATATATTGATAAATATAAAAAACATACACTTTGCCTGGAAGTTGAAATCCTATCCAATGACGTCAATACATCCTATATACAAGGAAAGGTCTTAAAAATAGGAGACTTTTCAGATAAAGATATTTTTAGAAATTTTCTAAAAGCTAAGAATTTAACTGAAGGCTCTATGGTAAAATTTGTATGATTTAAGAGCTTATGTCACATACAATTCCATAATTACATTTTTAATCGAATCAGAGTTTTATTTTTACCTATATCACCCTGTCTAATGTTTAACTATTAGGAGAAGAAAAATGACTAAAGGAAAAGACAGTAAAAAACATGATACAAAGAAAAAATCTCAAAAAACATTAAAAGAGAAAAGAGCTGCCAAAAGGGATAAAAAACTAAATTCAATAATGTAAAACGACTCACCTATTTACATAAGGAACAAGCGTTGAAAATAAAAAAATAAAAGGCTAACTCACTTTCAACGCTTGTGAGAGGAAATTCAGTAAACTATAAATATCTGAATCCAAGTATATGTAGCATTCTAGCAGACAGAAATTTATTTTCAACTCTATGTCAGATGTTAACAATAAAATCAAGTGGAGCTAATACGTTCCCCTACCCCTAATTTTATATGATTGGAAGCATATATCTTTTCTGCTTTTGGTAATAAATCTTTAAGCTCCTGTATACGTTTTTTGCCCATAGGATGTGTTGTAAAAAATTCTTTTATACTACCATAATCAGATTCTTTAGAAAAATCTTTCCAAAAAACGATCGCTGTATCAGGATCATATCCTGCTTTAGCCATAAGCATAAGACCTATATAATCAGCTTCATATTCCTGCGTTCTACTAAATGGTAAATTTACTCCTAAATGGGCTGCAACACTATATACACTTCCAAATATTCCAGGTATGCCAAAGATTGCAAGAGTTGTATCTATAGCTATACCTCCAAATGATTCTACATACCCTTGAGAAATTCGTTCACCTGAGTGCCTGGCAATAGCATGTGCTATCTCATGCCCTAAAACTGTAGCAAGTTCACCATCATTTTTAATATATTTAAATAACCCACTATAAACTACAACTTTCCCTCCTGGCAGGCAAAATGCATTAGCATCATTAGATTCTACTACTAGAAACTTCCATTGATATTCACTTTTATCAGCTGCTTTAGATATATTCGTCCCAACTCTATTAACAGCTGAATCCATCTTTGAATTATTTAATGAAATAGTTTCCACCTTAACTTCATTAAAAGCCATATTACCCATTTGTTCAGCAGTTTTTTCAGAAACAAGCATCAGTTGAGTTCTATTCGTGTACGGAACAGTGGAACAGCCTACTAAAAATAAAACAAATAAAAATATGCTGGAAAACTTACCAACAGTTAATGATTTATTAAATTTATATTCACTGTTCTTTGAGTATGTTATTTTATTCAAATTTTCTAGTTTGCTATTAATGTACTTTGTTATTTAATTTCCGCCAAATTAGTTTGGATTTTGTCTTTTTGTATAGATCATTAACGATATTACTCTTAATTTTTTGCTTGTCGAGTGCTTTTGTTATGTATGCATCATTATCTGTATTAAGATAGCTATGTAGTTTTAAAAAAAATGTACGCATATCGAGATCATCAAGTTTCTGATTCCATTTCTCACTAAGGTCATTAATAAGAGGGTGAATGCTTTTATCAGAAAGATTTTTAACCTCATCGCTGCTTTTATCTTCAAATTGTTTATTAAGATCAATATTAAGAAGTTGTTCTTTAAAATATTCTTTAAATATTTTTTCTAAAAGAATTTCAAAATCAAAAACTTTGGTATTTAAATGGCACTTATCATTTTCTATTGTTATTCCCTTATAACCAATCTTTTCAGATAATCCATATATTTGTGCCACTAACTTATCGTAACTAACAAGTTTTTCTGTATCTTTTTTATTATGGTATAGACTTGCACTGCTTAATCCAAACGCGAGTAGAGCTACCAGATCTTCATATTCTTTTTTAGTTATATTTATTCGCATATGGTTATATCCTAATTATTTATTTCTGATTTATGCCGACTCCCACGTATATAAATAATCCCGAGTTCCATTAATATTTCACGTGATTTTATATGGTTTGGATTACTCCTATCCATATTAACAAGAAAATTAGTCAGTATAAATTTTTCTGCTTTTAATTCCTCTGGAGTGAATTTAGGAGGTCTGATATTTCCTTGCCATCTTGGAAGTATAGTTTCTACCCATTCGCAAAGTTCAATATTGAAATGTCTACAGATATTTTTACCTGCTTTATTTTTTGCAAACTGTTTTAACTTTAGTAATTTAGATCTATTTTGGGTTATTTTTTCTTCCATTTTAATTTCTTTTTGATAGTATAATGTCAAAGTATTTCAAAGAACTAATAATAGGGACATTAAAAACAATATAAATCATTAGGGTTTATTATTTAACCTTAAATTCAAAATTAACAAAATATTTAATTATGACTTATAATAAAATCGAAAAATTGCTGTAATTCTTAGAAAAGAAATATTTTCAAGAAGAATCAAAGGCAAAAAAAAAAGAGACACTAATGCATCTCTTTTTAATATGTATGAGTGTCCTCAAAATTAGTTAGGATGCTGATTCTGTTTAGGTCCTTTTACATCTAGGTCTTGCGACTGTATAGTTTTTGAATCCAAAACTTCCTTTTTAGCACAGCATGATTTCTTGTTCTTCAATGTATCTGAATTCTGTCCCACTTCACTTTTTCCCTTTAAAGTGGTATTTTTTTTCTTAGCGCAGCATGACTTCTTACTTTTCACTGTATCAATATTTTGTTTAGACTTTGAACACTTTGTTTTACCTGTTTGAGCTGTAATATTAGATACCGGTTGTGGAATTCCTTCTTCTGTTTCCTGGCCAAACAAGCTGAATGAACAACTTAATAATAAACTGAGCATTACTCCAATTAGTATCTTCATACTGTTTTTCCTTGGTTTTTGATTATGAATAAATAACCTGACTTAATTGTTAGATTCTAAAAGATTACATTATAAATTGCAATATTGCCGGATTATTATTCAATCGGTTTTATGATACCCTCTCTTTTTTCGTAGCTTTCCTATAGAATTTAGTTTTTTAATTCCATCATCATAAGAAGTGTAGCAAACCAACTGCCCCCCTCCTCTACGAGTAAATTTGCTTCCCCAGGATTTTTCTAAAATCCAACATCCAAATAAATCTTTGTACAAATGAGTTTTGTAATACTTAGTATCAGTTTCCCATCTTTTAAAATCTTCACACATTATCTTAAATATTTATATAATTTAAATGGCCGTTATCATTACAGTTTATATTTTGATATAAATATATATTTATTTTT
>MPMD02307230.1_pt1 | contig 12912 bp, 16 predicted proteins | sample 1617291 | NCBI WGS metagenome assembly MPMD02 (sample SAMN05944810, study PRJNA350692) | marine metagenome | biome: marine; feature: ODZ; material: water; isolation source: 120 m water sample filtered on 30 um supor filter | place: Pacific Ocean | collected 2012-04-09 | depth 120m m | reverse complement strand
AGTTATTTTATCTAATAATCCAACATATATTTCTCCTGTTTGAATATTAAATAATCTTATCTTTCCATCCCAATATTTCTTTTTATATGCTGGAGAAAATTTTGCTCCCGGTACTTCAAGCGTAAACTGGTCTGCCAGTTCGTAGTAGATATGTGGTTCCGCTTTAACCTGAAGAAAAACTTCGTTCTTCTTCGTTATAATCAAATGAGACATAACCCATAAGGTTCACCTATGGGTATTTATCGCACATTACATACCTTGTCTTTGTTGAGATCTTACTTGCGCTGCTTTTAAATCTTGAGCATGTCTTACTTCTTGTGGAACCTCTTTACCTGGGTTGTTTCTATCTGGCGCACGTCTACCAGCATACTTGTATCCAGGAGCTTGATGTCCTGGTTTCAACCAAGAACTCTTTAAATTTTTCTCGTTATCTGCTACTTCTTTTGCAAGATTGAAATCTGCTTCAATGCAAAATTGCTTAAAACTTTTCATCTTCATTTAATCCTTATAACCATATCTTCTATTTTGTTGATATTTTAGATTTTTTTTATGTAACTCTGCTTCATCGCGTCTTGCCCGTGCTTCAGCATCTGCATTGGACATTCCTAAAGATCTATTGTTTGACGCCATCGCACTGCGATTTTCTCTTCTGCGGTCAGAAACAAAGTCAGGAATACCGTAATCTCTATTCTTAGGTTTATTAGGATAAGGAGAATCTTGAGTAAATTGATGCTGCTTCCATTGAGGTACTGATCCTGCCATTTGAGCTCTATGTGCTTTCATAGCAGGAGAATTATAAGTAGCGTAGTTTTGTTGTGCTTGCTGTGCTGCAATACCACCCAGCTCTACACCTAATCTCATATTGCGTGCATTTTTCTGGTATTTTGCTTTTGCTTTAGCTGCTGCTACCTGTCTGTTGGTAGGTCTTTCATCCTTAGGTTTAGGGACAGGGGCAGGTGTAGGAGCAGGCGTCGGGGAAGGTGTAGGAGTAGGGGCAGGTGTAGCAGAATACTTAGCATAACGAGTTTTCTCTGCATCACTGAAATTGCCTGAAGTGAATTTTCCAGTTGACTTATCTAATTTACCTTCTACATCACCTTTCTTAGCAAGAACAATTGCTTCATAATAAAACTGATTAAAAGATTTCATCTCTACAACACTTTTATTGTTATTTATATTTTAATTAAATCCTGTCTGGAATTTATTCCATTCAATAGCATTTTTGATCTGGTAGGTCCTATTTGAAATTGTTTTAATAATTTCTTCTAAAAACTTAAGCATAATATCATAATATCTAATTTTAAGATCTACTTTAATAAGTTTAGGATCGGCATCCATGTGTTTCTGTATTGCTTCTTTATCACGAACTTTGTATGGAAATGGGTCTTTCTCATACACTTCTGCAGGTGCCTTTCCAGTATAATAATTATATTGTTGTAATTTTATTTTATAATAATTCTCTTTTGATCTTTCTCTTAATAAAGTTATTGTATTATATATTGTATAATATTTTGCATGAAGTTGTGGAATCTTTAAAGACTCATCATGTAAATTATCAGGATCAATGATGGAATCTTTTTTCCACATTTCCTGAATTTGATCAAGATCCATTATATACCTTATTTAATACTAATTTACACTTTTATTAATAAAATTATAACACATTTATAATGGTTTATTTTGCATATTAAGTAAATTATAAACAGTATATTTAAAACTTACTTCTGCTGTAAAATAGTTAACATCTGTTTCAGTTGCAGTAAAATCTAATGAAGTTAAAGAAACTGGAAATAAATCTTTAAATTTAACTTGTGCTTTACCCTGATAATTACTATTTAAAATAATAAGAGTACCATCACTGAAAAAATTATTAATATCATTTTCACCACCTTTAAAATATTGATCGGCATACTGTTTTGTAGTTTCTGGAAACCCAATGGCAGTTAACCAATTATGTATAATTTTATAATTCACAAGATCTTCATCAACTAAAAATCTTAAATTAAAATCATTATAGATTAATTGATCACCAGGAATATCAATTGATTTAAGATATGTTGATTGTTGAGTAGTTTCTAATGTAATTTGTGGTATTTTAGCAGAATTACACATGAATGAAACTTTGGGATATTTCGCCAAAGTAAATTCAAACCCTATAGGGGATAGAAAATTTCTATTATCTAATTGCTTACTAAAAGGATTTGTTGCCATTTAACTTATAATTAAATTAAACCACTCTTCACTCATCCCTTCAATAATTTTATCGGCACCTTCATTGTTGTTAGTATATCCTTCTTTAATTAGATGATCAACAACTTGTTCATAATTTTTATGAATTTTTTTAGACTCTTTCGGTGTTGGGTTCATTGGATAAACGTACTTTTTTTCTATTTATTCACTTACAACTATGGAATTTTTCCAAACATTAGGTTGATAATTAATTCCTAATGAAGTAGTGTATGTTATATTTTTTTGAGTATTAGCTTCTTCTTCTGTTGCATAAATTTTTCTTTTGGAAAAATCATTGCTCCAGGTATTATTATCAATATAATATTCATTACCTGACTGTGGAACAGAAGAACCTAAAATACTTTCTTTCTTAATGTGATATGGCATTTTTAAATTTATTTAGATAAAAAAAAGACCCCCCTAAGGGAGTCTTGAAAAATATGGAAACAATATTACATTAAGTTTGCAACTTTAACTCTTCTGTAATAATTGTTAGCATTAACATCAAGATCACCATTACCAACAACTGTACCTTCTGCAAATGGGTTAGCAACTAGACCATAACGGGTCTTGAAGCCAATCTTGGGTTGGAATGTATCCTGACCAACTGCACGAACCATTTGTAGAGGAACGTATGGGCAGTAGAATAGACCAGCATCATAAGGTGAAGAACCCTTATAACCGGCACAATAATACTGATTTGAAGATACATTAGACGAATAAGGATCGATATAGACCTTATACTTACCTTGAAGAACACCAGCAAATGTATTACCAGTATCATCAACATTAAGGTTAGCATTAAGAGCAGGTGTGTAATCAAGTACACCAGCCATTGTTAGGGCAGAAGCGACATCTGCAGAACAGATGATAATGTTGCCCTTCCCGCGACGAGTTTGCTGTGCAATCGCGTTAGCATCTCTTTCGATTTGGAAAATAAGACCTTTAAACTTCTCAACCGACCAACGACCATTACTATCAACGTCTAGGTCAAAGGTTCCAGTAGTACCAACATTTGCTTGTGCACCAGGCTTAGCAGTCTTATAAATGGTACGAATGACTTCCCTGTTAATCTCAGCAAGGATTTCAGTCGAAAGAATGTTGGCAAGTTCTGCCTCAGCATTCAATCCATGAATTGCCTTAAGGTCTTGAGCGAGTTCTAATGAATACTCAGCTTTAAGTGCTCTGGATCTCGCTGTTACGGTGACTTTCTCAATAGAGAATGCCATCTCGTTGAAGTGACCAGAATCACCACCAAGTTGCTCACCAGTACCAGTCTTCATACCTTGACCAACGTTATAGTTGGCGGTATCGCTTTGAGCCGTATAATCAGGAGTTCCATTCAGGATGGAAGGATCTCTACCACTTTGTGCGGTAGTACCCATACCAACGGATTCAGCAGTACCGTCAGTATCATTAAGATTCTTAGATTGACCAGAGAATGCCGAATCAGCTTCATTATAGAATGCTTCTGTACCACCTTGAGTGTTGTACTTAGAACGCATTGCAAAAATGAGTCCAGTAGGACCACTCATTGGTTGAACACCGCAAACATCATATGCGATGAGATTTGGCATTGAGCGCCTGATTAGAGAAATCAGTACAGGATCAAAACCTGCTACTGTCTGACCACCAGCAGTACCAAAAGCGCCTTGTCCGCCATCTGCATTACCTGAGTTGGTAATTTGAGCTTCTCCTAAAAACTCAGCCTGTTCTCTTTGCTCTCTTTCTTGATTTTCTAGCAGGGTTGCAGTTACCGATCTACGATGCGAATCTTTGATTTTATCAAGTCCTTCGTAATCTAGAATAGGTGCCCACTTCTCCTGCAAATACTCATTGTTTTGCATTTGAATTTTTCCTCTTTAAAAAAGTTTTAGTTTGATTATGATTTAAAAAATCATTTAGCGACTCTTCCAAGTGTCTGAAGATATGCTTCCATTCTTGGAGTATGTGATTCAGAAAGTGTTTCCTGAACCTCACTATCCTCAGAAATAGTTTCAGAATCGTCTTTTTGGATATTAATATTAGTTGGGAAGTATGACTCCTTCAACTGTACTAATTTCTCACGATAAGTGTGCTCACTATCAAACTCAACATTTTCTGCTAGAGAAGCGAGTTTATCTTTCTGAGAAGTCGCAAGACCCTCAGCGATATCTGCAAAAATTACATCAGCAACTGACTCAGCTAATCTTTTATTTAGAGCAATATTTCTTTCGATTTGCTCGTTGAGTTTATCTTCCATTTCATCTAATGTTTCTACCATAGTAGAAACAACATCATATTTCTCTTCAGGGATAGTTACATAATGCTCTTCAAAAAGTCCTCTCATTCCTAAAAGGAATGACTCTGTTAATTCAGATTTGAGACCATGCTCAATCTGAAGTTTATTCTCGTTAATCCATTCATCACAAACATACTCTAGATATGAATCTAGACGCTCAGTTAGTGAATTTTTAATTTCAGAAATTTCCTCTATAAGTGTTGCCTCATATGCAGATTCAATTTCTTCCTCAATAGAAGCAACTTTTGCATTTATAGCAGTTTCAAAAATAGTTTTTGCTCTTTCTTGAAACTCTTCGGAAAGTTCTTCACCTGCAAGAAGTGCTTGAACATCTTCTTCCACATTATATTCTACTACAATTTCATTTTCACTGCCCTCTTCACTTTCCTCAATAACTTCATTTGTAGTTTCTTCAGATTCTGCAACTACTTCATCTGTAGTTTCTTCATCTTCAGTAACAACCTCTTGACCTTCTTCCACTTCATCAGAAACAGATTCTTTTGAAACTTTACTATTAACAACATCTCTTACTTGCTTTAAAGAGGTTTCTTTAAGTTTGTTAGAGTCATCATCTGGCTTTGAATTCTCAGGAGTAGGTCCACCCAAATCTTCCCAAGATGGCCCTTTAGCCATTGGTTCTGCAGGTGATGCATTTTTAGTTACTACGTTTTCCATTTCTTGTAAATTTTTGCCAACGGACATTTGATTAATGTTAATCTATAGTTATTTATAATTTAGAGATTTAAAAGAAAATTATTAAATAAATTTAACTTATGTTCTTCAAGAATTTTCTGATCAACAAGAGTATTAATTTTCTTTTGGGTTTTTTCTACCAATTGTTCATGAAGAACACCAGATTCCCATATCCACTCTTTTCCTTCCATAATTCCCTGAACAAATGCATCAGGTGCAGAAGGATCTGCAACAATATCAGCAGCAGTTGCTAACATAAAATCATTACCAACAACTTTATGACCTTTATCGCTCATAGTAAGTGAACCAACACCACGTGAAGAAACCCCTAAAGTAACACCTTCTCTAATTAAAGATTTTGCAATCTTACCCATTGGAGTTTCTAAAAGTTGTGCTTTACCAACAAAATTTTTACCGTCCTGATTTAACTCACAAATCTTGTGAGAAACTCTATCAAGATTAATAGTTGGTCCATCTGGATGCCCAAGTTCTCCTAAAGCACGACCTTTATTAATAAAATTGTCACTATATCGCTTTACTTCCTTTTCCATAATAGGAAAAGGATACATTCTTCCATTTCGATTTACACATTCGGATTGGAGAAAAACACCCTTAATATAATGTTTAGCATCGTTTCCCCTTCCTTCAGTAATAAATTCTACTTTTTGAATTTCTTCTGTGATTAATTTCATTACTTTTAATTTGTAAATCCTACTTTTACGCATTTAATATCACTAGCAGATGAAAAAATACATTCTGCATTATTTTTTTCAAGATATTCAACTGTACGAGGTAAAATTGAAAAACTACCAACTATAGTTCCACTTGGTGCTGCTACAACAGTTACAACACGAATGTTAGTGGTATTTTCATTCGTTAAACGAACTACACTTGCACCAGTAATACTACTAGCTGTACCACTACTCACAGGTATATCAATTTCTTGACCTTTTATTAGAATTCTATTTGCCATCAGTTATTTTCCTCCTCGGATTCGGATGTTTCTGGACTAATTTCAGAAGGTTCTGATTCAATCTCATTATTAGGATCATTATAATTTAATAATGATGTTGCAACTTCAGGTCGAAGAGAATTAATCTTTTCCAAAGATTTTGAGTATAACGATGCTTTAATAGCATCTGAAGTTTCAGATGCTGCAGAAGTATCAAGCGCAATTGCATCAATAATATCAGATTCCATATTAATTTATTATAAAAATATACTAATATTTATATTCTTTATACTTTTGGTGCTTGTACTTCATTAGATCCAACTGCATCTGGATCTTCAGGAACATCTCCCAATGGAACACTATTATTTGATTGTGGAATTGGATTTCCAAATTCATCAACCGGAGCATTAGGATCTGGAAGAATTCCTTTTGCAATTTCATCATCAATTTGAATATCAATTTCAACAATTTCACTATCAGTTTGTCTAAGAATTTTCTTACGAACAAATTCAGTAGAATAATACTTACCAATATAAGGTTCAGCTGTTGTAGCAAGAGTTAAACGACTTGTAAGCATTTCAGATTCTTTAAGCTCAGAAAACTGATTATCATATAGAAAATCATATTGAATATGATCTTCCATTGTTTTCCAATCTTCTGGAGTTACAATATTCTTTAAAAGAAGTTGAGTACGAAGCATATCATTAAACATTCTTGCAAAACGCTTTCTCAATCTCCCAACAAATTTAGAAAATTTAAGTTCATCTCTCAAAATTTCAGAAGATCTACCAAGATTAAATCCAGTATCTCCTGCAATTCTAGATTCTGGAACATTTAATGATCTATAAAGTTTCTTTTGAAAATAATTAATATCAGTGATTTCTCCAAGATTTTGTCCTCCAGGAAGTGTTGTAATTTCAGTTCCTCTTCCCCCTTCACGACGAGGTAACCAAAAATCTTCCATCATTGACATAAACTTACGATCATCACGAACTTCACCAGTATTTGCATCATAAGCAAGTTTATTACGATAACGACTCATTACCTCTTTAAGGTATTGTTCTGCCTTTACTTTTGGAAGGGTACCAACATCAATATAAAAAATTCTACGCTCTGGTGCTCTTGAAATTCTATAAATTACTAAAGAATCCTCAATCATTCTAAGTTGATTAAGTGCTTTAATTGCTTTATGTAAATAAGATAAAATAGTTCCTTTATTTCTATCAACTAAACCAGAAGTACAATAAGTAACAGAATCCTTCATAATTTTCACACCTTTCTTGGTGTGTCCACCATATATGTTAGATTTTTGTGGCGGAGTATATATGTAATATTCTTCAGTTTCTGGAAATTGTATATCGCTTTGATTATTCGGAATAAATGCAGGTGATTTATTTTTATCTCTCTTTTCTTGTTTTACATGCTTCATTCGCATGGGATCAATATATCTAATCTCTTGAATGCCATCTTGAGGTCTCTTTTCATCAATAACTTTTAAATAGAAAAGTTTTCCATCAATATACCAATTTCTAAAAATTTCATGACATTTTCTATCAAAATCCATAATTTCTTTGATAGATTTAAATTCTTGTCGAATTATACCTTTTAATCTATCAGTTGCATTTAAATTTGATAATTCAATTTCAATAGGAGAATCATATAAATCACTAACAATTGCTTCATTAACAACATCTTCAATGGCACCATCACATTCTGGATGTAATGCCATTTCTCTATATCTTTTTAATAAATCATACTCTGTACGATAAACTCCTTCAATATCTACAAACTGTCCATAAAAACCGCTGCTGATATAATTATCAACCCCGTCCTCATTTGAAGGAGGAACGGGGGAGACAATAGAGTTCGATTTTTTAATGTTTTCTTCAATAGAAAACCCAAATAGTCTGGCCATAGTATATGTTTAAAAACTACTTATATTAACTATTTATCAGTCAATATCTACTCCACCTGCTTCAGGTGAATTTCCTTTAACTGCTTCCCAATAAAGAACTTGCAGTTCTACAGTAAATTCCTGAATTGCATTACCTTGATCATAAGATAAAGGAATTGCTGAAGTTGAAGTTGGAAACACATCATAGAAATGATATGCCCTTAAAGTTTCACCATTACGATCTAATTGATATACAAAAGCATCAGAAGTATACTTATTTGAATTAAGTTCTCCAGTCCCATCAGAAACTTTATTGATTTCGTTCATCCAATTTTCAAAGGCAGAACGAATTGCAAAATCAGTATCATTAATAACAGTAATAGTCCAACTTTCAAAAGTTCTATCACCTGCAACTTTTAGAGTTCTTCCTCTAAAAGGAACATCAATAAAAGCAACATTTGATGCAGGAAGATTTGCGGCCTTAACCAAAAATCTAGATTTATTTAAAATATCATTCTCAACTTTTGCAAGATCTGGAAAAGACAGAACACATTCAAAAAGATTACTCCTAGAACCACCACCTGTTAACTGACTTTTAAAGTCAGTTATTTTTCTAAGTTGTGGTGGATTGAATTGATTTCTTGTCGCCATTGTTTTTAATCTCCTTTAAATTAAACGTTGCCAATTATTTCTTCAAATGATACGCCAGTTCTTGTGGCGATAAAAGTCAATCCAATAAAGTTAATAGACCTTGCAGGTTTGATATAAATGTCTGCTCGGAATTCATTATTATCAATAACTGCAGGAGTGTTATTTGTTTGATCACAAATAACAACAAAATCAAAGATTCCTCTCTTAGATTGAACATCCCTAAGGAAAGGTTCAACAATATTTACAAAATTAGTTCTTGTAATTTCATCATTGAACTCAAATAATTGATCTCTTGCTGCAGCAGAAATTGCATTTTCAAGATAGATGAAAAGACGACGAACATTAATTCTATCAAAAGCAGAAGATTTGCCATAAGAAGTTTTATCACCAAATAAAATAGGACCAACACCAGGAGAAAGAATTACTGGATTAATTCTATTTGAATATAATTTATCTCTCTGAACTTTTCCTGGATTATATGCAAGTTTAACAGTATTTAAAATTGCACCTCTATCAGTTCCTGCTGGTGAGAACCAGGGGAAATTATTAGCATCACTTCTAGCACAACATCCAGCAATATCTCCATTTAAAGGAATATATCTAAATGTATCATTAAATCTATCATACATGTACTTATAACCACTATCAAATACACCATATGTTGATGATGTAATCGGTGAATAGAAACTTAGAGTATTATTAGTGATAGTATCAATATCATTAATAGTTGCAGCAGTTTCATTGGATGTATCAGTAATTGCTGCACCTCTATAAGGAGAAATAAATGCAATAGCATCTTGTCTTGCTTCAGCAACAGCAATTAATTTATTTGCTAATGCTTGTGCTTCTTCCTTGCCATATCCGGCAGATCCCATAAGTACGAAATTAACATCAATATCTTCCTCATTTACAAATATATCATAACTAGAAATTGTTTTCCCTAATGAAGCAGCAAGAGCACCACTACTTGTTATGTCAGTTTTTCCACCATAATTTGTACCATCCTTCATTATCTTATTAGAATTTCCTATACATCCAAAAGAAATTCCTTGTGCCTCTTGGTCCCAATCAGTATCAGTTACTAATTCAAACTTATTGTCCTGATATGCTACAGTTAGAATACCTACAGGTTGAGATCCACCAAAAACATATTCAGATCCTTGTGTAAGATATTTTCTCCAATAAGAAGGACTTCCAGAAGAGAACGCAGCATCTTTTGCTTTAGAAAGACCTAAATGTTTTTCTAAAATTGTTCCACTATTTCCAGTTATTGTTCCATCATCATCATAAACAATAATATGCAATTCATCAAATCTAGATCCTCTTGAATCACCAAATTCAGTTGTTTGAGGTCTTGTTGCGAGTGAATTCCAATTAACTTTTGATCCAGAACCTAAAGTAATTTGTTGACTATCAAACCAGTCAGTCTCTCCGCTATATGCAGTAACACCAATACCACCAATTGTACCTGTTGATTCTGTAGTTAAACCAACAGTACCACTATCTGCAAATCTATAAACACCTAGATTTTGATAATCTACAGATATTTCAGTTCCAGCATCAGAAACATGACTTAGAACCTTAACTGAAATTTGTTCTGAACCAATTTCAGTAACAACACCCTTTAAATAACCATCTAAAGTTGTTGTAGTACCTTCTCCAGCTAAAGTTGAAGTGATCGCTTGAGTAACCCCTGTACCGACCGCAAGTGCTGAGGATACAACAGTTAATGTACCAAAATCAAGTAAAGCTGTTATTGGGCCCCCTGTATTTGTTGTAGGATTTGTAAATGAAACAACTCCAGCCGAAGGTATTGAATGAACTTTTGTTCCCTCTTGTATGAAATCTCCTTTAACTGTTTGTCCTACAACAATGGAGTCTGTTGTTATTCCTACAGTACTTGCAGCTCCAACCTCCACTGATGCTGATCTATTTGTGATAGAAGCTGTGAATGTAGCTACTTCTGATGTAGTAATACCAGTCAGAATTTGATCTGCTTTTGCATCAATAACTGATATTCTTAAACTATTACCCCAAGAACCAGGATTCTTTGAAACAAATGTTACATCAGAAATTGTATTATCTGCATATCCAAGTTCATTATAATGTTGAATACTTCTAATTTTTACTGTAGTTGCAACTCCAACTACACCATTGTATAGTTTATCATCATCATTTCTAACTACTTGAAGTGATCCACCATATCCTAGATATGATGAAGCAACCATCCAATGTTCATAATGCTTATCTATATTATATGGTTTTCCAAAGGTATTCAAAAGATCATTTTCACTTTCAACAAGAGTCGGTTCTCCAACAGGTCCTTGTGCAAAAGGTGCTGCAATAGCAGCAACTGAAGGAGAAACGGGATCGATTCTTCCTACAGTTAAATCAACTTCTCTAACTAAAACCCCAGGAGATGCTAAATTTAGTGGCATCTGTTATTCTCCTACCAAGTCCAGATTTTTTAACTAAAAATATTTAGGAAAAAAGGTATTTCAAATGGGAAAACAATGCATGAACATCACCAATCTGGATAATTCCAATAAGAATTTTCTAAAAATAATTTTCTTTTTCTACTTTTAATAACTCTTTTCTTTGTACACTCTTTACATTCATAAGAATAAGAAGAAGGATATACACCTCTATTTTTTCTAATTAAATAAAAATCATCTAATAAATTTTTTAAATCCCCACAACTTCTACATTTTCTTTCTAAAAATAATATATGTTCTAATTCAATTTGGTTATCAATATCCATTATTTTTCAGCAGCCTATAATGCAAACGCAGAGGTTGTTATAACAGTCATCATATTAGCAATATATTGCTTAGTTTCACCACTACAAGTCATACCAGGCATAAAACAACCATGTATAGTTGCAGCAACTATTAATAATTGAAAAATAACTATTATTCTTATAAGATCAATAACTTTACTTTTATTATTATGTTTAGAAATAGAAAATACAGAACGTATTTTTTTTAACATTACATATAATCCCACATATATGAACGATCTCCATATTCATCTACATGCCAAGTTTCGCCACTATCATCTGTAAAAACTTTATCATCTAATCCATCAGATATAAATCCAAATGGTGCCATATCTTGCTCTATTTGATTTTTTTGTTCCTCATATAATCTTTTACGAATATCATTATCTGTCATTTCTTTAAAATAATCTTGAGCGACTAACCAAGAAAATAAAACTAAACACATTGCCAAATCATCATTACACCCCTCTTCTGCTTCAAAACTATTACCTTTTTGAGCAAAAGTTGTAAGTTCTGAAATTATTTCATAATCAGAAACTAATATTTTATCATCTTCCAATAATGTTTTTAAATTAGAACATCCTAATTTTTTAACTCCAGAAGTTGTCCTAACACCAAGTTGAGATTTTTTACCACTAAATCCTTGACCAATAACTTGACCACTTCTGCCTCTCATAGAAGACATTAGAATATTTGCATATTCGAGATCAAAATGAAGAATACTTGCTACCTGATCTCCAATATCATTAATTTCAACTAATATCCATGCATTATTATATCCCTTTGCTACTTCTTCAATAATATTTGGAAATAACATTGGTTTTATTTCATTATTTCTATACTTTGCTGCAACTTTATACGGAAATTCTGTAATGTCAAAAACAATAAATGCTGAATAATCATTACCTATACCTCTAGCGACATCAATAGTCATTAAATAATTATGGTCATCTATTGGATTTTCATGAATATCAAGACCAGCATTTTTTCTAATTGGTTCTTGATAAACTAAATTTCTTAATTTAGAAGGAGCAATAAGAGTATTAACAGACCCTAAAAATTCACATTCAAATTCAACTTTAAATTGCTGTTCTGATGTATTATCAATTGTCTGTCTTTTCCACTCTTCATCTCTTCCAGGAACTTCTGACCAATGAACATCTGTAGTAATATATTCGTTATTACCTTTCTCCGCATCATGCCACAAACGATAAAAATGATTCATGCCATGAGGCGTTGAAACTATGATGACTTTTGTGCTCTTACCAGAAGTAATAGTAGGATAAACAGATGCAAAGAAGGAGTCAGCGATGTGATTAGGGACGAAGGCGAATTCATCGAGGAAGAGGATATTGAACGACATGCCTCTGACAGCACTCGCAGATGTAGAAGCTGCCAATATCTTACTGCCATTTTCTAACTCCAATGAACCT
>MPMD02101038.1_pt1 | contig 12927 bp, 13 predicted proteins | sample 1617291 | NCBI WGS metagenome assembly MPMD02 (sample SAMN05944810, study PRJNA350692) | marine metagenome | biome: marine; feature: ODZ; material: water; isolation source: 120 m water sample filtered on 30 um supor filter | place: Pacific Ocean | collected 2012-04-09 | depth 120m m | reverse complement strand
TTTTAAACTTTCACAGCTGCCCTTATCATATCAAGTGTGAACTCTACACTCCATGCCGCTACCCAATGTAAACTGTTCTCGATTGACCAATGTGCCCGCAATGACAAGCTCCGTCAATTTTCAATCCTTACCGCCTTTTTTAGGATTGAAAGGATGATCTTTCGGGATCAGCACCGGGGTACGTTCGCCCTCGCGCAGAACATCCACGTCTTCATATGTCGCCGCCGAGACCCGTGGCTTGTCCCATTCTTCCCTCGGACGATGATCATCAGGCGTGACGATACCGCCGGAAATCACCATTTTCAGGGCTTCTTCGACGCTCATGGACAGGGGGGTCAGTTCTTTCTTGGGAACAAACAACAAAAATCCCGACGTTGGATTGGGCGTCGTTGGCAGGAAGATGTTGATGCATTCTTCTTCGGTAATGTTTTGTACTTCGCCTTGTGTTCGCCCGGTAATGAAGGCGATCGCCCAGATACCGCGACGGGGATATTCGACCAGTACGGCCTCGCGAAAAGCGTTTGATTGCTGGGCCAGCACCGTCTCCAGGATTTGTTTGATGGCGCTATAAAAACCCCGAATAACCGGCATACGGCTAAGCATTCGTTCACTGGTGCGAAGGTACAAGCGCCCGATAAACCCCGCCGTCAATGCGCCGATCAGTGTCAGAACGATGAAAACAACGACTAGCCCCAGACCCGGCGTGGCAAAAGGCAAATAAGATTCCGGGTTGTACTTCACCGGAATCAGAGGCGTCACCTTGCTATCGACAAAATCGATGAACAACCAGGCCAGATAAAATGTAATAGAGATCGGCGCGGTGATCAGGATACCGGCCAGAAAATAGGCGCGCAACTTAGCTAAAAAGCCAATCTTTTTAGGCTTTTGCAGGGTTTCATCTGTTGTTGGGGCTTCTGAACTTTCTTCAAGGTTTGTCATCGCCACACCATCGACTAATGAGAGACGGAAAGCAACCAAGATCAAACTTCATTTTAATTGTAAAATGCAGATAATTTGAACGCAGGCTGCCCCACGACACAAGCTAAGGACATTCAACACGCGCGTTAATCGGCTTCAGGTATTTGACAATCGCCTGACGCGCTACATGGGAGACTTATGCAGAGGTCTCATCTGGTCAAAAAGGAAGAAATAAAAGGCTCAAATCGCGTGAGGTTCAAGCGCGCAGGTTGGAACGATGACTTCCTGATTAAGCTATTGGCACAAAATTGAAATGCGGTTGCCCTAAAAAGGGGCCTGAGGCCTTGCGTTCTCTGAGGTACGGGTATATAAACCCGCCTTCGCGAGTGGAATGGCAGGGCATGCCTGGCCGCTCTTAAACACAACCCCTTCATTTAAAGGAATGTGAAATGCCCAAGTTGAAGACAAAATCCAGCGCCAAGAAGCGCTTTCGCCTTACCGGTTCCGGCAAGGTACGCGGCAATGTTGCCCTCAAGCAGCACGGCATGAGTAAACGGCCACAGAAGATGAAGCGCAAAGCGCGCGGCACCATGATCCTGTGCGCCCAAGATGCCCGTATTGTTAAATCCTACATGCCGAACGCCAAGTAAGAAGGAACCGGAAAAATGGCACGAGTTAAAGGCGGCACGACCACCCACGCCCGTCACAAAAAAGTCCTGGATATGGCCTGCGGATACCGCGGCCGTTCCTCCACCAGTTTTCGCGTCGCAATTGAGCGCGTTGAAAAAGGACTCCAATATGCTTACCGCGATCGCCGCACCAAAAAGCGTCAGTTCCGCCGTTTGTGGATTCAGCGCATCAACGCCGGCGCGCGCCAGTACGGCTTGACCTACTCCCGCTTTATGAGCGGGCTTGCCAAAGCCAACATCGAACTGGACCGAAAAGTCCTTTCCGAGTTGGCGATCAGCGAGCCCGAGGCCTTCAAGGTCCTGGTTGAAGAGGCTGAGGCGGCTCTCGCTAAATCCTAAGGGATTGTCCACGGGAAAATCTGGATTCGGGGAGCCGGCCTTTGAGGTCGCGCTCCCCTTTTTGTGTTTGTTTTAAGTAACGGAAAACCAATCGAATGGACAACGTTGACAATCTTCGAAGCGACGTGACGGCGGCAATAACCGCTGCTGAAAGCACCGACGCCCTTGACGCGGTGCGCGTTTCGGCCTTGGGCAAAAAAGGCTCTATCACCCAGTTGATGAAAACCCTGGGCGGTATGGACCCGGACGCCCGCAAGGAAGCGGGACAAGCCATCAATGCGCTGAAGGGCGAGGTTGCGAACGCCATTGAAACTCGCAAGTCGGAACTGGAAGGGGCCGAGCTTGACGCCCGCCTGCTGACGGAAAAAGTCGACGTCACCCTGCCTGTGCGCCCGCAAGGAGACGGTCGCATTCATCCAATCAGCCAGGTCATCGAGGAAATGACGGCGATCTTCTGCGAAATGGGCTTCACCGTTGCCGAAGGCCCGGACATTGAGGAAGACTGGTACAATTTCACCGCCCTGAACATTCCGCCTGAACATCCTGCCCGCCAGGAACACGACACGTTCTATCTGCCCGGCGAAAAAGACGGTCACCGCAAGGTGCTGCGCACCCATACCTCGCCAGTGCAAATTCACACCATGCTGGATCAGGAACCGCCAATCCGTATCGTCGTGCCGGGGCGAACCTATCGTTGCGACTACGACGCCACCCATTCGCCGATGTTCCATCAAATCGAGGGACTTGTGATCGACGAGACCACTCACATGGGCCACCTCAAGGGATGCCTGATCGACTTTTGCCGCGCCATGTTCCAGGTCGATGATCTTCCGGTGCGGTTCCGTCCCAGCTATTTTCCATTCACCGAACCGTCGGCGGAAGTTGATATCGGCTGTACCCGCGCCGGTGGCGAATTCCGTATCGGACATGGTGACGACTGGCTGGAGATACTCGGTTGCGGCATGGTCAACCCGAAGGTTCTGGAAAATTGCGGTATTGATTCCACCAGATACCAGGGCTTCGCCTTCGGTATGGGCGTCGAGCGTATCGCTATGTTGAAGTACGGCATCCCGGATTTGCGCACTTTTTTCGAATCAGACCTGCGTTGGCTCAAACATTATGGATTTTCGGCCCTTGACGTACCGGGCATGAGCGGGGGGCTGAACCGATGAAAATTACCCTGGACTGGCTGAAACAGCACCTGTACACGGATGCGTCTTTGCAGGAAATCACCGACATGCTGACTATGTTGGGGCTGGAAATCGAAAGCGTTTCAGAGCGCTCGAAGGGACTTGAGACATTCGTTGTCGGACATGTGGTTGAAGCGGTTAAACACCCGGACGCCGATAAGCTACAGGTCTGCACGGTCGATAATGGTTCCGGTACAGAACAGGTGGTCTGCGGCGCGCCCAATGCACGCACAGGCATGAAAGGCGTATTCGCCGCCGGTGGATCCTACATTCCCGGTATTGACGTAACCCTTAAAAAAGCCACCATTCGCGGCGTGGAAAGTAACGGCATGTTGCTGTCCGAGCGTGAAATGGGCCTAAGCGACGAGCACGACGGCATCGTAGAGCTTGACGACGACGCACCGATCGGCGCTTGCGCCGTTGAAATCATGGGCCTGAACGATCCGGTTATTGATATCGCCATCACGCCCAACCGGGGTGATTGCCTTGGCATTCGTGGTATCGCCCGCGACCTGGCGGCCTCCGGCACCGGTACGTTGAAGCCACTGGATGCGACGCCGATCAAAGGAACATTCGAGAGCCCGATCAAAGTGCACCTTGACCTGGATACGGATCGCGCCAGTGCCTGCCCATATTTTGTCGGACGTTACATTCGGGGCGTAAAGAATGTCGAAAGCCCCAAGTGGCTGAAGGACCGCCTTCTGGCCATCGGCCTCAGGCCGATTTCCGCTCTGGTCGATGTCACCAACCTGATGACCATAGAACATTGCCGCCCTCTGCACGTCTTTGATGCCGACAAAGTACACGGCGATATTCATGTTCGCATGGGCGGGGCTGGTGAAAAGCTGCATGCGCTGGACGGCAAGGAATATGAAGTTGATGGTGAAATGACCATCATCGCCGATGAAAAATACGGCGTGGCTATTGGCGGCGTTATGGGTGGGGAAATCAGCGGCTGCACGGAAGACACTACCAACGTGTTTGTTGAAGCGGCGCTGTTTGATACGGTTCGTACAGCCACGACAGGGCGCAAGCTCAATTTGCAGTCCGACGCCCGTTTCCGTTTTGAACGTGGTATCGATTCCGCTTTCCTGGAGCCGGGAATGGAAATTGCGACCCGGCTGATTTTGGATATTTGCGGTGGCGAGGCATCCAAAATCGTCACTGCCGGCGGCGAGCCGAACCGCAGTGTGACCGTTGCTTTCCGCCCGGCCCGGATCATGGATCTGGCCGGTGTTGATGTTGAACAGAGAGAGATGAAACGTATCCTCACGGTCCTGGGTTTTGGGGTTTCCGAAGAAGGGGAAAGCTGGAATGTCTCTGTTCCCACGTGGCGCAACGATATCGTTGGCGAAGCCTGCCTTGTCGAGGAAATCGTCCGCGTGCATGGTTACGACAAAGTGCCGACGATCCCGATGCAGCGTGATGATGCAGTGCCGCACCCGGCGTGGAATTCAGATCAGCGCCGTCGCGCCTGCGTCCGCCGGGCTTTGGCTTCGCGTGGCCTTGTCGAGGCCGTGACCCTTTCCTTCATGACCGAAGGTCAGGCGCAGTTGTTTGGTGGTGGCGGCGATGACCTGAAACTGGTTAATCCAATCAGTTCCGATCTTGACACAATGCGTCCGTCTATCCTGCCAAATCTGATTGCCGCGGCCGGACGAAATGATGACCGGGGCATCGCCGACAGCCCCTTGTTCGAGGTTGGACCGCAGTTTTTCGGCGATGAGGCCGAGGGACAGCAGATGGTTGCAACCGGTATTCGTTCCGGGCGAAGCGGCCGCCGCAACTGGGCGCAAAATCCGCGCGATGTGGATGTTTTTGACGCCAAGGCCGATGCCATCGCCGCCCTGGAAGTGGCAGGCGCCCCGGTTGAAAAACTGCAAACGATAACCCCGGCGCCCGCCTGGTATCATCCCGGACGCTCTGGTACGTTGAACCTGGGGCCAAAAACCGTTCTCGCCGCTTTTGGTGAATTGCATCCGGGTGTGCTGGCGAAAATGGGGGTTAAGGGCCCAATTGCCGCGTTTGAGGTGTACCTGGATAACCTTCCAAAGGCGAAAAAAGGCAAGGGGACTACCCGGGCCATGGTGCAGCTTTCCCAGTTCCATCCTGTTAACCGGGACTTTGCTTTTGTCGTCGATGAAGACATTACCGCCGATGTGCTTATGCGTGCTGCAAAGTCTGTGAACAAGGCCTTGATCAGCGACGTCGCCGTATTTGACCTTTTTCAGGGGGGAAATCTGGGTCAAGGGCGCAAGTCGATTGCTGTAAACGTCACCCTGCAGCCGGTCGAACAAACCCTTACCGATGCTGAAATTGAAGCGGTTTCAGAAAAAGTCGTCGCTGCCGTTGCCAAAGCGACGGGGGGAACGCTAAGGGGTTGTACCAGATAACCCATAAAGGGTGTTATCTGGTACAGCCCCATGGTTTTTTCTGTGCTGCTGTCGTTCCCATCTTCACCAGCGACCAGGAATGTGTGAATTAATATTAACTGACTGAATTGATCAGGCATACAAAAAAGCTAGAACTTTACTAAACTTTCTACTAAAGCCTTGAAATAACCGGGTAACTGGCTTTTGAAATGTAAAGTTTCCGACTTTTTGTTTAAGATAAACCCCAGAGAAAAAGCGTGTAATGCCTGATGGTCCAGTTTTTCTATTTCGTCGATCAGGGAATCGCTCAAGCCTTTTCTTTTAGCCTTTCCCCCGCCCCCGTACAGGGGGTCTCCGATAACCGGGTGACCAAGCGATGCCATATGGACCCTTATCTGATGGGTGCGTCCGGTGGCTAAACGGCATTCGACCATGCTGGCTACCGTGCCGTAGGTTTCGACAACCCTGAAACGGGTCAGCGCGGTTTTGCCGCCGCGTTTCACGACAGCCATCTTTTTTCTGTTCGAGGAGCTGCGCCCGATATTTCCGGAAATTTCCCCCTGGGATGGCTTGGGAAGCCCCCAGACCAACGCATAATACGCCCGTTCAATCGAGCGCCCGGCGAATTGTTCACTTAAGCACCTGTGCGTCACATCATTTTTGGCGACCACCATCAGGCCGCTCGTCCCCTTATCCAGGCGATGCACGATACCAGGGCGCTCAACACCACCAATACCCGACAGTCCCCCTCCATCACCCGAATCTCGGGCGTGTCCCAACAAGGCGTTGACCAGGGTGCCATCGGGACTGCCAGGCGCAGGATGGACAACAAGCCCCGCCGGTTTATCGATGACGATCACATCATCGTCTTCATAAACGATATTCAGGGGGATTGACTGGGGTTCCGGTGTGGCCGCTACCGGTTCAGGCACATCGACGATGTAAATATCCCCCTCGTCGACCTTATGTGAAGGGTCTAGGGGGGCAAGTGAGGAGGCCTTTTTTTCAGACCTGACGCGTCCTTCATCAATCAATGCCTTCAGGCGGGTACGCGAAAACTCCTTCAACTCTTCAGCCAGGAATTTATCAAGACGGCTACCGGTCTTGCCGGGAGGCACCTGAACGGTGTAGGTGAGGGGCGAATTCTTTTCATTCATGATTAGAGACTGACAGGATTATGCAGGCACTCAAGGGTTTAGTGGCCGGACTGGCCGTTCTTATTGTTATTGCGATGACGACCATCGCCTATGGATTGTACCGTAAATCGGATGATCCCGACTTTAAATTTTTCTCACTGGGAGAGAACGAGCCGACCCAAACGGTTGCGCAGCCCTCACCCCTGCCGGTTCCGGCGACGGCTCTGGCGAAAACACCGGGAGCGGCCCCAACAGCTTTTGGCGAGGTTATGCTGTCCCTGCCTCATGGGTGCAGCATTGCGGCCGTTAGCGGAGACGGGGTCAGAATTTTCATGAAAATCGGCCCGGCGGGTCCCAAATGCGAAAGAGTGCTGGTCGTCGATGCGTCCAATGGCTCATTATTAGGGACGCTCAAGGTCACCCCATGATCACGATCGACGCCGGGATGATGGGGCAGATCACCAGGGCTGCCCAGGAGGCCTATCCCAACGAGTGTTGTGGTTTGCTGGCCGGTTATGGAGACCTGGATAGCGACATCACCATTACCCGGGTTCGGCCCAGCGAGAACGTTTCGGAAGAAGGCGTTCGGGACCGCTTCGAGGTCGATCCCAAGGTGCGCCTCGATTTAATGCGTGAACTCGCGGACGGGGCAGAACGCATTGTTGGGCATTATCATTCTCATCCGGGCCATCCGGCAATGCCATCCGAATACGATTTAAAAATGGCGCTTGAGCCCGACCTGCTGTGGCTGATTGTCGGGCTTGACCAGAGCCGCATCACCGAGGTCAAGGCGCACCAGATTGACACCGGCGGATCGGGATTTTGTGAAATTGATATAGTGTGATGATTCCTTCCATTACTTCCTACATCGTAGAATCTATTCAGGATGAAAAAGCAGGATTGCGTTGAGCAAGGCATATTCGAATCATACTATGACGATTGGTATTAAAGCGTCGTGACAAAATCGCCAAAAGCCGAAACGGCCTCATCCCAATTCTGCTGTTCCGTACGCCCGGATTTTGTGCGGGGTTTTAGACCATGATCCCCGTCTCCCAGCCAATGCAGACGAATGCTGCTGGACAGGCAATAGCCTGATACTTCTTCCTTGTTTCCCAAAGTATCGCGATCTCCCTGAAGGAACAAAGCCGGTGTTTTTAATTTTTGCAGGTGTTCGACCCGTAGCTTCTCCGGCTTGCCGGGAGGGTGGAAGGGGTAGCCCAGACAGACCAGGCCCTTTACCCCTTTTTCATCGGCGACCATCGAGGCGATGCGTCCACCCAGGGACTTGCCACCGATGACCAGATTGTCTGGTCCCAGTTGGTCAATCACCGAAGTCCATGTCTCGATCAGGATTTTCGCCCCATTGGGGGGACGTTTTTTGCCGGTTTTGCGCCGCTCATGCATGTAGGGAAATTCGAAGCGCACGACGCGACAACCCTGTTCGGCCAGACCCGTCGCAAAAGCCTGCATGAAAGGAGTATCCATCGGGGCGCCTGCGCCGTGGGCCAATGCGATGGTGGTTGGGGCGGTGTCAGAACCATTGAAGATAAACGGAGAAGGAAGCACTAAAATTTCCCAACTACTATTTTTTACCAAATTTTTTGATTGTTTCTGTCAACTTGAAAACGGTTGTAGAAGGATCCCCCTCTGGGTCACCTTCGGCGGCACGGTTCCTTACCGACGCTTTTGCCCGTTCCACGGCTTTGACGTAGTTGGGGGACATTTTCTCATAAGGGAGTTCTTTATTGTATTTTGAAAGATATTTTCTCAACTCCTTTCGAACCTGATTTTGGTTGCCTGGCTTGTTGTAGTCCTGAAAATGGAAGATGGCCCATAGCTCAAAGGAGGGGTTCGAAATACCAAGTTTTACTTTAAGTTCCTTTGCGGTCTTCCGAGCTTCCGATACTTTCCGTTCCTTGGGCTTGTCGTCGATATCGAAAACGCACCAGACATCATCGTATTTTAGGAATTCATCCTGTAATTCTTCGGCTTTTTTTGCCGCCGAATCTCGACGTCTGGCGGATTCTTCGACAAGGGATTTTGGGTCATACCCCAACCCAATGGCGTCAACTTCTACAAGGCCGTTTCTTTGATCATCCGAGAAATTATTCAGGTAATGAGGTTCAGTAACCTCGCCCTCGCAGACAACAAGAATTCTGGGTTTTGGTTCGCAAAAAGCGACCCTACGCTTGAGATCATCACGTTTTCGCTTGTTTTTTTCTCGGGCCAACTTTTTTATTCCTTTTGGAATAAGGTGTCGATTTCACCGAGGTAAGGTACCGCCCCGTATCTTCCTTGAAGATATCCATTCTCAATGTTTTCTGTTTTGCGGGGTTTGAAGTCTGAGAGCGGGTAAAGGCGTGTCGCGCCCTTTTTGTCTTTTTCCGTTAGCCAAACCTGGTCCCGCCTGAGCAATCCTTCCCGGAGTAAATTGGTGCTATGGGTAGTAAATATCAGTTGTGCATTTTTACTGTTTGATTTTGAGGAGTTGAAAATTCTTACCAGTTGCCGGGCTAGTAGTGGATGCATCCCGTTTTCAAGTTCATCAATAACTATCACCCCTCCCGATTTTGCAGTTTTCAGGAGGGGCCCAATCAGAGAAAATAGAGTTTGGGTTCCATGGGACTCTAATCCAAAATCAAGGGAGATTTTTCTGCCACTGTAGCCAGAATGAAGCAGATTAATTTTTTTTGAAGGGATCATCGAAGAGAACTCTTCAGCGATTTCTTCTCTAACATGTGATTTAAATAAATCAAGAACCCCTGCTTTTAATTTCTTCATATTCTCTGGTACATCTTCATCAATATCAGAGAGTTGTATTCCGCTTACCCCTAGGTCAGCTAATTGCATGAACCTCAATATTTCATTGGCTGAAAGCTCTTTGTTTTCAATGCTGCTAATGGTATCTAGCTGGGTTCTAGTTGTATCTGAATAAATGGTTATCTGATTCAAGAACCACTCATATATTGGTGACAGTTGGGGGTGGTTGTTTTGCGCCGCTGCGGAAAGGAAAAGGCTGTTCGGACGAGTCAGTTTTTCAATGGTTCGATTTTCCCCGCCAAGCTTCTTCCCGAATTTGAATTGAGACGCACTCTTCGCATTTCTCTCAAGCCAAAGTTGTCGCTTCCCCCTTGGGTAGGCGTACAGCGTTTCTTCCAGGACAATTCTTCTATCCATGGAAAATCCGTAAACATACCTTACACCGTCTAGAAGAAGGTCGAGCTCAAAGCGGGTAGGTTTCTTCCTGGAAACAGTATCAAAATAAAATGATCTATCTGCAATTCCTTCCCTTCCTTTCCATCTGGAATGAGAGTTCAGAATGGTGCTTCGCATGAGTGAAAATGCATTAATAACATTAGTTTTTCCTGATGCGTTTCCTCCGTAAATGGCGGCTGCACAGAGTAAATCAGTGTTCCCTCCAGGCATAGCGACAGTTTTACCTCCTTGCTTGCCAAGGGAGGACGCCACAAAAGATAGTTCTTGTTCGTCTCTGAGAGACAGGCAGTTTTCGGTCCAGAATCGGATAAGCATTTTTTTGGCAGCCCTGTAGAAAGATGGTAAATTAAAGGTGTGGTAGCTTTCCAGCTAGATTTTTGCATGAAATGCGCAAATATTGCAAGAAAATGGACATGCTTAGTCCGTTTAAGTTGTCATGTATAAATTACACGATACCGCTTATCCCAAAAACTCTGCAAAGAAATCATTGCCCTTGTCGTCGACGATAATGAAAGCCGGGAAGTTTTCGACTTCGATACGCCAGATCGCCTCCATGCCCAGTTCTTCATACTCCTGAAGTTCGACTTTTTTGATGCAGTCCAGCGCCAATCGAGCGGCCGGACCGCCGATGGAGCCTAGATAAAAGCCACCGTGGGTTTTGCAGGCGTCCGTGACTTGGGGCGACCGGTTGCCTTTGGCCAACATCACCATGGAACCGCCGGCGGCCTGGAACTGTTCAACGTAGGTGTCCATGCGCCCGGCTGTGGTCGGCCCGAACGATCCGGATGCGTAGCCTTCGGGTTTTTTTGCGGGGCCTGCGTAATACACAGGGTGGTCCTTGAAGTATTTTGGCAATTCTTCGCCATTTTCCAGGCGTTCTTTCAGCTTTGCGTGGGCAATGTCACGCGCCACAATAAGCGTTCCGTTCAAGGACAATCTTGTTTTAACCGGATGTTTTGAAAGCTCCGCCCTGATTTGATCCATTGGCTGATTCAGGTCTATGCTGACGACAGCGTCCGATAAGTTGTTTGTGGAAACCTCGGGCAGATATTTTGCAGGATTGCGCTCCAGGGCCTCGATAAAGACGCCCTCAGAAGTGATCTTCCCAAGGCATTGACGGTCCGCCGAACATGAGACGCCAATGCCGATCAGGCAGGAAGCGCCGTGCCGGGGCAGGCGAATAACACGGACATCGTGGCAGAAGTATTTACCGCCAAACTGCGCGCCAATTCCCATGTCCTGGGTCATCTTGTGAACCAGGGCTTCGGTCTCCAGATCGCGGAAAGCCTGACCGTGTTCATTGCCTTGTGTAGGCAGCGTATCCAGATAACGGCTGGAGGCAAGTTTGACGGTCTTCAGATTGGCTTCCGCCGACGTGCCGCCGATAACGATGCCCAGGTGATAGGGCGGGCAAGCCGCAGTGCCCAGGGTGCGGATTTTTTCATCCAGAAACGCCATCAGGCTTTCCATGTTAAGCAAGGCCCTGGTTTGCTGGAAAAGAAAGGTTTTGTTCGCCGAACCACCGCCCTTGGCCATAAACAGGAATTTGTATTCATCACTATCCGTGGCGTAAATATCGATCTGGGCCGGGAGGTTGTTGCCGGTGTTGGTCTCGTTATACATGTCCAGCGGGGCGACCTGGGAGTAACGCAGGTTGCTTTGCGCGTAGGTCCTCAACACGCCTTGCGAAAGAGCAGCTTCGTCGCCGCCGCCGGTCCACACACCCTGGCCTTTTTTGCCCATGATAATGGCGGTGCCGGTGTCCTGACACATGGGTAGAATACCGCCAGCGGAAATATTGGCGTTTTTCAGCAAGTCCAATGCGACGTAGCGATCATTGTCGGAAGCTTCATCATCATCCAGGATATCGCGAAGTTGCTGCAAATGACCCGGACGCAGCAGATGGGCGATATCGCGCATGGCTTCGGCGCCAAGAATTTTCAGGGCTTCGGGCTCTACCTTCAAGACCTTGCGGCCCTCAAAGTCAACGGTACTGACATGGTCTTTGGTGATCAAACGCCAGGGAGTTTTGGCATCAGCCAATGGAAACATCTCGTGATGAACGTAGTCGCTCATAAATAGGGGCCTTTATTTGTGAGTGTCCTTATGGGGCGGAATGAGGTGCTATTTCTTGCGAAAAACGTCCAGCGTTATCACTTCGCCCATCTTATCCACCTCGTCGGGCGTCTCCTGATCACCATCGTCTTTTTCGCCTGCTTCCACCAAGGCGGGCTGGGCTAGCAGAGTTTCAACAGGCGCCAGATTATCTGATGGTTTTTCTTCTGAAACGACGAATTCGCCGTCCGCGGCCATTTTCAATTGCAGGACAAAATTTACCGCCGGGTCGGCAAAGGCGATTATGGCGGCATAGGGGATGGAAAGATGGCAGGGTTTTCCGCCGAAGCTGAGTTTGACGCTGAAACCTTCGTCGGTCACAATCAGATCATTGAACTGATGTTGCAAAACGATGGTCATTTCGTTTGGGTGTTCGGCCCGCAAGCGGGCCGGAATATCAACGTCGTTGGGGCCGGTCATGAAGGTAATGAAAAAATGATGATCGCCCGGCAGGCCAACGGCTGCCGTGTGCTCCAAGGCGCGTTTGATAACCTCGCGAAGGGCTTCCTCGACCCATTTCTCGTAACTTAAAGGTTCCGGATCCTTCATAAAAGCGCCGCTATTCCTGTTTCTTCGTTAATCATACCCGTTCCCAAAAAAAGAACCGAAATCGAGTGGGGGGCTTCTGTTGCCAGGTGCCCCCCGAACCCCGTAGTAAGAGCCGTTAGGCTGCTACTGCAAATGCCTCATTATCGTTGGCATTTATAGTGTTTGGCCCGATAACGGTGGGTACCATGCCGGACGAAAGCTGAACCTTTACTACGTACGTCGATCCTGTTTCGCCCCCAAAAACAAACCCGAGAAAACCAGGGTTGGAAATCTGGTGGAGGCGCCGGGCACTGCCCCCGGGTCCGCGACGCTTATTCCGTACAGTGTTTATCGTCATAGTCGGTTACCCGACGCATTCAATATAAGCTGAATCAAAAGCTATTGGAAGTGCCGGTGATGGGGT
>MPMD02072606.1_pt1 | contig 13026 bp, 8 predicted proteins | sample 1617291 | NCBI WGS metagenome assembly MPMD02 (sample SAMN05944810, study PRJNA350692) | marine metagenome | biome: marine; feature: ODZ; material: water; isolation source: 120 m water sample filtered on 30 um supor filter | place: Pacific Ocean | collected 2012-04-09 | depth 120m m | reverse complement strand
TGTATAATAATATATTTGTCTGTTGTATTATGTTCCATGACAATACCACGGCGATCAGTTTGACCACCTTTGACTTTTGTACCAACAGCCAAAGCATTATCTAATGTTGAATAATAAATCTTATGTTGATTGTATGCTGGGAATATATCTAATTCTTTATGTACTCTATGTCCTTTCGGAGAGAGTTCAGCTATAAGTTGTCTGTTAAAGAAATCTCTATCTTGAGGTGTAAATGTTTCTCCTACAATATAACTTTGTGCACCAGGTGGTTGACCAGGTACAGTTGTATATAATATACCAGATGCTTGGTCTCGAACTGTTGTTGAAGTGACTGCTAAGAATCTTTCAGTAGTCATAATACCTTCACCAGTTTCTAATTCTAGTTTACCAAGATCACCAGTAAATGTAAATTGGTTAGATGTTTCTAAACTATCGCCTACTTTTGTAACTTTAAACGAAGCAAAAACGTGCGCTGGAACATTGTTACCACTACCACCTACCATTTCTCTAGTAATGTGTATATTATCGTTCTCACTATAACCACCACCTCGGTCAGTAATTACAAGATTACTGTAAGTTGTACCGCTATCTATTTGTATAGTAAATTCAAGACCTGAATTAAGTGATTCAGAAACTATCGGTTCAAATGTGTACACACCTGCCACGGCACCTGATCCTGTAGATCCTACTTGTTCTATTTCCATTACACCAGTAGGAACCATTCCATCTTCTAGAGCAATATCAGCCGTGTCCATTCTAGAACCAATAATTAATGTTGGTATAAATGATCTTGATATTGAAAGACCATCAAAATTCTTATTATATATTTCTGCTATACTTCCTGAAAACGGACCGTTCTCTACCCAATTAGGATGATCTTCTTTTGGAGTAACTCCATATTTTGCTAATTCTTCTACTTGGTCAAAAGACATTCTAACAGCTACTTCACCAAAAAATATTGTGCCTGCAGGAGATAATAATGATTTGACAAGACTTCTATAATTATTGATACTATTACCAACTTTAATTAAATAAGAAAAATCTTGATAATAAAAACTGTCGTGTATTCTTTGTGAAGTTACTGAAGGAAATCCTTTGTCATTAGTATAGTTTCCATCTAATAAAGCTGTACCTCCCAATTTTCCTCGAGCAGTGGCGAGACTAGTTTTACCTATAACAAAGTTTTTGTTATCACTAGTAGTACAATAATCTCCATCTCTAAACATTCCTTTTACATTTTTCAATGTAAGAATGTTCCTACTACCATCTAGACCCTTAGCAATGACTCCAGATGAACCTGAACCCGAAGCTGTTACAGTTGTATCTACTGCTAAAGTCGCGGAAGGAGTTTTAATAACTGCGTGTTGTTCATAATTACCTACACCAGGTTCTTTAAAATCATGTCCTACAATTTGCATACCCAATTTTTTGATTGAACCAATTCTGTCACCAAACGCCCACAGTTTAGCATCTTCTCCTGCTGTTACATTATTTTCTACATTAGAGAAAGATAAAAGTGTATTATCAGCAATCGTTTGTGCTGAGCTTAAAGTAATGGCAAACGGTTGTGAGAGTGGTGTGTTTACTGGTGTTTGTTGTGCTTCAGTACCATAACTTGCATGTTTGAAAACTAATTCAGTACCGGCTGCAAGAGTCTGTGCTGAACTTAAAGTTAATGCTCCTGTGTTCACATTAATATTCGATACTGTAACTGTCCCACTTATACCTGTTCCTGTAACACCAAGACCAGCTACTACTGTAGCATCTACTTGAGATAATGTAACCGAAGCACTGTCATCTACTGCACTACCAACATAACCAGTCCCAGCTGGGTATGGTGTAACCGGTGCACTTAATGTTGTTTGAGAAGCGTTTACAAGATTTTCATGTACGCCTGTTACAGTAACAATTCCACTTATTCCTGTTCCTGTAACTGTTTGACCAAACCATACATTTTCAGTATCATCTAATACAACAGTATTAGAACTACTTACTGATCCATTGACAGTTTTAGTTACTGCGGTAGTTGTACGGATCGTAAATGATTTAGTGTTAGCAGAATTTCGTATAGTTGAACGAGGTTTTCCGGCTGGGTCAGTATGTCTTTTATAAACTGTTACTCTATTCTTATCTATATTATGACTGGCCACAGCCATCGTTTTACCATCGGCGTCTTGGACGGGTTCACCAACATAAAATGGGACAGCTACACCTCCAACTGTAGGAAGAACAAGTGTAGATGGATCATAATACATTGTACCACCAACATAAACTTGTGGAGTGTTTTTATAATTCACTCCAGGTTCTGTTATTTTAATATTTCTAATAGCACCTGATGATTCATCTTGAATATAAGATTTTACTTCTTTAAAAAGTACTTCACCTGTAATTGGATCTTTTTCTGGTAATCCGGTAATTTTATTTCTAATAATTACAGGCGGACTTAAAGCATCTTCTAAAAGTATGCCTTGAAATTCTTTATGTATTTCTACTATAACTGTATTCCCTGGTGCGGCAGTACCAGCTGCGATTGTTATTTTCTGACCAGCTTGATCTGAAGTAAACTGTGTTTCTCTTGTTAATTCTGTTCCGCCAACAAAAACTTCTACAGTATTAGGATCAAAATCTAATTTTAAATTTTCATTACTGACACCAGAAAAAACTTTATTACTTCCATCTCCTGTAAATGTATAAACATTTTGATCTTCTTGTGGGTAAGTTGATTGATAGCTATCATGAGAGCTATCACCCCCTTTGGGAGTGCCTCTTTCTATTTCTATTAAACCATCTGTTACAGCTATTTCAGCTTCAGCATGTAAACCGTCAGTACCAGTATTAACAAATATAACTGGATCGCCGTCTGAGTAACTAGTTCCAGGATTATCAATTACTATATCAGTAACTTCACCTCTACCAATAGATTTAATAGTATTAAGTGATTGTGAAGCTGTTCCTGTCCAACCTTCATTACTCATTATTCCACCACGTGGAGAATTATAATTAAAAGTATCTGATTCTGAATATAGAGCTCCTAAAGAAGCTTGTTCTTCATAAAGTCCTCCTCCCATATGGAAAGTTCCAGCTGTAGTGGTTCTTGAATCAAGTTCTGGATTATCATCTAAGCCACCATAAATTACTGGATAACCAGGATTATTAAGTATAAATGCGTTGTCTTCAATTAAATTTCCATCTCCATCATAGACAGCACCACCTACTGTAGAACCATCTGATGCAATATCTATTGCATCTATTAATAATTTACCACCACTTGCAATACCTGTTTCTGTACCGTCTTCTAATTCTATAAATGTTATATCGTGAAATTCTGAACCGACAGTATACTGGAGAACAAGATTATCATTACTTTCAGTAATAATATTATCTGCTAGTACTGTTCCTATCTCAGCTTCTATGTTAATATGTTCAGGATTTTCTAAACGAATAATATCATCTAAATCATTTGCTTTATTATCTTCAAGTCCTAGATAGATACTACTTTCCGTAATATCAATGTCTGTCATAATACCACGAACAGTAGCAGAAACATCAGGTCTGAGTCCATCTCTATCAGATATTGTAACTGTGTCTTCAGCTGAAAAAGTACCTCTAAAAGGAATTACAAGTTCAGCTTCGTATGCATCATCACCATCATTTGTACCTGATATACCATAGATATCATTAATATATACTTTTGATACTACAGTACCATCAACAATCTTATTAACTGTTCCACCACTATATACCTTTAAGTCTTTGTTACTATAAAGCCTCATTACTGAAGGCTCAACAAATTCTGATTCAGAAGACCTTATAACATTTTCACTTGGATATGATATTTCTGCTTCTAATCCATAAAGTATTCTGAATAAAAATTCGTATGATTCGTTTGTACCTTTTGAAAGATATAAATCTTGTATGTGTTTTTGTAGTAATCGTTTATTAGCCAATACATCTCTATCAATGAATGGCATGAAATCTCGTCTGAAGTATTCTAAAAAATCTCCAGTTGTTTTATCAATATCAGCATATGATAATAAATTGTTTGCAGCGTGTAATGGACTAGCCGTGAATTTCGCTACCCTCGCCTGCATCCCTGAAGTCATTCCTATTATAATTTCATCTTGCTGAGCTTCATTATCCCAATCTACAATTGCAGTAGTTTGAGAACTTAAATCAAATTGAGTTTCTGAAATTTGTTCTATATAAAGGTTAGAACTTGTACCTATTACATCAACTCGTGCTATAGCACCTGATTGAGATCCTACAATATATTCACCAACTTCAAAAGCTGTTGCTTGTGAAACTCCGGGATCAAATCGGTCATAAAGTATTTTGACATTGGTAATTGAAGATGGAGCGAAGGTTTGAGCTTCTAATATCAGATTGCCTCTCTGACCGTCTGCATTAAAAGCCTCTCCCCCGACTGTTCCATCTTCTAAACCAATATAATCAACCTCGGCCGCATCTTTATAGACAAGCTGACCTTTCTCTAAAAACTCAAAATAAGCTTTTAGGAAAGAGACAAACCGAGGACCATCATCCTGATAAAAATCAGGGAGAAGATCCTCAATTTGATCTACAAGTTTGTCATAAAAAATAGGCATAGCCGATTAATTATTATGTTATAGCTGCAGGCGTTGGTCCTGACACGGCTAGAACTACCCAACCTGAAAGTGCACCACTGTAGTATAACACGCAACTATCTCCAACTGCTGTTAAATTAACATAAGTCCAAGAACCAGCTGTTGCTGCTGGGGTAACTCTACAGTTTCCACCATCAGTATGGTGGTAGAAAAACTTCAGTTGTCCTGCCACACCGGCTGCCAATGACATTGTATCATTGGTACCTTGACTTCTAACAGCTGTAACAGCTGTTGCAACGCTGCCTACCATTGAAGCTGCCGCTGTGGGCATATCTTCAGTTTCAGCAAACGCTATAAAATCAGGTAAGTAGTTTAATAAATTTGAAACTGAAAGTTTCTTATTTACTGGTGTACCTGTAGGGTCATCAATTACATGAAGCAGGTCTTCCCCTGCTACGGCTGTACCTAAACTGGTAAGCGCCGTTATTTTTTTATCTGCCATTTTTAGTTTCCTCCTTAAATAGCATTAATTAAACCCCCACTATGAGGGAATTCTACTCCATGCATATACATGGATCATAGTTTAGGAGTAACTAGAAGAGGTAGTATAACCAACTCCAGCACTCGTTTCACCACTGGCAACCGTATCTGCTGTACCATTTACAGAGATTTGACTTGCCGTGATATCCAACAGTTGATTCCTAGTTGATATTACATCATTTGAACTAGGAATAACTGTGAAATCTATTGTATCGTCACCGTTAGATGTTGAACTCAATATCATTGAATTTATTGTTATCTTACCGGCGGCGTAATCTATTGTTCCTGCTGTATTATTTTTATATACTCTAGCACCAGCTACTGTAGAGTATTGTCTTACATTACCTTCTCCATCATCATCAAAAAGATATTCTGTTGTGTCACCAGAAATAAAAAAACCAGTTGATGTTAAAATACCACCACCAGCTTTATTATGGCCTGAGTGAGGACTATATAATGCATTCCCAAAAGGTATAATATAGCCTTTTGATGTTCCATCTGTAGTAGCAGTGAGACTCTTTCTTAATTTAATAGTTGTTATATTAGAAAGAATTGATGTTTCTACATCATCTATACTACCTGCTAATTGTGAATGTCTAAACAATGTATCAAATCCAGAGAGATAATTGTTATCATAAGATATAATAGCTCCATTAACTAATGTCGCTAATGCTGATTTAGTTTGTGATGTTTTTGTTGGATCAAATTTAAAATTACAAGTAATAAGTATTTGTAATATCTCAGCATCAATTACTTCTGGTCTTATCGTTAAAATATTTAATGATTTTAAAGCTCTTTTTAAATCTGCCTTTTCGGCAGTTGTTAAATTGTTAGAATATTGAGAAGGTTTGATTGAAATAAAAACTTTTCCATATGCTACGGGATCATTATCTTCTCCACCCCATACAGCTATAGAGTCTGCACCAGGATATAAATCTTGGAGTTTTGCTTTATAATCTGAAACTGTGACTAGTCTGTTTTGTGAAGTATAAAATTTACTTGCTGCGAATTTAATTTGATCTATAGTTTCAACATTTTTACCACCTGAAGCACTTACCATATTTGTAAATGTTACATCAGAATTTCCGAATATTGATGTTGCCATTGTAAAAGTATCAGCACCATTCGCATGGGCGCTATCAGTCACGAGGTAAGAGATTGAAATTTGATCCGCGTCAGATGGTTCTGCTCCTATAATCCCATCTCCGAAATATATTTCAAATAAGCCATCATCATTTTCTTGTATGTAAAAAACTTTAGATGTAGTAGTAACATTAGTTAAATCTAAAGATTGAGTCCAAGAAGTTACTACATTGTTTGAAGTTATATTGACTTTTATTGTTGATGTATCAACATCAGAATTTAATAACGGAAATCTTTGATTAGATACTTGATTATTATAACGATAAACGTCTGTAGATAATCTACCTTGATAAACATCTAAATCATAAAATGTAGCAGAACCCGCAGAAGTAGATTTTGTTATATTATCTAATGTTATAAATGTATATGATGTTCCATCAAAAACTGTTGTGAATTCATGACCTCTAAGAATTGTTAAACTTTCTGGAGTTACACCAGCTCCTACTTTTGGACTATTAACTGTTAAATCAAAAGAAGCTCTAGCAGCTGTTCTTGAAGAAGGTGTATATCCTAATTCTTTAGCTCTTGCTACAACATTCTTTCTGATTTGTGCTGTGTCTAAAAACATTTCTGATGCCACCATATTAGCATTGAATGCTGAAGTATGAGCAGAGTATGCTAACAAATCTGTAAGTATAGATATGTTAGATCCTTCGAAATCATAATCTTTTAAAGTTGATTGTCCTTTTAAATATTCTTTCAGACTTGTTGAGACTTGATCAAAGTCTAAATCTGTTATGTTAATATTTGAACTTTTTATTGTAGCCATTATCGTATTCTCTCTAACATTAAATTTAATTCGTGTGGTCGGGGATTATTAAAAATAGTAAAGTACAGAGTTACACTTAATGAATTTCCTATTGAACTCGCAACAACATCATCAACTCTTACTCTAGGTTCAAATTTAGCTATTAAAGATTTAATTTCTTCTTTCATTACAATACTGTCTGTAGAATCTAATTCAAATAACATTCCTCGTAAATTAACACCTAAACTTGGCTTAAATGGTCTCTCATATAAATTTGTTGATAACAAATTCTTGACAGACCTTTTGATTGCATTAATATCATACTTCAAAACCAAATCTTTACTATTTGGATGTAGTGTCATATTTACATCAAGATCAGTCCACCACCGTCTTGCTACTCTTGATGCTTTATTTTTACTATTAAATTGGGCCATACTACTATTTATATCATTTAATCAGGTTTCTTTGTCTTTGATCCTGTTTCTGTATGAGTATGTGTAGAAAGCTCAACACCTTTCCCAGTAACTTCATCTTCTGCCGTGATAGTTGAATCATTAGTCTGTGCACCAGTGACATTTAATGTTCCATCTATCTTCACATTAGAAGTGATTAAAGTCTCAGGTGTAGTTACATCTGTATTGCCAGTTGAATTAACCGTTGTTGTTCCTGTTGTATCAACCAAAGTATTGCCTGTAGTTGTAACAGTTGTATTGCCTCCAGTTGTAAGAGTTGTATTACCAGTTGTATTTACATAACTGTTTCCTGCGACATTAACAACCACATCTCCTGTAATTGTTACAAAATCATTTCCAAGAACTACAGAATATTTGTCTCTAACTACTTTTTCTATGTAGTCTCCGTCTTTTTGTATTTCAATTCTTGAACCTGTTCTATGGTGAAGATGTATTCTCTCATAGTCTGGTGTATCATCTAATTCAATTATATGACCTGATTCTGTTTCATGTACATGGTTGAATGGATAAATTGGATTTAAATATGTTGTATTATCTCTAAGCCCATTGTATTGCAATACACCTAAAGTCTCAGCTGTTTCTTTTCTTGGTTCTACTTCTTCGCCTTCTTCAAGAGTACCTTCTCCATCGACTAGTGTTATAACTGGATATGTAGTTGTGTCTCCTCGAGCCAATAGATTAACATCTGAACTACCTACATAATCTGTTTTTGGATATAACTCTCCTGTCGTTTCTCCAGATTTTCTAGGTGACTTATCTAATGCTAATGTTAATCCATAATTTCGATTTATGTGTTTCGGATTTTTTCCATCAGGAGTTCCATCATAATCTGATTCTGTAGTTAGTCTAGGATCATTGAATCCTTGAGTTGTTGTTCTTGTAATTTTTTGAAAACTTCTATTTCCTGAATCATCTAGGGTCTCATCTATTCTATAAAATTCTTGAGGAATACCTATAAAAGAACCTATAATTACAGGGTCTTGTTGTTCTCTACCATCTCTATAGAATCCCATTACAGTAGAACCTTCTACAAGGCCATGTGTGGTCGTACCAAGACCAGATAAAGATGGAGATGTTGTTGGCATAAGTACTTCTGACCATGGAAGATCAGGAGTAGCGATAAATTGTTTATCGTATGTATGATTAGCGTATATTCTTACACGAACTCTGTTTAAAAACAAAGGATCGTTTCTGTCTTCAACAACACCCGTAAACCAAATAATACCTTCTTTACCTTGATACGTCATTGTGTCATTGTTTCTCCATATTCTATTGTTGTTGTTTCAATTTGATTGATAACAGAATCTTTCATACATTTGATATTTAAAGAACAGCCTTGAGGTTGTAATCTCCATTTAATATCTGTTATTAAATGTCTACCATTATAAAATTTAGGATCGACTATATCATCGCCTGGTCTAGGAAGTGGAATCTCTAAATTGATTAACTGACCACATGATATGTCTGTTCTAGCTGACAGTGCCACATTAATCGTATAGTACTGTAAAAGTTGTTCTGTAGCTGCTCTATATTGTCTAGAACCTAAATGTGCTTTATGATTAGCTTGATGAATATTATTATCAGTATCATTAACAAAAGAAGAATCACTTGTTAATGTAGTGTAGGCTTGAGGGTAAGAACCTATAGATTTTCCTTCTTGACTACCTTCTATTTCTACATCTCCTTTATCTGCAGATGAACCAATATGTAAAATTTCTGGTGCTGATCTAACGAAAGGAAATTCTTCAATAGCTGAAGAAGTCTTATAAAATTTATCTAAAAAATTATATGACTTTTCTTGATAAAATTTATAAGTATTATCTATTGTAAATTGTTTAGAACCAAATAATCCACCAGTTATACCTCGTAAAACATTGCCGGCTCTACTAACTCTGTAGTCTAATATCCTTCTTCCCATACCCAGTTTTCCTGAATCTGTTGAATCACTTGGTCCATGAGGATCATCAAGTTTAGCACCAGCTGGTGAATATACAAAAGGTCTACCACCTGCATACTCTTGTTTCATCATACTCGCTAATGAATTCATTCTATAACCACCATTAGCTACTTGATACCAAAAGAAAGAATCTTGTAATCCACTATTAGAATCTATACCCTGCGCTTGTGAACATAACCAGTTTATTGTATAATTTACAGTCCAGTTAGGAATGATTACATGATAGCTATCTCCTTGAGATTTTTCTCTTATTTCAAAATAGGGTTCTAGTTTTGTGTCTTTAGGTTGATTAACGATACCCAAATGATCTTCAGCAAGTTTAGCTGCTATATCAGTCATTGAACCTTGGAAGGCTTGACTAATACGAATTCTTTTAGCTTGTAAAAATTCTGCAGAACAAAAATGTAATCGAAATGCTTGTGTTGTATCATCAAGTCTAGTTATACCTTGAATCTTATAAATTCTAAAAATTTGATCAATAATGTCGGCATCATCTGTTTCATCTTGAATACCAGTTGATTGTTTAAATTTTACTCTAAGAGATTCTTGACCAAATAATTTAGCATTTTCATAAAAACCAATAGCATCGGATATAATTAATTCACCCATTAAGAAATTTCTATGAATAGATTCGTAAATATTACATTCTACCATTATATCACGAATATCAAACCCATCGCCTTCATTATTGACGATTGTTAAAATTTCTAATTCATAACTTCTAGGATTAGAACTATCTGTGCCTACAGCCATAATTAATCTCTCACTATTTCACGAAACTCTTTTACTATCCTAGATATGTACATTGGTTCAATATATCGAATTAAATGTTTTTCTTCATTCACTTCTCGCTCATACTCTAAATTAGTAACTAGTGTATTATTTGTTGTTGAATAATTATAATAGCCTTCACCTCGATCAGAAGCTGTAGTCCCACCTTCGAATGGTGTATTTGTTACATCAGATGTATATGACTCGACAGTTGTTTTTTGATTATTAGAATCTAAATAATGATGTACTGCATCTTCTTCATTCTGTACTGATGATATTACAAAAGATTTCGGAACTCCATCCGACGGGATTGTAGAACCGTCATTCGCTATTCGTATCGCGGCTGTTGCCGTTCCACCAGCTGTAAATATTCCTTGTACATCATTTAATATTATTCTATTATGTGTTGCATCAACATTTGTAACAAATCCATATATTGAACTTGATTGAGAAACCTTTTCTCCTAATGTGAATTTCTTTACTCTATCAACTATATCTGTAGAACTAGAGGCCACTAAACAAGTACCTGAATATTTTCTATCTATAAATTTATTAAACAATACTTGTGATTTCGGCCAATCATTAAAATCTTGTAAATTCTCATTGACTAAAAAGAAAGTCCAGTACAAAGTACTGTCGCCATATAATTTAGCTGCAGTTACATCAGGTCTTTCTCCATCTGTTATACGATAATAACTATACCCAGTAATCCCTTCTTGAAGATAACTCCAAACACCAAAAGTACGAAACATATCTTTAGCTCTATGAAATTCACCATCACTTTTAAAATCGTATAATATGTCTGGAATATGTTTAAAAAATCCTGTGGCCATTATGTGTCAGTCTCCGTTGCTTCTAGTGCTGCCTTTTCTTGAGCGTCGCTCAGGTCTTGTGTATCAGCAGCTTTAGTGCTGGTTAAATCTGGAGCACTTCCACCTTCTTGACTAGTTTCTCTGACATTATCTGAACCATGTAGGAATCCTGAGACTCGATCATCAAATTTATTTCTATCAAGATGTGAGAGTTCACTAAAACTAAGTGATAACTCAACAACAGTTGGAGCTCCATCTAGATGATGTGTGAATTCTCCTGAGGAGGCCCAATCAACATCTGCACCAGTACAGACTGTCACCATAGGATAATCAACCCATTTTTTTATCGGACCATGATATCTAATAGCCCATTCATTAGGGAAAGTCCATATTCTAGCATTATCTCCATCAGTACCAGGTAACATTGATTTTCTGAATGCATATGTTATTTCTTGAATGGTTCTTGATTCAGTTTCATTTATAGGCTGAAATTTGAAAGTATAACTATAATCTCTCATAGTGACACCTTCAAATAATTGAAACGCTAATGGGTTGACAGTTTTCCCTGCAGAAGCTTTTAATATAGAAGTGCTATCTACTGATCCTATAATTCTCTCTAAAGCCTCTTTCCCAGTTCCCATTTGATTAGAAACACCACCTGCACCAAAAAGTGAAGCTAATGCACTTTCTCCAAATCCTCTTTCTCCATCTGTATAAGTGACAGCCATTGAATCTGACAGTTCATCTGGAACATAAAGAAAAATATCATAAACTTTTTCATCTTTATCATTTTGACCAACTTTTCTTCTTTGTAAAGACCTGAAATGCATATAATTTCTCAGATTACCTGTTTTGCCGTCTGTAGTTGGAAAGTTTTCTGGATATTGAAGTTTTACCCCTTCAGGCGGAGTCTGTTCTGCTAGATTTTTCCTACCGCCCTCTGCACCATTAAGAACTGCAGTTCTTGCTTCTCTATTGGCTGACTTAGTTTTCATGATCGCATCATTAATTTCAGGTATATTAGAAGTTCTAATTCCTGTTGCTCCAGTCAATAGATCACTAAGTCCATCAGCTACCCTTTGATCAAACATATTTGAAATAGCTTCTTTGCTTCCAAACTTACCTTTTAATTTATCCCCAATAGCATTTGCGTCCCCTGCTACAGATCCGACATAATTAGAGGCTGCTGATTTTGCTTTCTTAAATAAATTTCCCATAAGGCTTTCCTGTAATATATACTTATATTAGTTATTTATGTCTTATAAAGGAAAGTTTAAACCAAAGAACCCAAAAAAGTACAAAGGTAATCCTACTAATATTATATATCGTTCTCTTTTAGAGAGAAGATTTATGGTATATTTAGATGTTAGTCCTTCTGTCTTAAAATGGAGCTCCGAGGAAATCATTATACCGTATGTCTCACCAATAGACAATCGGGTGCACCGCTATTTTCCAGATTTCTATATGAAGTATAAAAACAAACACGGCATGATAGTCCATCAACTTATTGAAATAAAACCTTCAATACAGACAAAACCACCTAATCCAAAAAGGAAATTAACAAAAACTGGTCGTAAATCTAAACGATATCTTAATGAAGCTAAGACTTGGTTGATTAATGATGCTAAATGGAAACAAGCTATCAAATATTGTGAAGAAAGAAACTGGGAATGGAGAATTATTACAGAAAAAGAGATTAATATCTATTAAATGACATAAATACATATATGGCTGATAGATTATTTGACAGATTAGAACAAGAAGCATTTCGAGCAGGAATACAAGCCCGGACTCAGGAATCTATGAAATGGTTCAGAAACCGTGTTAGTAATCTTAGAGTTTCACGCGTAGGACTTCTAGCTCAAGGACCACAGAGAGCTAGACATTCATATGGAAGAATGTATAACTTTCAATATGATCCAAAGATGAAAACTGAGTTACCTTATTATGACAGATTTCCTTTATGTATCCCTATACAGAGAGCTAAAGGTGGTTTTCA
>MPMD02001852.1_pt1 | contig 13032 bp, 12 predicted proteins | sample 1617291 | NCBI WGS metagenome assembly MPMD02 (sample SAMN05944810, study PRJNA350692) | marine metagenome | biome: marine; feature: ODZ; material: water; isolation source: 120 m water sample filtered on 30 um supor filter | place: Pacific Ocean | collected 2012-04-09 | depth 120m m | reverse complement strand
TCACGTTCAGATCGATGCAGATCGCCGTGATGGACGTCACCAGCACCAAAGACGAGCACGGCAATTCACGCGCGCCTCAGTTTGCAGCGCAACTCCGGCAGCTCGACAGCGAGCTGTACAAGCCCGCGTGGATCGCATCGCCCATTCTTCGCGTTCGGGGCCGACGACGAGCCCAACAAAGACGGTAAGCCAGTTCGAAAGATCCACACCAGCGAGTTGCACGATGTGGTCCGCGAAGCGGGTGTGCCGCGCGCGACGCGCCTCTTCGTCGGCGCGCACATCCACCTGGCCGAGGTGCTGGGCTTCGGCCAAGGGCGGCCGCCTCAGCTCGTCGTCGCCAACGGCGGGACGCAACTGGTTCCGAGCGTGCCTGTGCCGCCCGAAATCGATGGAGTCGCCATCCAATTGCACAAGGTGATCTACCAGTACGGCTTCGTCACCATGTCTTCGAAGCACAGAAATCGCTGGTCGATGAGCTTCAACGATGTGGAAGGCCGAGGGCTGGAGCGCTGCCTGCTCTCCGGCAAGCGAGTGCGCTGCGCAGACCGGCGGTCTGGCCATCATTAGCCCACGAATACATACGAGACCGGGTCCGCCAGAGCTCCTTTGTCGGCAACGACATCTGCGACGACAATGCCCGGTGCATGGGCAAGGCTCCGGCCCAGGGCGATCCGATTAGGCCGCGTGTGTTCGACCGCCTGCTGTTCCAGGCCAGTCTCGGCTAAAGCGCGCGGGGCCTGCTCCTCGTGGAGAGGCCCGAGTTGGAGCGCCAGGTCTGGGCCGCCACGCTCGGCAAGCTGAGCGAGATCGAGCAGTTGCTGGGAGGTCTGTGGCTCGGCGCCACGGGGCGGCTGGGCGCGCTGCCCCGTCCCACCTGCGGCTCCTGGATCTCACTGCGCGCGCTGCTGTTGGCCCGGCGGGAGATCGGGTCGCTCGTCTCGTTCGTCGGCACGGGGATCGGCGTGATGGGATCGATGGGCTATACGCTTCCTGAGCTCGAGCGGGTCGTGGATCTGACGGCGACCGGCAAGCTCGACCTGTCGGGCTCGATCATCGCCCGCTATCCACTCGGTCGCGTCATGGATACGCTTGACGACCTGGCGAGCCACCGAAACGACCCCGTGCGTCTGGCGCTCCTTTCCGCGTCGTCGACATGAGCAGCGCCGCGAAAGCGCATCGCGACTGCGCGGGCTCTGCGCCGGAGACGAGGAGGAAGCAGCGTGAGTGAGTCCCTCACGATCCTGGACGTGGCGGAAGGCGCCGCCGTGCTGACGCTGAATCGGCCGGCAAAACGCAATGCGCTGTCGCGCGTGCTGCGCGACGAGATCGTGGAGCGCCTCGACGAGCTGACGAAGAACAGCGATGTGCGAGCGGTGGTTCTCACCGGGGCGGGCCCCGTCTTCTGTGCGGGCTTCGACCGCTCGGAGTTCGCCGGGGGCAGCATGGCGGAGGTCTTCGCGGACGCGATCGAGTACCACCGCCGAGTCTTCACGTTTCCCAAGCCCCTGATCGCGGCGGTGAACGGTCCCGCGCTCGGCGGCGGCTGCGACCTGGCCGCGATGTGCGACTTCCGCCTCGCCGCCGCGTCAGCGGCCTTCGGTCAGCCACAGGTGCGCTTCGGGGCGGCCGCCGCCTACGAGCTGATGCGGGTGGTCGTAGGGACCGGGATGGCGCGCGAGATGTGTCTCACGGGCCGGCCGGTCGACGCCGAGGAGGCGTTGCGAATTGGGCTCGTGAATCGGGTGCTCGGGCAGGACGAGCTGCTCGAGTCGGCGACGGCCCTGGCGCGCGATCTCGCGTCGCTGCCGGAAGACATACCCGAAAGTGCAAAGCGCGTCTTTGTGGCCCACCAGCCCCGCCTGTTCGAGTCCTGAGCGGTGGACGTTCGAGACCTCACGGGAGCCACTGCGCTGGTGACGGGTGCCGGGAGCGGCATCGGTCGCGAGCTTGCGCGGGCCCTCGCCAAGCGGCGCGCGCGGGTCGCGATCGGCGAGCTCGACGAGGCGAGGCTTCGGGAGGCCGAGGCCGACCTTCGCGAGCTCGGTTGTGAGGTGCTCGCGCGCCGGGTGGACGTGGGTTCGCGCTCCCAGATGGAGGCATTCGCGGCCGACGTCCATCGCGAGTGGGGACCCGTCGATCTGCTCGTGAACAATGCCGGAGTCGGACTCGGGGGCGCTTTTCTCGACACGACGATCGAGGACTGGGAGTGGATCACCCGGACCAATCTGTTCGGGGTCGTTCACGGCTGCCACTTCTTCATCCCGGAGATGGCGAAGCGAGGGCGCCCGGGGCACGTGGTGAACGTGGCGTCCGCCGCCGCCTATGCGCCGCTTCCCGCGCAGAGTGCCTACGCGGCCACCAAATTCGCCATCCTCGGGCTCTCCGTGACCATGCAGGCAGAACTCCGAAACAAGGGAATCGGTGTCACCGCCGTGTGTCCAGGCTTCATCGACACGCCGATCGTCGAGCGCGCGCGGCTTCGCGGCGCCACGGCCGAGCCGGCGACGCGCCAGCGCACGGCCGACTTCTATCGCCGTCGCAACTACGGGCCTGAGCGCGTCGCTCGAAACACGCTGCGCGCGGTGCAACGCAATCGAGTCGTCGCACCGATCTCGCTCGAGGCCTGGGGTCTCTACTACGCCTCGCGCTTCGTTCCGGGCCTCCTGCGCTGGGTGAACGGCCAGCTCGCTCGCCAACTCGCTACAGAGAAATGACCCGTATCGGGGTCTCATCCCTTCACCCGCCTGTATTGGACAGAATGCCTACTACTCGGACGCTGCGAAAACGCAGCTTGAACTTCCTATCTGCAAGCTGCGTTTTCTTTGGGTGTAAAATAGTAGGCATTCTGTCAAATAGACGCGGGTGAAGGGGTCATACCCGAGTATGGGGTGGGCTCAGCGGTGAGGGTGCCGGGGGGCCCGAAGACCGGAGTTCTTCAATTCCCATGGGCAGGGCTGTAAAATCGCCTTGCTCGGGGTGGACTTTCAGGTGCTAAGCGCTCGACTACCATCCTTGCCTTCATGCAATCGCCGGAATTCCGGCACAGGGGAAGTTCAAATGGGGCGACTCGACGGCAAAGTGGCGATCGTAACGGGAGCGGCACGAGGAACTGGCGCAGAGACCGCAAAGATGTTTGTTGCCGAGGGAGCGCGCGTGCTTCTCGGTGACATTCTAGACGAACTTGGGCAGGTCGTTGCGAGCGAATTAGGAGATGCTTCGGCGTGTTACCAGCACCTCGACGTGACACGAGAAGAAGACTGGGATGCGGCGGTCGCGACGGCCTGCGAGCACTTCGGGCCGGTCAACGTTCTCGTCAACAACGCGGCGATTCTCGAAGTTCGTTCACTCGTCGAGACGTCGGCCGAGACATTCAAGAAGATCTTCTCAGTCAATCAGCTTGGTCCCTTCCTGGGGATCCGTGCCGTCTTCGAGACGATGAAGGCCGCCGGTGGCGGATCGATCATCAACATCTCGTCGATCGATGGGCTCGAGGGCTCGAATGGTGTCGCGGTCTATACGTCCAGCAAATGGGGCCTGAGAGGTCTGACGAAGGCTGCCTGCCAGGAACTGGGTCGATATTCGATCCGAGTCAATACGCTCTGCCCAAACCCGGGAAGCAGTGAGATGGTCGCGCCCTTCTATGCCGAGGCGATCGAGAGACTGAAGGCCGCCGACGAGCCGCTGCCGAGCCGCCCGGTTCACCCCTTCGCGCGCCACGGCGACGTGGGCGACGTGGCCCGAGCGATCGTCTTTCTGGCATCGGACGAGAGCGGCTTCATCTCCGGCTGTGATCTGCCGGTCGACGGAGGTTGGAGCGCGGGAAAGATCGAACCAGGCGCACCTTCGAGCTAGGCACACTGGGGCAGATAGGAAGTTCGGTGCTTCAGGGATTCGTGTGGGTTGATTTGAGAGAGTTCGGGTAGAGATCCAGCTGGCTATCGCGAAGCGATGCGAACCCTTCCCGTCGCCGTCGACTCATTCGGTCTGGATTGGTGAGCCAGAGGTACTTGGTCTTCTTCAGGCGACCGTCTCCCTGGCTAACGAGTTCTTTGTTCTCGGCTCGTCGAACTTCGTCCACGGCTCGACCCAGGTGCTGTGCGATGTGGAACTTGCCGAATAGGATCCGTCGATCCGCGTTGGGAACGTGTTCACGGGTCGAGGCGATGCAGGGAGCCCACATATCCATCGCGACGGATTGGAGCTGTGTGCAGCCTTCCGCGCCCAGTTCTGCGTAGAAAGCATTCGGGGTCTGTTTCCTTCGGTTGTCACCCACCCAGAGAACCCGGTTCTGATCGAGGTCGTTTGCCACCGTGATGTACTCGGCGCCCTTGCGCAACGATGTCTCATCGATCCCGATGCGACGAGGCCGCTGCGTCTTCCTTCGGGCCAGCCCGCGACGAACGGCCCGGTCCTGGATTCCCGCCACCTGATCCAAGCTCAGACACAGCTGACGCGCGACCGCCGCAAAGCTGGCCTCTTTCAGCCAGTCGATGACAAGCGCCTCGAATAGGGCTGTGAAGCGAGACTTGGGATCCGACCACGGGACCGTGATCTGAATGACCCCGTGCTCGTCACAGGCGACCCGGGGAACGTCAGCCACGAGAATCGTGCGCTACTGCATGGTGTCGAGATGACGCCAGCGTCGCTCACGGGAGTCGTAGCGTGATACTCGGCATTGACACTTCGGGCACTGGAGGACCGCTACCGGATCCATCTCCACAGACACCACTACCGCCTGCTCTTCATCCAGATGCAGCGTCACGTCAGAGATCTTCGATCCCCAGCAGTCGCGCATAGAGAGTTCGATCTTGCATCGCGACACTGTACCGGCGACACAGCCCACTCGATCCAGGCCGGAATATCTCCGGCCCCGCCCTCAGGCTCCTCCAAGCGGGAATCACGGATCATCGGACCCACACAAAACCCAGAAGAGCCTTCCCGGATGCACCGGGTATGTGGTGATACCCGTATTGGGGGCCACCCGCCCCGCCGGGCGAAGGCTCCAGCACGGGCCGAATGGCGCGTCCTCGACGGGTTGCTGGCGGCAATTGCCCAGGAGTCCCTGTGGGCCCAGGCTCGAGCCCGGCGTCCACACGCCGTCCGCGCCGAGTCGACAGCACCCAATACCAAGGACGGACATGGGGGTGAATCACCCCAGATGTTTTTCAGTGTGATGGGTGGGGAGGTCCAGGACGCGTTTTGCCCGGACGAGGCCTTCACAATCGGCTCGCGCGAGCATGGGAAGTTCAAGCTGCGTTTTCCCCGGGTCCGATCCGTAGACATTCTGTAAAATATGGACCGGGGAGGGGATCAGGCGCCCTCCCTGGGTCGACACGCACCATACGCACGGCTCGAGGCGAAACTCAATTGGCCCTGAACGGCCCGGGTCTTGCGCTGGGGCCGGGTGCCTACCTGGGGAGAGGGGACCATGGCCCTATTCGATAAACGCCAACGCCTGCTGTATTTCCTCGAAACGAGCGAAGACCGCTGCCGCGGTGGCTTCGGGATGCGGGATGCACCCGAGCGGATCGTGCTCCCTGCGAAGCACGGCGTAGCCCCCAGCGACGCGCCCCCCGTTCGGATCTTCCTCGGCACCGAGCCCGCACAGAGCCGGGCCGAGCGGGTGTTCGTGTGGTCGATCGAGCAGGCCCGCGACCCGGCACGCACCTACGAGATCTACCTGATGAAGGATCTCGCGGGCTTCGACCGACGCCGCTGGCTCACGGGCTTCACGAACTATCGCTTCGCCATCCCCCACTTCTGCAACGGCGCGGGCCGTGCCATCTGGAACGATGTGGATGAGATCTATCTCACCGACCCGGCCGAACTCTTCGATACCGAGTTGGGAGACGCGGGGTTTCTGACCGTACCCCGGCTGGCCTCGGGGACCCAGGTCGATACGTCTGTCATGGTCATGGACTGCGAGCGGATGATCGATGTCTGGGATCTCGAGTCCGCCCAGCGGACGCCCAAGAAGAAGATGATCGAGCACGCACTCGCGGTTCCGGGTCTGCACGGCCTGCTCGACCCGCTGTGGAACGCCCGGGATCCCGCTCGCGTCGGACACTCGAAGCTCATCCACTACACGATCCTCCACAAGCAGCCCTGGGTTCCGATTCCCGCCCGGTACGTCTATCAGCGCAACCCGGTCGCCCACGTCTGGTACGACCTCGAGCGCTCTGCCGACGAGGCGGGGTTCCACGTGTTCTCTCGCGAGCATCCGAGCGCGAACTTTCGCGCGCTCGCGAGCCGTGGCGAGTCTGAACGCTCCATTTCTCCCCGGGCGAGCCAGGACGCCGACGGACCCGACCTGGGGGACCTCCAGGAAATCCGTGAAATGACCTCGCGGCACCAGTCGAAGCAGCTGCTGGAGATGCAGATCGGGGACGCGGCTCCCGCTCAGCGGATCGAGGCGCAGATGCCGAAGCTCGAGGTCACGACATTGAACGTGCTGGACGAACCGGATCGATCCGTCTCGGGCTTCGACGGCGTGGTCTGCACGGAGGGGCTGGAGCGGATTCCCGACGAGGACGCGGCGTGGGTCGTCGAAGAGCTCTTCGAACGCTCGAGCGGCTTCGTCTACACCGTCATCCGCGAGCCGGCGCCGGGCCCGCTCCCGAGCGGCTACTCCTCGCGGACGCGCGACTGGTCGCATTGGACGATCCTATTCGAGAAGGCCGGCGCCCGGCATCCCCACGTGAACTGGAAGATCGTCCTCCGCCGGGACGAGCCCGGGAGTCCCGTGTCGAAGCAGCGCGAAGGCGGCCGGGTGCCGACGGCTCCCCGGGTGTGGGTCCTGCTCGACGATTCGCCGACCCACGACAGCCAGACGAAGGCGCTCGCCGACGCGCTCGGCTGGCCCTACGAGACGAAGCAGCTGCGCTTTCCGTTCTGGTCCGCGTTCGGCTCCCTAGCGCCCGGGTTCCAGCTAAAGCCTGCCAGCCTCGACCCCCGGGGCTCTAATCCCCTGACCCCGCCGTGGCCCGATCTCGTGATCGGCTCTGGCCGACGCGCCTCGGAGGTCGCGCGTTCGATCGGCCTCGAGAGTCTCGGCCGGACGCGGGTGATCGAGGTCGATCACAGAGCGGGCCAGCGGGAGACCCCGTTCGATCTGGTGGTGACGGACGGCCCCAGCGACCGCCCGCCCCATCCGCATCGGATCGAGACGCTGGCACCCCTCACACAGCTGTCCACGCAGGATGCCGAGAGGCTGACCCAGGAAGGGGAACTCGTGTGGGGGAACTCGCAGCACCCCCGGGTCGCGTTGTTGGTGGGAGACGAGCCGGCATTGACGCCCCACGTAGCAGAGCGGATGGCGCGGGAGGTTCGGAGTTTTGCAGACGAACTCGAGGGCTCCATCTTCGCGATCGGGTCCCAGCCGTTTCGCGGGGAACTCTCGCGTGCCCTGCAACGCGGGCTCGGCGGCAGCGGCCGGTTCCAGGATTCAGTGTCACCGGAGTCTCGTCTCGCTCCCCTGCTTGCGGCCGACGTGATCGTGGTGGCGGGAGGCGGACGAACCCTGCTCGCCGAGGCCTGTAGCGTCGGTCACCCCGTCCATCTCTACGAACTGTCGAACCGGCGGGCCGGCCTTCGCACCCGGATCGAGAGCCTGGTCGAAGTCCGCGCGCATGCCCGTCCGCTGAACACTCGCGGCACAGTGCGCCCGCAGCAGGGGCTCGAGTACGCCTGTAGTCGGCTGATCGAGCGGGGCATTCTCACACGTCCGCACCGGGTCGAGAGGCTGCGCGAAGAACTGACTCGGCGGGGGCTCGCCGTCCCGTTCGGCACGCCGATGCCGGCCGTCGAGCCCCGGGCACTCCACGAAGCGGAGGACGTCGCCCGCAAGATCGAGCCGCTGCTGGGCTTCAGCCGGCCCTGACGGGCGCCGGGCACGCTGAGGGCCGGCTTCACAGCCAGCCCCCGCAACCCGAGCGCCTGGCGCGACCGATCCGCCTACCGCCTCTGTCTACCCGCCTCGGTCTCCAGCCCCCGCAGTGAGCCGCTGCGCCTGTTGGCCTGGCTTCACGAAGCAGAGCCCTACTATCCATGGCTGTCGCTGCCTGGGACTCGCCGACAATATTTGCCCGGAAGGTTATACCCGGGGTGTTGTCAAGTTGACGTAGGAATCTGCGACCGCATGGAAGGTTGAGTGCAGATGCCAGTCACCACCCGCCTCAAGAAGCGCTTCGCCGGAAGCGGATAGGACATTCTCGCAGCGGGGTTTCCCAGGTTTCCCGTAGGGGTTTGACAAAACGTCCATACTCGGACACCGAGCCAGCACCCAGTGTAAGTAGTCAAAATATTCTGGATTTTGAAATTGCAGGTCCAGCCGGACATCCCGTCATCGTGATCAGGCAGGCTGAGCCGGAGGGTCGAAGTGACCAGGACGGAACAACGACCCATTCGTTCAGGTCGGTCGAATCGGGTAAACGCCTTACCCGTGGTCGGGTGATCCGGAGACCGAGTGTAAGGAAACGATCGAACTGAAAGATCTCTTCATCTCAGTCCGAGAACCGCGAGGGGTTTTGTCTTCTTGAGGTGCATTGCTATAGCTTCAGCGCGATCGGGTTCCGCGTGACACATCTCGGAGGCCGCACCTCCCGTCGATGCTGTCGTCCTGATGGAGATGTCGAGAGTCGATAAGACTGTTGGAGCATTCTGGTACCAAAGGGTAGATTGAATGAAACGAGATTGGGCCGAAGTCGAGAGGAACACCTATCGCAAGCGGCCATCCTTTGAGAAAATCTCAGCAGCGATTTGAAGCATCCCCCCGTGACGATTGGTATGCCGGTCTACAACGGTGCCGCCTTCATAGAGCGGGCGATTGCCAGCATTTCGGAGCAGGACTACCCGAATTTTTCTGTTCTGGTTTCAGATAATGCATCGGACGATGGCACCTGGGAGATTCTTGAAGGCTGGGCAGCGCGCGACGGTCGAATTGTTCTCGTTCGACAAGCAGAGAATATCGGCGCGGTGGGCAATTTTCGCTACGTACTAGATCATTCCGACACCGGTTTGTTTCTCTGGCACGCCCATGACGATTGGTGGGAGCCGAATTATCTCGAGATACTCGTCGGTGTTCTCCAGGAAAATCCGGAGTGTGATGTTGCATGCGGGAATGCCGTGCGCTGCATGCCGGATGGACGGGAGAAGAAGAGTATTCGATTTCCGGCACTTCCTGCCGAACGAGTTCGCCGCGTCCGATACATGCTCTCCCATCCGGAGGCAACCTGGTTCTATGGGTTGTACCGGGCCAAAGCGCTGTCGAGCGCTCAGGCCACGGCAGAAGAGTTTTCTCACGTCTGGACGATGGATCGCGTCATGATTCTCGAATTCATTTTGAATGACCGCGTCGCGGGGTCCCGTGAGACGACTTTCTTTCAGCGGACCGGCGAACTCTCGAGTGACCGCTATCGACCGGTTGGTGCATCGAATCAGCTTCGATTTCTAGCGCGATTTTCTCGGTACCACCTGAAAGCGCTGATTTGCTGCCGGCTCTCCTACGCGGAGAAGGCCTTAGTGAGCCTTTGGTTGGTGGTGCATCTGGCCCGTACCGCGCATCTTCGGATCTACAAACGTTGGATAAAGTGGCCCTGGAAGAGAGTGAAGATGAAATTCTCTCTCCTGCTCGGTAGAAAGGCGTAGCTCGAAATTTTTGGCTGGGTGTGCGGTGCCGAAGATTGTGCGAGGCACGGCGGGTTTTTCTCGACTAAATTCCCTAACTCGAATGATAGGAACGAGTCCGATCTCAACGATCCAGATGGGTAATGAAGAGTTGGATTAACTCACCCGACGTGACCCCCTACTGTAATTCGCGGGTCCAGAAACTGAATCGAACCGATTGCGAAGGCCCGCGCTCTTCAACGGAGGAAATTCATGATTGCCGTAATTCTCGCAGGGGGGTTCGGAACGCGAATCTCAGAAGAGACCCACCTCAGGCCCAAGCCAATGATCGAAATTGGTGGCAAACCGATTTTGTGGCACATCATGAAAACGTACTCAGCCCACGGCGTGAACGACTTCGTGATTTGCTGCGGTTACAAGGGTTACCTGATAAAGGAGTACTTTGAGAATTATTCCCTGCACATGTCCGACGTGACATTCGACATGACGACTAACGAGATGGAAGTGCATGAGCGCAAGACAGAACCGTGGCGCGTGACCCTGGTCGATACCGGTGAAGAGAGCATGACGGGGGGGCGTTTGAGGCGAGTTGCCAGCTATGTCGAGGGAGAGGAATGCTTTTGCTTCACATACGGAGATGGGCTCTCCGATGTGAACCTGCACAACCTGATCGGATTTCACCGCCAACACGGAAAACTTGCGACAGTCACGGCGGTCCGGCCGCCAGGCCGATACGGGGCATTGGAGATCTCGGGTCAACGGGTGTCCGATTTTGTTGAGAAGCCGCTCGGGGATGGCGGGCTGATCAGCGGTGGGTTTTTTGTGCTCTCGCCGCAGTGTCTCGAGTTGATTGACGGCGACGATACGCCATGGGAGGCGGCACCCATGAGTCGACTGGTTGCGGACGAACAGATGATGGCATTCGAGCACCACGGATTCTGGCAGCCCATGGATACGCTTCGGGATAAGAATGTTCTGGAAGACATGTGGTCGACGGGAAAAGCGCCGTGGAAGAGCTGGGACTGAACACGTTGCGAAATCCGTCATGCTCTTTTTGGAATGGTAAGCGTGTTCTGCTGACTGGCCACACTGGTTTCAAGGGGTCGTGGCTTGCCTGGTGGCTTCAGCGGCTGGGAGCAGAGGTCACGGGCATCGCGTTGCCATCCCTTGCAACGCCTGATCTGTTTACGCTTCTGGAAATCGAGAGTCTTTGCGAAAGCCGGTTCTGTGACATTCGCGATTCGGAGCGTCTGGCGGAGATCATTCGAGAAGCCGATCCAGAAGTCGTCTTTCACCTGGCCGCCCAGCCGCTGGTGCGTGAAAGTTATCGCGATCCGCTGGCCACGTTTTCGACAAATATCCAGGGGACAGTCCACGTGTTGGAGGCCTTGCGACCACTGGATTCGATTCACACCGTGGTGGCGGTGACCACGGACAAGGTTTACAAGAATCTCGAGCGTGTTCGTGCCTACGTGGAAGGGGATGAGTTGGGGGGGCACGATCCCTACAGCGCGAGCAAGGCGGCTTCGGAACTCGTGATCGCGAGCTACAGGGATTCGTTTTTTGCGGAAAAGGGCGTCGCCCTCGCGTCTGCGCGAGCGGGCAACGTGATCGGTGGCGGCGACTGGTCGCTCGACCGACTGCTCCCAGATGCCGTTCGGGCGTGGAGTAGTAATCAGCCGCTGACGGTTCGCCGGCCCGGAGCCGTCCGCCCCTGGCAGCATGTTCTCGAGCCCGTGGCCGGGTATCTCCTTCTCGCGGAGGCGATGGGCGAGGAACCCGCACTAGCGGGACCCTACAATTTCGGCCCGATGTCCGAAGGGGTAGCGACGGTGCGTGACGTAGTAGGGATGGCCCAGGAGTTTTACGGCAAGGGTGAGGTGATCTGGCTCGAAGATGAATCGGGACCTGTCGAAACCGATTTTCTTTCCCTGGATGCCAGCGCAGCTAAGGCAACGTTGGGAGTCGCCCCTCGCTGGAGCTTGGAAGAAGCGGTCCGGCGAACCATAAAGTGGTATCGCCGACAAGCAGATGGTGCCGATGCCCGCGGCCTCTGTCGGGCAGATCTGACGGGTTTCGAGTTGGCCGTGGCTGGTGGTTCCAAGTGACCCAGTTTGCGATTCGTGACGCGCCGCTCGAGGGGCTCAAACGAGTCGAGCGTATTCCGGTTGGTGACGATCGAGGCTTTCTGGCGCGGCTTTTCTGCGAAGCCGCACTCGCCGCGGCCGGCTGGAAGGGGCCGGTCGCTCAGGTCAATCATACGTGGACTCGGAAACAGGGCACGATCAGAGGCATGCACTTTCAGCGCGCCCCCCACGCTGAAATGAAATTGATCTCGTGCCTTCGGGGAGTTGTTTTGGATGTGGCCGTTGATCTTCGCGCCGATTCTCCCACCCTCTTGCAATGGCATGCCGAGGAGATCTCGGCGAAGAATAAGCGTGCGCTACTGATTCCCGAAGGGTTTGCTCACGGTTTTCAGACGATGTCGGACGATTGCGAGCTGCTTTATTTCCACTCGGCCTTGTATGCCCCGGAGGCCGAGGGAGGCATCCACCCCGAAGATCCGGCGTTGGCGATCGATTGGCCGCTTCCGGTTACGGTGTTGTCGGATCGGGACGGCGCCCACCCGCTGCTACCGAGAGACTTCCGGGGGTTGACGCCATGAAATGTCGACATTGTGGAAGCGAGACTCGTCTGAAATTCCTGGACCTCGGTTTTGCGCCACCTTCGAACGCTTACTTGAGCGAGGAGCAACTCACGGCACCCGAGGTGTATTTTCCGCTCCGCCTTCACGTTTGTGGGGAGTGTTGGCTCGTGCAGACTGAAGACTATGCACAGGCGGGCGACTTGTTTACTCCCGATTACGCCTACTTTTCCAGCACTTCTGCAGGTTGGGTAAAACATGTCGCCGGTTACGCCCGGGAAATCACGGACCAGTTGGGCTTGTCGCGCGACAGTTTCGTGGTGGAAATCGCGTGCAACGACGGTTGTCTGTTAAAGAATTTTGTAGACCAGGGTATTCCGTGCCTGGGCATCGAGCCGACCGAGAGCACGGCCATTGCCGCCGAGGAGAGCGGTGTGCCCGTGCTGCGCCGATTCTTTGGCGATGCCCTCGGTAATGAACTGGCCGCGCAGGGGCGACAGGCGGATCTCATTGCGGGCAATAACGTCTATGCCCATGTTCCCGATATCAATGACTTCACCCGCGGCCTAAAGGCGCTCCTCAAGCCCGGAGGATGCATCACCCTGGAGTTCCCCCACCTCATGGAGTTGATCGAGCGAAACCAGTTCGACACGGTCTACCACGAGCACTTTAGCTATTTGTCCATCCAAACGGTGCAGCGAATCTTTAAGACCTCCGGCCTCCGGATTTGGAACGTCGAGAAACTTTCGACTCACGGAGGGAGT
>MPMD02042578.1_pt1 | contig 13050 bp, 6 predicted proteins | sample 1617291 | NCBI WGS metagenome assembly MPMD02 (sample SAMN05944810, study PRJNA350692) | marine metagenome | biome: marine; feature: ODZ; material: water; isolation source: 120 m water sample filtered on 30 um supor filter | place: Pacific Ocean | collected 2012-04-09 | depth 120m m | reverse complement strand
CTTGGTGTATTCAGTCATGGGTGACAGTTCTGCCGAGGAAATCATCGATATCATTCTTTCCACGGCCAGGCCAGTCAGCGCATGGGACGGCCTTACTGCAACAGGTGGCATTCTTGATGTGAACGCTGCCCTAGAGGCGTCTTTCCTCGGCCCGCAGTTCGAGTTGACGAGCACTGTGCCCACAGAGTTGGATCCGAACACAGCACTTGATGTCACCGCAAGCCTTGATCCGCGCGAGGATGTCATTACACCGGGCTCAGTAATGCTCTTCTACCGAAATACACTTGGCGACTGGATCTCGACAGAAATGACCGCGGGTGACCCCGACACATATTCGGCCACAGTCCCGGGGTATGAATGCGATCAGGCCTCCGGGTTCTTCCTGTCATGCCAAGGCGAAACAGCTGGAACCGTGACACTCCCATCAGGGGGGTCGTCCAACCCATACGCGTACACGATCGGCAGCAATATCGTTGCCTACGACGACAAATGCGAAACCAACGGCGAGTGGACAGTTACAACAGATGCGGCCGATGGCGGCTGGAACCGAGGCATCCCCATCAACTGCGACCGAGGAGATCCCTCAAGCGACTACGACGGCTCTGGAAGTTGCTGGCTCACCGACAATTCCTCTGCAGATGGCTGCAATAGCGATGTCGACGAAGGTTCAACAACATTGACCTCGGGCCAAATCTCTGTGTCCAATGCGCCGACAGGGACGCTCTCGTATGCCCGTTGGTTCCATAACAGTTATGGGGGTTCCCCATATACCGACACCTTCGAGGTCGAACTGAGCGTTGACGGTGGCGGCTGGACGGGCCTTGAGTCCGTAGGCCCCAGTGGAAACGATGTCAGTGGCGGCTGGGTCAATGTCAGTTGGGAATTGAGCGATATCGCGCCCGGAGCCGGAACCATCCAACTGCGTTTCGTCGCATCCGACATCGGATCCAACACCCAATCGGTCGTCGAAGCCGGTGTAGATGCCATCTTGATTACTGACCGCGAATGCGATGACAGTTCGGTGTGCCCAGGCGACCTCAATGGCGACTTCGTCGTTGACGTGAGCGACATCCTCATTGCCATTGATGGCTTCGGCACCGACTATGGGGTCGAGGACATCCTTGAGGTCTTGGCGTACTACGGCTCATCCTGCTGAACATGATGAGCAGTTGGGGCGATTGTCCGTAACCCCCCACCACAACCCTAAAAAACACAGCACCCCCGTCTTCACGGGGGTGTTGTTGTTTCACGGGGGTGTTGTTGTTGATAGAGCGCTCTACAAGTAATCGCCCCAGAACTCCAATACAGCCAAGAGGTCAAATACGTTGACTATCCCATCACGATTGGCATCTGATGAGACATCCACTGTGTCCCAATTCAAAACAATCAAGCCAATTTCATAAATGCCCACTTCGCCATCACCATCAAAATCAAAGTAACGAAGATGGTTCTCTCTCGTGTTGTGAGCCGTCGACGCAAACACACTCAATTGCTCAGGCGAAAAGTGATCGCGACAAGACTTTCTTGAATAACTCATCAGGTTGTATGTCGGAGGGTTGTATGGAACACCAGATCCACACACATCTACAGCGTCGCCAGTGTACTGACAATCAACGTCTACTAGAAAGTAGAGATCTGGGTCTGCTTCTGTATCGCAAATAAGATCTCCAGTTGTAGAACAATTGCTCCCATCAACACACTCTGTCCCGTAATAGGTTTCATGCGTATGAAACAGGTCAAAGTAGTGGCCAACTTCATGGCTGAAAGTCGAATGATTGTCCCCAGCTGGAGTGCAATCGTTTCTCATCACGATCCCTTGAGGATCCGACCACGAAAAGGAGGCGACTCCACAATCTTCGTACTCGGGCACAAACCACACATTGACCGATCCAGAAACTGGATTAGACAGTGACAACAAGGCCTCTGCATCTTCCTCCAAACTAAAGTCAGCCATTTCATCACTATCAATGTAAGCCGATATTCCAAGCTGGAAGAACACAAGACCCGTTGATTCAATGTGAAAATTCAGGTCACTGATCGCTTCTTCGATAACACTCTGAGCAATCCCACCTGATCCATCTGTGTAACGAACAATATGAATCGACATGGGCACCCAAGCCAGCTGCACGTCCCCTCTACTCCTAAGAAACTCTCTCGCCTTGTCCCACATCCCCGATTGAACCATCGCTGTAGTTCTGGAAGCAACTTCGTGCGTCAAGATGGTGCCACAGCTGTTGGCAGCAACCGATGGCTCAGCAATAGCGACAACTGATGTGCAGAACACTGTTACAGCGACAATAAACGTCTGCATTGGCTCACTGTACCACGAGCGACTATCCACCCCACAGCACCTCCGTATTCACGGGGGTGTTGTTCTTTATGTATTGACCTCCCCTACGCTTTCCTCTCTAATGGGCCTTGTGCGGCCTCCGGTCGCCTGTAGGAGAAAGGGACTCATGCGCTGTATCTGCACTTCTATCGTAGCCACATTGGTGTTGGCTGGAACGACTTTGGCGGACACCATCAACGTCCCGGGTGACTATGCCACAATCCAGGGTGCAATCAATGCGGCTCAGGATGGAGACGTCATTCATGTCCAGCCGGGCATCTACACCGGCAACGGAGAAGAAGTCGTTCGTTTGATGGGAAAGTCAATCACGCTCACCGCAGCTGGTTCACCTGAATCCACTGTCATTGATGGAGAGGACCAAAGACGGTGTATCACCTGCGACGATGGGGAAGGAAACAACACGCACATCAGTGGGTTCACAATTACGAATGGATACGCCCAGGACGGCGCGGGCATCTATCTGGGCTGGAACTGCAGCCCTACTATCGAAGCCTGCATCATTGAAAACAACTTTGCAAGCTGGGGCGGTGCTGGCATTGGGGCGGTCGGAAGCAACTCCGTAGTCCGCAATTGCATGTTCATGAATAACAGCTCTTCTGGACCTTACGGCGGGGGAATGCGATTGGCTGGTGTACCCGGATTTATAATCGAAGATTGCATCATTCGCGACAATACATCTTCCGTCAACTACGGCGGCGTCTTTGTTGATGGCTACTTCTGCGGCATTGTTGACAGTGCAATTTGTGGGAACAGTGGCCCATATCAAATACATGGCGCTGAACAAAGTGGCATGACGGTTCTTTTGGGGGAGTGCGAAATGAGCCACTCTGGCGACATCGATGGCGACTATGTCGTAAGCGTCAACGATGTTCTTCAGTTAATTGAAGTTTGGGGATCCTCTGGACCAGGATTCCACGTTGCCGACTTTGATTACGACGGAGACGTGGGTATTAACGATCTGCTTTATCTAATCAGTGTTTATGGCACCGACGCAACTCCAACAGGCGCTTGTTGTGTCGATGAATGCTGGTGCAAAGACGGGCTGACTGAATCTGAATGTGATTTGTGGAATGGAACTTGGTGGGGACCGGACACACAATGCGGCTGGTGTGGAGGAAAGGAATGCCCATAGCGGCACCACCCCACAGCACCTCCGTATTCACGGGGGTGTTGTTGATCCAGAGACTACAGTATGCTCGATGTGATGACTCGTATTGGGTGCGTCGACGAGGCGGGTCAATGACACCACCCGCGAGTTCCAGAAAGGATGTTGGATGCAAAACCGCAGGAGATCCGCAGTTTGCCTCATACTCGGAATCATGCTGCCCGCGCTGGCCGCGTTCGTAACTGCAGACGATGTCGCAGAAACCACCGCCACAATTGATCCGCCAACAGCCACAAATCAATACCAAACCACTCAACTTCATGGGTGGACGCTGAAGATCAACCCCGCAATTGAAGCGGCGGACCCGGACCTTCTCGCTGCAACACTCAATGAACTTGCCACGCAACTCAATGCCATCGCCGAGGTGATTCCTCCTCTCGCTCTCGCACGAATTCGTCAAATCGAGATCTGGATTGAACTTGAAATGCCCAAAACGGCATGCATGTGCTACCACGTTTCTCGCGACTGGCTGATTCCCAACGGCTACAACGCTGACAAGGAAGGCGCTGTGGAGATCGGGAATGCCCGAACGTTTCTCGAATGGACAAAGAACCAACCTTGGATGGTGCTGCACGAGCTCGCTCATGGCTATCACGATCAAGTCTTCGGCTACGACGAACCCACAATCACCGATGCATGGCGGCGCATCAAGCACTCCGGCGTCTACGACTCGGTAGGCCACATTTCAGGAAAACCGAGAAAACACTATGCCCTGACCAATCAGATGGAGTGGTTTTCCGAGACGACGGAGGCGTTCTATGGCATGAACGACTTCTACCCACACACTCGGAGTGAGCTTCATAAGGCTGACCCTGACGGCGCAGCCTTGGTTCAACGACTCTGGGAGAAGTCGCCACTTCCAGAACCCAAGCGTGACACGCTAGAAGAGTCCGACCAGAAGTAGCAACCGCACCGCCGCGATGTGGCCAGGCTGACGCGTCACTCAGATGGCGGGGGCCAATACTCACCAATACTGGACACCCCCCGAATCGGCCTCAAGAAGCCGCCTTTGGTCTCCACTTTGGTGGGTGTCCACTATTGCCCGCGTCCCACGCCAGCCGACCCGTGCGAGATTGACACTGGCAAGGGGACTTTATGGATGTCCTGTTTTGCGTCTAGGATAGAAGATTCTAAGGAGTTAAATCAATGCGTATGACAACTAGAATTGCATTCATCATAGGACTCATTTTGTTGCCCGCATGTTCGACAACGAAACAAAACAAAGTGGCTGACACTATTTATTTTGGTGGTCCGATTCTTACGATTGACGAAAGCAATCCTTTGGCCGAAGCAGTTGCAGTTCAGAATGGACTCATCATGGCTGTTGGTTCAAAGAACGAAGTGATGCAACTTGCAGGCAGCAACACATCCACCGTTGACCTTGCTGGAAAAACGCTGCTTCCAGGATTCATCGACCCGCATTGCCATTTTGTTGGTTTCGGCGCACAAGCTGTTGGCGCAAATTTAATGGCACCGCCAGATGGAACGGTCAAAAACATAAACGATCTTGTGGCTGAACTTCAAAAGTTCGCAAATGGACCAGACGTAAAACGCACTGGTTGGATTTACGGACTGGGATACGACAATGCCATGCTTGCTGAAGGTCGTCACCCCACAAGAGCAGAACTCGATAAAGTTTCAACAACAATTCCTGTCATGGCAACTCATATTTCTGGGCACATGGCTGCAGTAAATTCAGTCGGGCTTGCAGAACTCGGGTATTCCAAGGATACGAAAGATCCCGTTGGCGGCGTGATTCGCAGACAGTCTGGCAGCGATATTCCAAATGGCGTACTCGAGGAACTTGCAGCAATCCCACCCATGATGCGGATACTCATGGCGCCCCCAACCGTCGAAGATCAAATTTACTTTATGAAGCGCGGTGAAGAGATGGCAAAAAGTTTTGGCTACACCACTGCTCAGGAAGGCCGGTGTTTACCAACAACGCATGACATCTTGACGAACTACGCCCAGAATCAGGGCTTAGAAATAGATGTCGTTTCGTATATTGATTACAGCGATTTGTCACCAATGGATTCAACGTGGAACAGCAGGGAGTACAACAAGCACTATCGAATTGGTGGAATGAAAATTACGTTAGATGGTTCTCCTCAAGCAAGAACTGCTTGGCGAACTGTGCCCTACGTACTTCCGCCCGCTAACCAGAGCAAGGGATACAAGGGGTATCCAGCAATTCCAGATGACCAAGTCGTTATCGATCTATTTAACAAAGCAAATGCAAATGGCTGGCAGGTCCTCTCGCATGCAAACGGCGATGCGGCGGCAGACCAACTTATTCGTGTTGCCCAAGCAACAAGGAATAGTTACGGGCAACAAGATTTGCGGCACGTTCTTATCCACGGACAATTTCTTCGCCAAGACCAACTCGACTCGATTGCAAAGTTGTCATTGATTCCATCGCTCTTTCCAATGCATACGTTTTATTGGGGAGATTGGTACGACAAAATTATTGGCCCCGAATATGCACAAAAGATTTCACCAATGCGTTCATCGCTTGACAGGGGCATGATTACTACGAGCCACTCTGACTCGCCAGTTGCAAGGCCCAATCTCATGAGAGTTATGGATGCGACGGTGAATCGTACATCTCGAAGCGGAAAAGTGATGGGTCCAAATGAACGGATAACTCCAATGGAAGCGCTCAAGTCATTTACGATTTGGGGTGCGTATCAACACTTTGAAGAGGACACCAAAGGATCACTTGAGGTAGGCAAACTAGCAGACCTTGTAATTCTTTCGGACAACCCCCTGACGGTAGATCCAACTACTATCGGAAACATTGTCGTTCTTGAAACCATCAAAGAGGGCAAGACAATTTATCAAGCGAAGTAATATGCTGCACTAGAATAATTCTGATTCCAAAGGACCAAAGACCAATACTGGACACCCACCGAATCGGCCTCAGGAAGCCGCCTTTGGTCACCACTTTGGTGGGTATCAATGGCCTACTCATCGTTCTCTGCCTGAGGCCCCTGCCCCTAATCCCCACCACAACCCACCACCCACACAGCACCTCCGTATTCACGGGGGTGTTGTTGTTTAGATGGCGGTGCATTGCTCCTGAAGCGGTACGCAAGACCATCTATAGAAACAGTTCTTGACCTGCCCTACGGCTCGGGGCACTCGCCCCAGGCACCCATGACCGCAAGCAAATCACCAATATTGACAACACCATCGCCGTCGAGATCAGCAACGTCGCCGACCATGCCCCAACGCTCAATAATGACAAGCAAGTCCATGATGTCAATCTGGCCATCGGGATTGCCCGGCGGCGCAACATCGGCCTGACAAGCGCTTGTACACCGCAAAAGCAGCGAGCCTGACCCCGAATCGGCAGGCCCCCACCCGCCCACTCGAATAAGGATGGGCTGACCCTGCGTCACCTCAGTAACCGCCAAAGAGGTGTATCCACCACACCCCGAACCATCGTCGTTACATGCAAGCAACTGAGCATCGCCCGGCGGACACAGGCCTATGTCCTCGTAGATGGCAAGATCAGTGTCGTAGGCTGCCATGTCGCAAGTGCTGGCAAGCAATTGACCGTCACAGGTGGCAACCGTGCTGAACCAGATATCGTTGTGAACCTGACCGTCCCATTGGCACACATCGTGCTGCACGCCATCGGTTGTCGCGCAAGTTGTGTCGAATGGCCAAGTGCCCCCCACGACTGCAATCGCATCAGTGCATGCGTCGTTCAGGAGATCTGCCTCCAGACTGACGCGAAGCGTCCCAGCGCCAATCTCGTCGTCCGCGAACCCACCGAGCCGAATAAGCAGCGATTGGCCAGTCGTGACAGGCATGATCAAAGTCGACGAGAAATGCAGGCAGTTCGGTCCGGAGTCATTACAGGCAAGTACATCGATGTCGTCGGGCGTGCAATTCGCCGCGCCGTCGTACACCACTAAATCAGTATCGAATTCAGCAAGCCCGCACGTATCCAGCGTAAGCGTGCCCTGGCACGGCGCCGTGTACCTGAACCAGATGTCATTGAAGACCTGACCATTGACATCGCAAGTCCCCAAATGTGAAACTCCATCCGTTGTCGCCCACGTGGTGTCAAAGAAATGGTCGCCGTCGGCAAGTAGTACGCCACTGGCACAGTCGTCATTGATAGGCGGAGAACCAGTTTCCGTCACTGACAGCACGCCTTCGCCCAAAGCCGGTTCATTGAAACCACCGACTCTGATGCGCAGCTGCTGGCCGGCCTGTACCGGCAGCGTCAACAGCGAGGTAAGCCCCCGGCAATCCCAGTCGTCGTTACAGGCCAACAAGTCACTTGCGGGCGGAGGGCACACGCCGGTGTCCTCGTAGACGGCAAGAATGGTGTCGAAGTCCGCCGTGTCGCATGTCGATACCTCTAGTTCGCCGTCCCACATCACGGTGTAACTGAACCAGATGTCATTGAATGCCTGGCTATTGTTTGAACACGTACCGAGATTTGCAAGGCCGTCGGTTGTTGCACCCACCGTATTGAAGTTGTGCTGCCCGGCCTGAATGAGAAGCGGTTCATTGCAGTCATCATTGTTGGGTGGAGGTGATGCGTTAAACACAGTCGTCAATTCCCCATCGCCCGTGCCAATGATGGTGGCAGCACCGACCCTGATCAGCACCGGCTCAAATGGCTCCACATCGACCGCCAAGAAAGACGTCTGACCGCAATTCCACCCTGCGTTGTCATCGTTGCAAGTGATGAGGTGCCCACTCAGTGGCGGACAGACGCCCTCATCCCGGTAGACCGCAAGCATGGTGTCGAATGATGCGGCCTGACAGGTGCTGACCAGCAGCGTGCCATGGCTGGGGGGTATGTACGAGTACCAGATGTCATTGTGCGCCCCGCCATCGCCGCAGCTCAGGTGGGCGTAGCCATCTGTTGTTGCATAGGTCGTATCAAAGGCCACGACACCTGGATCAATGTCAATCGCCGCGGCGCAGTTATTGTTGCTTGGAGGCGTTCCAAGCACGACGATCTGCTGCGGCAACCAAGTGCGGTCGTTCCATGGATAGTCATCTTGGAGGTACAGGTTGCCACTCTTGCTGATGATCGCGCCGATCCAATACTCGCCTGCGGGCACGTCTGGAATGGTGGACGTGAAGTCCCCGGCCCACCAGATCTCCGGGTTCATGTCTTCGAGGTCGATCCACCCAGGCAGTTGCACGTCATCGGTGGTGATCTCGCGATCGGTAGACAAGTAGAGCCTTGCACGAACGCCACTGGTCACGTTGATGGACAGGTTCTCAATGGTCAGCCCCTCAACGGTAATGGGAGACCCGGCGTAGTACAGCAGCGCCGAAGCCTCCGCATTCACCAAGGCACCATTGACAACTGCATACGACTCGACGCCCAAATCGGTAATCCACTCATAGTCGGCATCTGGATAGTAGGCATCGCGCACGGCCCAGACATCCAACGCATGAATGCCACGCCCGTCTTCGACGATGTCGTCGTAGTAATCGAACATCACACTAGGCGAGCCATAGGCATAAGTCTCATCGCATGTGCCTGTGATGTACCCCCACGAGTGGCCCACTTCGTGGACTACTATCGATTGATACAACACCGGGTCGCTGTCCTGCTCGAATGACAGATCAAAGTCGGTCGTCCAGGTGTATGCAGGATTGAAGACGATGTCTGATTCAATGATCGCTTCTGCATCGCATGTGTCGTCCCACCATGAACGCATCACAAAGCACACACCCATCGCGGTTGGCGGCCAGGAGAAGTCGTAGTCGTCCGGCAGGTTTGCAACAAAGCCGCAGAACTCACTTTCGTCATTGTCATGACCGTATGTACCGTCATCCGCGGCCTCGCGGAAGATGTCCATGTACCGGTTCCAGTAGCCCATTGCCATGTTGTCGTAGGGCTTTGCCCAGTGGTTCTCATCAAGCATCTCGAGATAGATGAACAAGTCCTGTGTGCCGCAGTAGCACAGGTTGTCGCCGTTTGAGCCCCGTGCATGCGGTGCGCCTTGATCGGCAGCGTCCGTCGCTGGAAGCGGCCCCTGGCGGTGCACGCGTTCATGGGCATTTGTAACTGCTTGCTGTAGGAATGCCGGCCGCTGCGTCAAGTCGGCGCCGGCATGCTGGCGGGCTGCTTCTTCAACCACCAGCGAGCGAAACGTAGATAGATCCATCAGCATGCCCCGCTCAGCTGTCACTTGATCGTGAACAACTGCACCACCACCGCCTATTGCAATGCCATGAGCAAATCCGACAGGCGATCGAAACACCGCAGTGCCGTCCGCCTCGAACCAATCAACAATGGGCGAACAGAAAATGTTTCCATCGGCAATGTGCTCAATGCCTCGACCGTCGGTCCGCATGGGCAATGGCGCGTTGTGACCTTGCTCCAACACACGAAACACGCCCTGGTCCCCGCCGATGAATGGGTCCAGCCATCGCTGGCCGTCCAGCATGGCGAAGGCCACAATCCGCTCGCCTGGCTCAAAGTGCGCAACGCCGGTGCTGAGCGTTTTGGCGCCAACAGTGCCACCGGGCACGGTCCACGTGAGCCTGCTGCCCAGATGGCCCCTGGCATCGGCATGCCACACATCCAGGACATCCAGCGTGATATCTGTAACGATCAGACCCAGTGCATCTCGACGCGACCGCACGTGCGCGATGTGCCCATCGACAATGACCTGACTCGTGTGCACGAGCGTTGGGAAGTCAACGTGCATATGCCCTGCCAGACTGGGGCTGACTGCCACAGCTGAAACCAGCACTCCCGCAGTAATCCACAGTCTGGTCAATGCTTCAATCCTCTTCACATCAGGCCTCCTTCACAACAGGTCGATCTAGAAGCCGATCCAGGCATTGATTCTACCCAACAAGCATGCTGAATAGAAGTAAAATCACCCCTTGGCCATCGAATGGAGATTCCTGATTCGAGCAGGAGTATAAATCCCAATTGCCGGGGCATAGGGTGTGACACAAGTGATCATGCACCTCCGTATTCACGGGGGTGTTGTTGTTGAGATGGCGGTGCATTGCTCCTGAAGCGGTACGCAAGACCATCTATAGAAACAGTTGTTGACCTGCCCTATGAGACCCTCTCTAATGGACCTTGTGCGGCCTCAGGTCGCCTGTTGGAGCGGGACATGCGACATCTGATTGCTGCTGCTGTGCTAGGCCTTGCTTGCTCTGCGATTGCGGAGACTTGGACTGTTGACGACGACGGCCCCGCAGACTTCGACAACATCAAAGCAGCGGTAGATGCTGTCGAGTGGCAACGCGCGGCCTATTACGACCAAAACTACACAGGCACCTGGGCGACAGATCAGGCAATGGTCGATCATCTTGCCTACGACGGATATCAGGTTCTCGATGCCAACGCTTTGAAATCCTGGATGGACGCCCGGATCGACGATGGAGAACCCAGCGTAGTCGTTTTCTGCCAAGACGTCGCCCCGGATACCGTCGCCGAATCCATGGACCCCGACTGCACTCTGCGACGGTACCTCAACGCCGGCGGAAAGATTATCTGGTACGGGGATATTCCGTTGTATTATCAGGGCCACGCGGACGGCACGCTAACTAACTGGGGTACGGCCGGCTCGCTGGCAGTGCTCGGGTTCAATGCCTCCGGTGGACCGTGGGAAAGTGGCACCGATGTGTCCATCACCGCCGACGGCCTCGAATGGGGACTGACCGAAAACTGGTCGTCGGTTCGCCCGGCCGCGCCTATTCCGAGTGGCCTCCGCGTTCTGGCTTTCGATGATGCGGGTTATCCTGCTGCATGGGTCAAGCACTATGTAAATGGGGATACGCACCGCGGATTCGTTCGGACCTACGACGCAAACAGTGTTCACACTGAGAGGGCCACAAACGTTGACGACATCCGCCGCTTAGCCATGTACCCAGACCCGGTGAAACCACTGCTCGTCGACAACCAGAACGAGGCCGACGACAACATCATCGGGGCGTTCACCTACCCGTGGTACGGCAACCCAGCCACATCCGGCGCGTGGATTCATTGGCAAATTTACGGACACAACCCTCCATCAACGTGGTCCGCGCACTATGCCCCCAATTATCCGAATTCCACTTGGGATCCCTCGACCATGCTCTACGACAGCGGTGACGTAGATTTGCTGCGCTGGCAGGATAAACTCATGGCCCAGAGCGGACTGGACATTGCCATTTCCAGTTGGTGGGGCATCGGTGATTCCACGGATGATTTGTTGCTGGCGTCGGCGCGGATTTGCAAGAGCGTACAGTGGTGCATTTACTACGAGATGGAAGCCTATGCAGATCCGTCGGCGTTGCAGATCTTCACCGACCTCAAATGGGTGATCGATCGTCTCGGTCCGACCAAGAATTACGCGAAGGTTGACGGCAAGTGGCTAGTCTTCGTTTACATTGCCTTCGAGCCGGATACGGCAGAGCGCTGGCGTCAAGCCAAGCAGATGCTTCATGACCAAGGGTACGACATCTATATCAACGCGTATGGCAGCGGTTCACCGCTGGACATGCCCGACCCGTGGGATGCGATCCACGTGTACAACCCCACGCAGCGTCAAACGCTCACGCAAACGATCGAAGCAGGTGACGATTCCGCCAGTGTCTCGCCCGGTTACTGGGTGACGGATGCTGCTCCCGTGCTCTCGCGGGACCTCGAGGCCTTTCAAAATGCATGGGAACAAACCGTTACCGAGGCCGCGCAATCCCGATTCCTTCTGATCGAGACATGGAACGAGTGGCACGAGGGCTCATGTATTGAACCCGGACAGCGCGTTGTCCACGACGACGTGAACGGGTTTTCTCCAACCGGGGACGACTACGGCCTCGATTACATCGACGCGATAGCTGAGCAAACCAACACGCTGCGCTGGAACACTTCCGGACACCGCCCCGATGTGCCGGTTACCTTGGAAGCAGAAACGATGGTCTGGGAGCTAGGTTCCGCCGCCGAGGGTACTGACGCCTGGCGCATCTCGTCCGACGGTACTCGGATTGGCGCATCTGTTCAGCTTCCTTTCGGGCAGCAGTCGAATTTGCGGATCACGGTTCGGGCACGCGGCGTGCAAGTCAACGGGCAAGCCATCTTGGTGAACATGGTTCTTTTCTGGGCTGGTGAATCCTTGACCACCTGGACGCTCAACTCGGCGGAATATGGTCTTTATGAGCACTCATTCAGCACGACGGGTGGGGTCAAGACCGTCGAGATTGGCCTGGCCAATAATCCGATCGGGCAAGGCGATGTTGATATAGTCGTCGATTACGTGGACATCACGTGGATCGATTGCGTTGGTGATATTAATGGGAGCGGCACGGTTGACGTGGTCGATCTGCTTGTAGTCATCGACCAATGGGGATTAACCAACTCCCCCGCAGACATAAACTCTGACGGCATCGTCGATGTATCCGACCTACTCATTGTGATTGCCAACTGGGGACCGTGCCCGTAACCCCCACCACAACCCACCACCCCACAGCACCTCCGTATTCACGGGGGTGTTGTTGTTGATGGCGGTAAACGCCTCCTAGGCGGTGTACGGGGTATTCCTAGAGTCTG
>MPMD02237368.1_pt1 | contig 13066 bp, 10 predicted proteins | sample 1617291 | NCBI WGS metagenome assembly MPMD02 (sample SAMN05944810, study PRJNA350692) | marine metagenome | biome: marine; feature: ODZ; material: water; isolation source: 120 m water sample filtered on 30 um supor filter | place: Pacific Ocean | collected 2012-04-09 | depth 120m m | reverse complement strand
GACGCTTTAAGGGTACTTCGGATGCTGGTACAGTTAGACCACATGTAACCCCTAAACCCAAAAGAAAATAATAAGATATAGGAGAGAATTATGGCAAAGGAATTTGAAGGTAAGGTTGTCACTTTGGAAGAAGAGACGGTTGAAGAAGAAGAAATTATAGAGGAAGAAGAAAAAGTAGAAGACCCTCGCCGATGGTATGTAAGACTTTATGAACGAAATGAACCGATAGCAAAGGACGTATTTGCCGGGGCTTTATACTATTCTGAAATTGAAGATGTTATTGGGATTGATACGTTAACACCACAGTTTAGTTCCGACATTGAAGGTTTTATGGAGAGTGATATTATAATTGATCAAGCGGATGGTGATAAAATATTTGTCTCTCGATGGGAAAATCCGAAGGGCTGGATACAGAGATTACATGAAGCAGTTATCGGGGGCGATTATTACGCATTAGAAGCGGAAGCCGTATACGAAACATATGAAACTCAATAAGTTTTTTGATAAACCAACTGTAATTCGTCAGCAACCTGTTTTTGAACTAACGAACAGTTTAAAAGAAGAACAGTTAGAACATAAAATAAAGGAGTTAGAAATACAGATTCAAACTTTTGATGGGGTTGAAGTTGAAAATGAGAATTTACGGCTTGCTCTTAATAACGATGAATCAACGCTTAGAGACATAAGACAGAAAGCAGATAGTACGAATGAGAAATTAATCTTACAAGAAAAAACTTTATTAGAATTAGAGAATGTAAAAATTGAATATGATGGAGCCGTTCAAGCAATTAAAAGTTTGAATACTCAAATTGCTTCTTTAAATGATACGTTAATTACGGCACAAAAAAGTAGTATTAAACAGCAATCAGAACTAGATAGGTTAATGCAAAACAATAAAGAACTGGCTAGTAGTAACGAAGAATTCAGTCAACGTACTGAACAAGCAGAAACGAACTACAACGGGTTATCAAAAGAATTTAATTCTGTACAAGATACAGTAAAGCAATTAACCGAAGAGATGGATGAAGCTGGCATTAAATATACAGAGATAGTAAAATTGTATAGTAATGTAAAAGACGAAATACATTACTGGAAGACTCAGACTGGATTATTAACTGATCAGATAGAAGGTTTAGATGATGTTGAACAGCGGTTACATGAATGGATCGGTGTTTTAGAGAATCAATATTCAACAGAACAAACTAAAGGTAAAGGAAATAAAAAGCAATTAGCAGATACAAAAAAGGTTGTAAAAGAAATGGGTCAGACAATTGAAGACCTAATATCAGAACAACAATTTTTAGTGGCTGTTAATACAAAATTAAAAGCAGAGGCTAGTAAACCTCATTATATGTCTATGGGGGCGATCCAAAGATCAGAGGGTTTTGAGATGCCCAACTTAGGTGAGGCAACGAATCTAAATAAATTGTATTTAGGTAATGGACGACCTACACTATTAAAATTTAAATCGAGGGAGAAACAGGATGACAACAAAGAATAGACCTTGGAGACAGGAAATTGAACTGCTCCAAAACTATAACAATCATAAAACATTTACATATACTACTACATCTGCGGATGCAGAAACGGCTGTAGATGTTGCTGCGTCTATGGAAGAAGCTAATAAAGTTTCATTAATTGTTGAACTTGGCAATGCTTATGTTGAGTTTGATGGAGATGCAGCTACAACATCTATGTACATTCCACAGGACGAAGGGTACTTCGATGATTCCATTTATATTGGAACTAAGATAAGTATCAAACGTGCTGCTGGAACAAATGTTCGTATTCGTGGTATAATTTGGGGGAGGTAACCTATGCCGATTCGTAGAGGAATGGGAGGCTTATCATCAGGAGCGGGTGGTAATTTATTTGACCGACCCGGTTTTTTTGATTACGCCGAAGTAGATAACTTAGTTCTTAATGCAAATTTATTACTTAAATTACCAAGTGAAACTTATGGTATTTACTTAGGACATGGAGACACATCTTCAGCTGGTCAACATTATACGGCTACAATTCCCGCATTATCTGCTGATGGAGAGATGGTTATAACAACCGCCACTCAAACTTTAACTAATAAAACATATGTAAATCCTGTTCTAACTACAATTTTAGATGCTAATGGAAACGAACAATTAATTCTTACTCCTGTTAGTAGCGCAGTTAATTATTTAACTATTACAAATAGTGCTACAGGTAATCCTCTACTTCTTAATGCTCTTGGTACAGATACTAATATAGATGTTAAAATTGTCCCTAAAGGTTCTGGTAAAGTTCAAATTACTGGTGACCTTCAGATAGATGGTACAACCACAACCATAGATTCAACAACATTAACTGTAGATGATAAAAATATTGAAATGGGTTCAGTCGATTCTCCTACTGATGTTACTGCTGATGGGGGTGGAATTACCCTTAAAGGCGCAACTGATAAAACAATTATATGGGATAACTCAAACGATAATTGGACTTCTAACCAAGATTGGAATCTTCCAACGGGTAAGGTATTTAAAATAAACAACGTTTCTATGTTAAGTAGTACCTCACTAGGGTCTAGCGTTATAAACTCCTCTCTGACCTCCACAGGGGCCTTAAATAGCGGGTCTATTACCTCCGGGTTCACCTCAATTGATGTGGGTGCTGGAGCAATTACAACAACCGGTACAGTTACAGGTGGACAACTTACAGTTGATAACATTACAATCAATGGAAATACCATTAGTTCTTCTACTGGTAATATCACTTTTAACGCTGCGAGTAGCTTAGATTTTGGTGACGACTCAATATTAAACGTAGGTACTCTTACATTAGATGCTATACACGGGGATAATAATGCAATTCAAATTGGCGATAACTCTGATGATGCCGTAAGTATTTACAGAGTAAATGCATTAACAGCCATTGGAGATTTGGATATTGGGGCGAATGATCTCAGAGCGCAAACAGTTACTGCTGACGGATTAACTGCGGGACAAGTTGTTTATACAGGTACTGCGGGAGTTTTATCAGCTGAATCAGGATTTGAGTATTCTGCTGGTAGTAACACGTTAACTGTTGGAACAATTTCCCCGACCAATATAAATGCTTTTACTCTGGGTGGAAAATTAACTGCTGGGTCTTCAGAAATAGAAGGTTCTGCTTTTGATATTAATGGCGGTACAGTTGACGCAATAACCAGTTTAACAATTGCTAATAATGTTGATGTTGGAAACTATACTGTTAGAGCAAATAACTTTTTAGCTGATTCCCATACTGCAACAAGAATATTTTTTGCTGGTACTGATGGAGTTTTAGCAACAGATAGTGATTTAACTTTTGCTACTGACACTTTAACAGTAACAAAAATCGGTGCTTTTACAGCGGTAGGCTCAATAGATTTTGATAGTGAGGAGATGACTAATGTAAACATAGATTCTGGAGCAATTGATGCAGCCACTCTTGGAGGAGCTTCAGCCGTTACAATTAATGCTGCTACTGTTGGAGGAGGTTTAACATGGAGTGCGGCACAAAACTTAAATAATCAAAATCTTACGAATGTGGATATTGATAGTGGAACTATTAATGATATTACAACATTTGGTATAAAACAAAGTGGCACTTCTTATGAAATGCAAATTGCGGTTGGAACTGGAACAGATTTAACTGCCGATAGGGTTCTTTCAATTGACCCTAAAAATGCTGCTAGAACTGCTATTATCGGTGGAGATTTAACTTTTTCTGGTGCATTTATAACAGCTGGCGATGATTCGGTAACGTTAACAACTACTAATACAACTGATGTAACTTTACCAACATCTGGAACTTTAGCTACATTGGCTGGAAATGAAACTTTTACAAATAAGGTTTTAACGACTCCCACTATTGGAGATTTAACTAATGCGACTCATGCACATTCAAATAATGCATCAGGTGGGGTAGTCCCCATAGCTAACACTAGTGGAACATTAGCGGTAGCAAGAGGTGGTACAGGGGCAACAACTTTAAATAATCTAATTACTTTAGCTACACACACTACTGGAGATTATGTTGCAACTATAACAGGTGGAACAGGTATAACTTCTTCTGCCGCTACTAGTGGTGAAGGTACTACTCATTCTCTTAGTGTGGACGCTTCTCAGGGACAGATTACAACTGTAGGTGATTTAGATGCTGGGTCTATTACCTCTGGTTTCACTTCTATAAATGTAGGATCAGGGGCTATAAGTACAACTGGTACTGCGACAACTGGAGCCTTGGTTATTGGGGGTGATATTTCTACTGCCGCTGCTCAAGATTGGGACTTAATAGATAATACCGCTTCTGCTCTTAGTTTCGATGCTTCAGGAAAAACAGGTATTTTAGAAATAGATACCCGCAACGGGGCGGAACGAGTAACAATGAGTGGTGGGTTACTTGTGACAGGTGACTTAACAGTAAGTGGTACAACAACAACAGTTGCTAGTACAACAGTTACAATAGCCGATCCAATATTTAATTTGGGCGGTACTTCAGCTCCGGGTTCGGATGATAATAAAGATAGAGGAATCTCATTTAGGTGGCACAATGGTTCAGCGGCGAAAATTGGATTTTTTGGTTACGACGATTCTACGGGTAAGTTTACTGTTATTCCCGATGCTACTATTAATAGTGAAGTTGTGTCAGGTACTGCTGGAACGCTAGTAGCTACAACTTTTGAGGGAGCCTTAACAGGAAATGTTACAGGCAATGCTGATACAGCAACAACGGCAACTACTGCAACCAATGTTACAGCGACTGCAAATAACTCTACAGATGAAACTACATATCTTACTTTTGTTGATGGTGCTTTAGGCGGGACAGAAGGAATTGAAACTGATTCTGGATTAACCTATAATCCAAGTACGGGAGTATTGACAGCCGCATCATTTAGTGGGGCAATTGCGGGTGGTAATGTGGCAGATGATGCTATTACAAATGCTAAATTAGCAAATATGGCAGCTAATACAATTAAGGTACGAAATGCAAACAGTACTGGCGATCCTAGTGATCTCGCAGTAGCAACTACAGAAATCGTCATTGGAGATGGTACGGGATTTACAGCTGCGGCATTAAGTGGTGATGTAACAATGACAAATGCTGGAGCGGTTACAATTGCTACTAACGCTGTTCAAGCGGCGATGGTACACGAGGACGTAATTAGTGGGCGAACTGAATTAACCAGCGGTGTCGCTACTGATGCGGACTTTCTATTATTATGGGACGCTACGGATAGTACCTATAAAAAGGTAAAGCCAGATAATCTGGGTGTAAGTGGGTTAGCTTCAGGTTCTGCTAATGAACTTCAATATAATAATAGTAATTCTTTTGCTGGTGCGTCTAATGTAGAAATAAAAAATAACTCTTTAGCTTTGAAAGAGCAGTCAGCCCCTTCAAATACCTCTGGTTATGGAATGGTATATGCTAAAACCGATAATGAACTTTATTATAAAGATGATGGTGGAAATGAAACTAAAATTACTAGTGCTGGAGCATTAGCTGGCGGTGGAGCCTTTAAGGGTGTCAAAGCTTATATAACTGGAAGTGGTACGAATTTATCCATAAGTAATGATTCGGCTACGACTCCTACTGCTTGGACAGAATCATATGATGTTGGGGCATTCCATGACGGAAGTACTAATACGGATAGATTTACATTTGGTACGGTTGGATATTTCTTAGTAACCATACAACAGGAATGGGAAGCTGATTCAGCTGGTTATCGAGAAATGGCAGTTACTTATCGTGACACATCTGGAAGTTCAAACAATGTAATTTTACGAGATAGAATTTTGACTCCATCTGCTCAAGCAACAGCGGTTTCAGGTGGAAGTACATTAGTATACGTAGATGATGTTGCCGACTATTTAACAGTTCAATTATATCAAAATAGTGGAGCCGCTTTAAATGCTAAAAGCGATACTGATGATAGTACATTTATTACTGTTTCTAGATTTGATATGGCAACTTCAGCATCCGGTACAGCATCTGGAACAGCAGGACATATACAGTTTTCCGATGGTAGTGGCGCATTTAATTCTGATTCTGATGCTATATTTTGGGACGCTACTAATAATAGATTAGGTGTAAATACAGGCAGCCCAGCATATTCAATTGACGCTACAGCTACTGGAACAGTTAGAGCAGCTACATTTACAGGTGCTTTAGCTGGTAATGCTACAACAGCTACCACCGCAGCAACTGTAACGACAGCTGCTCAACCAAATATAACATCACTTGGTACACTAACTACACTAACGGTGGACGATGTAGCTATTAACGGTAAGGTCATTACAATGACCGGTGATACTAGCGATACAACAGTAATTACAGCAGGGTCTGATGGCACATTAAGTATAGTAACTACAGATGCGGCTGGTGCTGATGCGGATATCCAGATTACAGCAGATGGCTCGGTAGATATTGATTCGGCAGGAATTCTGACATTAGATTCAGGAGCCGCCATTAATATAGAGCCAGCCTCTGGATCAGCTATATTACTAGACGGTACTATAAGTATTGACGCAGGAGTTGTAACGGGGGCTACAAGTATAACATCTACAGCCTTGGTTGGTGCTTTAACAGGAAATGCTACAACCGCTACAGCTTTAGCCGCTACTGGAAATATTGCCGCCACAGGAGATATTGCATGTAATGTAGACTTTAGCGGCTCTAATGCAACAGCAGCAGCAACCATACAGACAAATGCTGTTCAGGCAGCAATGGTACATGAGGATGTAATTAGTGGACGTACAGAATTAACAAGTGGTGTTGCTACTGACGCAGACTTTCTGTTACTTTGGGATGCCACAGATAGTGCTTATAAGAAAGTAAAACCAGATAATTTAGGTGTTAGTGGCACAGCTGTTGGTTCAGCTAATGAAATTCAATATAACAATAGTAATTCTTTTGCTGGCGCATCCAATGTAGAAGTTAGAAATAATTCACTAGCATTAAAAGAACAGGCAACTCCATCTGCTGTAAGCGGTTTTGGTATGCTTTATGCTAAGACTGATAATGAATTATATTATCGTAACGATACAGATTCTGAAGTAAAAATAACTGCTGATGGTTCATTAGCTGGTGGCGTTTTTAAAGGTATTAAAGCATATCTTAACGCAGACTTAGCTATTGCAACTGCCACATCTACAACATTAGGAACAGGTGGTGGTGGAACATGGACTGAAGTATTTGATGTTGGAACATTGCATGATGGAAGTTCAAATACGGATAGATTTACATTCGGAAGCACAGGATACTTCTTAATAAATATTCAACAAGAGTGGGCAGCTGACGCTGCTGGGTACAGAGAAATGGCGGTTACTCACGTAGATACATCTAATGGTAATGCTACGAATGTTATTCTTAGAGATAGGGTATTAGCCCCATCAAATCAAGCAACCGCTGTTTCAGGCGGCAGTACACTTTTTTATGTAGATGATGCGGCGGATTATTTAACGGTTCAACTATACCAAACTAGTGGTGCAAACTTAAATGCAGAAGGTGGTGTTGACGACTCAACATTCATTACTATTTCTGGGCTAGATATGGCTACACAAAGTACAGGATCGGCTTCTGGTACGGCAGGACATATACAATTTTCTGACGGTAGTGGTGGATTTAACTCTGATAGTAATGCCATATTCTGGGATGGTACTAATAACAGACTTGGAGTAAATACAGGTAGTCCATCGTATTCAATTGATGCAACGGCTAGTGGTACAATAAGGGCGCAAACATTTACAGGAGCTTTAACAGGTAATGTAACAGGTACATCATCAAAAGCTACAGTTACAGATAGCACAGCAAACACAAACTTTCCTATTGTTTTCCATGATGAGTCAGATGGACTCTTAGACGACACAGGTGCATTACGGTATAATCCAAGTACAGGACAATTACTAGTTCCTAACCTTACTGTTGCGGGTACTACTACTACAGTAGATACGGTTACTATGAATGCTGCTAATGCAATTGTATTTGAAGGTACAACAGCAGATAATTATGAAACTACTCTTAGTATTGTTGACCCCACAGCCGACCACACACAGTATTTAATTAACCAAGATGGTTACATTCCACTCTTGGCAGCAGCTACAACAACTGCAATCGCTGCTACACCAGCAGAAATAAATCTTATTGATGGTTCAGCAAAATCCACATCTTCTATTACTATAGCTGATGCTGATGCCTTTATTGTTATTGATGGTAATACCACAAAACAGATACCAGCTTCTGATATTAAGACGTATGCTGCTACAGCATTAGACGATGTAGCTACGGGTGATGCAGCATCTACACTTGCTACATCAGCGGGCAATATCACAATAGATGCTCAAGGTAACGATACAGATATTATTTTTAAAGGTACTGATAACAGTTCCGATATTACAATGCTTACACTAGATGGTAGTGAAGCTGGAAATGCTACATTTAATGGGGTAATAATTGTTCCAGACGGTTCTGCTTCTGCCCCATCCATAACAAATACTGCTGATGTAGATACAGGAATGTTTTTCCAAGCTGCTAACACGATAGGATTCGCTTTGGGGGGTTCGGAAGAATTTAGAATGGAAGCTGATGGAGATTTCCATGCAGATGGAGATGTCTACGCCTTCTCTGGTACAGTATCCTCAGATATAGCTTTGAAGGAGAATATAGCCATCATACCTAATGCTTTAGATAAAATATCTCAACTTGAAGGTGTTTCGTGGGATTGGAAAGATTCTTGGAGAGGCAGTAGTATTGGTTTAGTAGCACAAAATGTTGAAAAGATTTTTCCTGAATTAGTAAAAGAAGCCCCATCATTAAATAAAGACGAGACACATAAAAACTTAAACTATAACGGACTTATAGGACTACTTGTAGAATCCATTAAAGAACTTAAAGACGAAATACAGGAGTTGAAAAATGCCAATACAGGGTAGTGGAGAAATAAAATTATCTGATATTTATGATGAATATACTGGTTCACATAGTGACCAAGAAATTCAGTTAAGTGATTATCATGATGAAGGAAATGCCCCAGCTTCTGGTGAAATACAGTTAGCTACTGACTTTTATGGGACATCTTCAGCACAAGCTACTCCATATGCTGGCTATCAACTTATATATGGAGGATATACCACTAATATAACAGATGGTACAAGTGCTAACCCATTTGTTGCTGGTACAATGCAAGGCAGTAATAGTTGGGGGTCAGGACGAGGGGCTATCGCATATGGAATTAGAATGGTACAAACTTCTGGTTCTGGTATTGAAAATTACAAGTTAGGTGCGGTAGCTTATGGGGTAGGTGCAAATTACGGAAGCCAATATGCAAGCCAATACCAAAATGTAGGTTATGCAATGCGTATTTGTACAGGAGATAGTGTATCGGTTGGAGACGCTATTTATAACGTAACAGGGACAAAAAACTTTGCACAAGGTACTAACGGTTCCAATCGATACTCATATTATTTCCATTATCTCACAGGTACTATACCCGTATTAGATATTAATACTTGGTATACAATTTCCTTTAAACTTACTAGTGGAACCCCGGCTTATGGAAACTGGGCGAATGCTTATGCTTGGGCAGAAAATCCGGGACGAGTTAAAACATTATCAGGTAATAGACAAATAAGATTAGAATATAGAATATTTGGAGGAAGTGAAGAGGCTTCAGGTAATTTCTCTTACGTACATAGTGGGGGGTTCAGTCCCGGAAATCCCGGCTCTGCAACAGCTGCGTGGATGGGAATGAATCATCTATTCTATTATCCATATGCAATGACATAAAAACTATAAAAACTAGTATAATAATTATAAAGGTCTATAGAATTAGGGGGTTTAATGGCAATACAAAATATAGGAACTACAATATCTGGTATCGCATCGGATACAAAACCCACTCTTACGGCTAATGAAAAGGGTGTTATTTTTGTTGAAACAGATACTAATAAAATATATCAATGGGATACAGATTCTTGGAATCAGGTAATCACCTCTACTGACGTTGCTGTCGGAGCTTTAGATTCGGGTTCAATAACGTCTAACTTTGGAACAATAAATACTGGCTCATCTGCTATTACAACCACAGGACTTATATCTGGTGGTTCATTAGATATAGATGATGTACTTATTAATGGTACTACTATCGGTCATACTAATGATACAGATTTAATAACTGTAGCTGATGGTATAGTAACTATTGCGGGAGAGATATCTGTAACTACCCTAGATATAGGGGGAACAAATGTTACCAGTACCGCAGCAGAAATTAATCTATTAGACGCTTTAGATAGAGGTTCCATCCTTTACGGTAATGCTAGTGGAGCGACTACTGTGTTAGGTCAGGGTACTGCTGACCAAGTATTGACTTCTGATGGTACAGATATTGCGTGGGAAGATGCAGGTGGAGTTACTACAGGTAAAGCTATAGCAATGGCAATAGTTTTTGGTTAACAAAAGAGTATAATATATTAAAGTAAGGAGATATTTAAATGGCAAATCCACCTAACATAGTAAACGTAGCACAAATCTTTGGGACGACTGAGACGACAAAGTTAAGTTCTACTAATGCTACAGCAATTATGACTGCTCCTGCCAGTAATTATACGCATAAGATTAATCAAGTATTTATTTCCAATATTGATGGATCAAATGCCTGTGATATTGATGTCTATATTGCTGAAAATACAACAAATACTTATTTAGCTAAGACGGTAACAATCCCTGCGGATTCATCCCTTAGTCTGTTAGACAACCCGTTATATATAAGTTATAACGCAAGCGGTACAGGAAATAGGTTAATGGCACTTGCTCAGACTGCGGATGATCTTGATATAGTTGTTAGTTATGAAAAAATTACGGATGTATAAAGGGGATATAAATGGCTAGAATACCGAATACAGATACTGCAAACGGTCTATGGAAAACAAACCAACTTTATCGTGCCAAAAGCGGTGAAGTATGGCCCGCAACACATATTCCGGGATTTGCAGATGGTTACATTACAAGATGTACTTCCTTAGATGGTGGCGACTCTTTTGGTCGTAGTTCATATTTCAATCATTGGGGATCACATAGGACTACACAAGGTTATTGCGGTCTTATCGCTATGAGATGTACTACTAATGATTGGGTTTGTCAAGGAGCATCAATAGGAACGTATGTATATAGCGCAACTCATTATCTACAATGGGGAGTTTGGGCAGGAACGACAAATGACACAGCAGCAAATGCAATTCAATGGTCGGGAAATAATACTCACACCATAGCAGCAGAACATTCAAATTATATCTGCAGGTCTACGATGATGGGAATTGGCCCAAATCAAGCTGATGGTACAGAACGTCTTACTCAGAACACATGGTATACAATTGGATTTGGGGCTTGGCAAACAGGGGGATACTTTTATACCGCATATAGTGGGGGTGGACATACTAACTACCGTACAAGTCGATCAGACCAAATGACCGGAAGCGGGCCGGGGGGTATGACTATTACTCCTACATTTGAATGGGCATCAGCATCCAGAAACGGTCAAAATTACGAGTATTTCGATTCCCCCCTTACAATGGTAGGTAGGAATGACTACGGCCCGCTGTCAGCCTTTAAAGTGAAGGTGTTTGACTAATGGCAAGACAACCGAACCAAACAACAGCAAAAGGGCCGTGGAAAATAAATCAGATACGGGATGCTCGACATGGAGATGTGTGGCCTGAGACTTATATACCACCGCCCAATTATGCAGATGGATATGTAGCAAGGTTTACTGGATACAGTAGCGGAAATAATGATAGTCAAGTAAATCGAGTTAATACTTGGCAACGCAATCTATATGCAAATTACTTCAATGCTATAAGCGTTAAATGTACTTCTCACGATTGGACTTTACAGAAGTTCTTTCATGGCATGGGGATAAATGGATATGGGGGGTCTTTCTATGCTAGAGGTACATTATGGGAAGGTGACCAAGTTAATAATGGAACAGTTATACACAATAGTGGGAATCAATCTTACAACTTAGGATATCAAAGCAGTCCAACCAGAGCAATTAAGTTAGGTCTTACATCTAATTATGGGGAAGGTACTGCTGTACTAGATGCGGATGAATGGTATACAGTAGGAGTTTCTTATTATCAGAATTGTACTGCTAAAACCGGAACTTGGTATGGAGGAAATGGATATGGCAGTTTTCTAACATCTGTACAAAACGTATCCATGTCTGCGACAGGGCCGGGGGGGACAACAACTATTTCATCTTCATGGTTATTTAAAACAGCAGGGTATAGCTATCTTGGCGGTCAATGGAGTACAAACGATACAAGCAGTTCAAGTCAAGGCCCGATGGGTGCTTTACAAGTAAAGGTTTATCTATAGGGAGAAATATATGGCAATAATAAAATATAAAATGGTTGATTCAGTAGATGAAAATGGTTTTGTAATTTCTGCATATCCTGAGTATTGTATACTCAAGGATAGATTTCTTCCTGATCCAGATACAGATTATTTTATCACTATAGGACTTGGTGGGGGAACAGAACTTACTAAAGCAGAATTATTGACTTATGCCTTAGATATTCATACAAGATATCCGTTTTATAATGCTCCTTTACCACCAGAGGAGTTAATCATGACACAGAAAACAACCGCAGAGGTAGAAACTATGATTAATGATTGGTGTACGGAAAGAAATGCTTCTTAAAGTATAATATAAAAAGCTTATTTTTATAGGGAGATTATATGGCAATACAATATATAGGTACAACAATATCAGGTATAGCATCTGATACTAAACCTACCCCTACAGCCAATGAAAAAGGTGTTATTTTCATTGAGACAGACACGAATAAAATATATCAATGGGATACGGATTCGTGGAATCAAGTAATTACTTCAACGAATGTTGCTGTTGGGGCTTTAAATAGTGGCTCAATAACTTCTGGATTTGGAACCATTGATACAGGTTCTAGTAATATCACAACAACTGGTACAATTACTGCGGGAAATTTAGATGTAACTGGTACAACAACTACAATTGATTCAACTAATACAACTATAGCTGATAGACTAATTGAATTGG
>MPMD02417329.1_pt1 | contig 13139 bp, 8 predicted proteins | sample 1617291 | NCBI WGS metagenome assembly MPMD02 (sample SAMN05944810, study PRJNA350692) | marine metagenome | biome: marine; feature: ODZ; material: water; isolation source: 120 m water sample filtered on 30 um supor filter | place: Pacific Ocean | collected 2012-04-09 | depth 120m m | reverse complement strand
CGCGCTGCTGGGCAATCTCAGCCACCTCGCCCTTCCCCGCCGCGGGCATGCCAGTCAGCGCTACTATAACCATCAGAACTCAGATGACTCGCGGTATTCGCCGAAGACCTCACGCAGCACTTCGCACAATTCGCCGAGCGTCGCATCAGCACGGACCGCATCGATAAAGTGCGGCATCAAGTTGTCGTTGCCCTCGGCAGCCTTCTTGACTGCGTCCAGTGCCTTGGCGTGCTTCTTCGGATCGCGCTCCTTGCGCAGCCGGGCCAGGCGCTCGCACTGCCGCTTGAATCCCTCGGGGTCCATTTCCAGGATTGGAATCTCGATTGGGTCATCTACCGTGTGGGCGTTGACGCCCACGACCTTGCGCTCGCCAGAGTCGATTTCGCGCTGGTAGGCGTAAGCCGCCGCGGCGATTTCCTTCTGGAACCATCCTTTCTCGATGGCGGGGATGACGCCGCCGAGCGAGTCTATACGGTCGAAGTAGTCGCGCGCCTGCCGCTCCAGATCATCAGTGAGCCATTCCAGGTAGTAAGAGCCACCGAGTGGGTCAACCACGTTGGCAGCGCCCGTCTCGTGCGCAATCACCTGCTGCGTGCGCAGGGCAATCTGTGCCGCCTTCTCCGATGGTAGCGCTAGCGCTTCGTCCATCGCGTCGGTGTGCAGGCTTTGCGTGCCACCCATTACGCCCGCCAGTGCTTGGATAGCGACGCGCACGATGTTCACCTCAGGCTGCTGCGCTGTCAGCGAGCAGCCGGCAGTCTGGGTATGGAACCGCAGTTTCCACGAGCGCGGGTCCTTCGCCCCATATTTCTCGCGCATCTCTCGCGCCCATATTCGCCGTGCGGCACGATACTTGGCAATCTCCTCGAAGAAATCGTTGTGAGCGTTGAAGAAGAAACTCAAACGTGGTGCAAACTCATCAACACCCAGCCCACGCGCGACCGCGTCGTCAACGTATGCAAAACCGTCGGCGAGAGTGAACGCCAGCTCCTGTGCCGCAGTGCTCCCGGCCTCGCGAATGTGGTAGCCCGAGATGGAAATGGTATTCCACTTGGGCATCTCACGCGTGCCGAACTCGACCGTGTCTGTCACCAGCCGCAGTGAAGGCAGTGGCGGGTAGAGGTACTCCTTCTGCGCAATGAACTCCTTCATGATGTCGTTCTGGATGGTACCGCCCAGCTTCTCGCGCGGGATTCCATTGTTCTCGGCGTTGGCGATGTACATCGCCCAGATAATCGCAGCAGGCGAGTTGATGGTCATTGAAGTCGTGACTTTGTCGAGCGGGATACCGTCGAACAGGATTGACATGTCCTCCAGCGAGGAGACACCGACACCGCACTCGCCGAACTCCCCGGCCGCGGTGGGTGAATCAGAATCATAGCCATAGAGCGTCGGCAGATCGAAGGCGGTGCTCAACCCGGTCTGCCCCTGCGAGAGGAGATACTTGAAGCGCGCATTGGTTTCTCGCGCCGAGCCGAAGCCGGCGAACATACGCATGGTCCAGAGCCGGCCGCGATGCATCGTGGCGTGGATGCCACGAGTATAAGGATACTCGCCAGGGAAACCTATGTCGCGGTCATAGTCGAGGTGCGCGTTATCGAGTGCCGTATAGAGCCGTTCTACTTCTTGCCCTGATGTTGTGATGAAACGTTTCTGCCGCTCGGGATGCTTTTCCAGCGCCGGTGCGAGAGTCTCACGCTCCCACCGTGCTCGTTCCACATCCAAGTCGCTGAGGCGAGGCTTCTCGCCGTTGCCGCTCCCAGAAGAGGTTACATCCGGCGGAGTCATCGCGCTCCGGAGGTGCGCACGTAAAAAGGATTTCCGGCGAGCGCGTGCCTGAGTTCAGCAACTAATTATCATCGAAAAATATCTGGTTGTAGTATCTGACTGATGTCTGTCCGATATTTATCTTGCTGGAGCAGTCCCTCACCTCGTCAGACGTAATCTCCTCCACTAACAGTTTTATGGCCAGATAAGGAATGTTCAGTCCCGGTGCGAAAATCTGGGTAGATATACGCGGATTCAGTTCAATTAAGTACTCTCCAATGAACTGGGCATTAACAATCCAGTTCAGTTCCAGCGCCTTCACAATATGCTTAGTGCTTTCGAACAGTTCAGGGCTCTCGACCTGGACAAATTTCATAGGTAGGCCGCAACGTTCGTTGTGTCGTGATTTGATAGGGCACAACAAAACTTCACCGTTCTTGGTCAGGGGGTCAGTAGTGCAATCGATACCCTGGACGTATTCCATGACGAGTAATTCAGGGAAATCATTGTCCTTGCCAAAGACATCCATGAACTCATTCATGGAAATAAAATAGCTGAATGGGCGCTGTTTCAGTATAATCTCCTTGCGTGAGACATCCTCGGACAGTATCCTGAAACCCCTCGACCCCTTGGAAAAAGGATGCTTGAAACAGACTGGATTGTCAGGGTATCCCAGTTCTTCGGATGAAGAAACAAATTGTTCGAGGCTGCTGACATACCTGAATTCCGGAACCTTTACGGGACTGTCCTTGAAAAATGAATAAAGTTCTGCCTTATTCTCTGAAATTTTAACTGCCTTCTCCGAAGCAACCATTACCTTGGTCCCAGCAGCCTCCAGCAGTTCCTTGTTACTGGCAATCGCGATAATCTCAGCGGATGACTGAGGGAAGAGGACATGCGGTCTTTCCGACTCAATAATCTCGATTAAGCGCGGTATGAACTCAGGACTGCCTCCCTTGGGTACTAAGTGGAAGCGGTCACACCAGTGTGCCCCGATCTTGTACTGGTCTATATCGGTCCCTATTATCTTGATTGGGCGCTCGTCAACCTGTTTCAACTGCCTGATAACAGGCGCTGCTCCAGGGCAGCCAGCTGCAGTGAGCAGCACACGAAGTTCTTCCATCCGGCGAACCAACAAGCGTTCGCCACTAATAATACTTGGACGATTCCGGGTGGATACATAATTTTAAGAACGTTGGAGATTCATTCACTAACGGCCAGGAGATGGAGGGCGGCTTACGGCCTTCGGGCTGAGGAAAGTCCCCTCTCCAAGGGCAAGGCAGCCTTCGGGGGGCCCGCGAGGGTCGGCAATGGAACAGAAACGACACAGCCACCGGTTAACGGGATGAGCGCCTCGGGCGTGACGTCGCCGGCGGATTTGGTGAAACGGCCACCCCTGCCGGAGCAAGTCCAAGCAGGCGCGACGACCGGCCCGGGAGCGCCAGGTAGGACGCATAGCTGAATGCCGCCAACCTCACGCGAGTAATTGCGTGAGGTGAACAGAAAGGGGCTTATTCCTATCACCTGGCCACCTTTGCCTACTATACTTCCTAACTCCTGACGATAACTATATATATTAAACATAGCCGGGCGGCGGAGCCCCAAAGAGGGGCGGAGCAAAAAATGCCAAGCGACTGGAGCGAGGAGCCTGATTGCACACAGCGTGGTTCAGGGTGGACAGATTTCGGTGATCTTTCGAAAGAAAAACCCGTAAGGAAGATACACCGACGGAAGCGGAAGCAAAGCAAGCTAAAAGCTAGCGATAGTGGGATCACTAAACGACGACAACGCCTGACTCATTAACGCGACTAACTCTAAATCCCCCCCGCAGGTCTTCAGTCGTGAGCGGGCTGGTTGAGTGTGTGCCCAACTTCTCGGAAGGGCGCGACCGCAAAGTGATTGACACGATAGCCGCAGCCATCTCAGCGGTTGAGGGCGCTGAGGTGCTCGACATAGACATGGGCGGCGAGACCAACCGTACCGTTGTCACCTTCGTCGCGCCTCCTGAAAGCGTGGGAGACGCGGCATTCGCTGGAGTCGCGAAGGCAGCGGAGTTGATTGACATGAGTTCGCACGCTGGCGCGCACCCCCGCATGGGCGCTACTGATGTGCTGCCATTCGTACCGGTCAGCGGCGTGACCATGGATGACTGTGTCGCTATCGCGCACGCCACCGGCGAGCGCATTGGGAGCGAACTAGGGATTCCAGTCTGGTTCTACGAGGAAGCCGCCCGGTCACCGGAGTTCCGCAATCTGGCACGTGTCCGCGCTGGTGAATACGAAGGGCTTGCAAAGCGACTTAGTGAGGGGAAGCCTGACGCGGGGCCGTCTGAATTCAATGCGCGCAGCGGTGCGACTGCTATCGGAGCGCGCGAGTTCCTGATTGCGTGGAACATTAACCTCAACACGCGCGACCGAATCTACGCCAACGAAATTGCCTACGAGCTGCGCGAACGCGGACGCTGGAAGCGCAGTGAATCACCAGACACGTTCTACTACAAGGGCGATATAGTCTACTTTGCCGATGGGAAATTCCCGTGCGGCAACTGTGATTTCGAGGCGGGTGATTTTGAGGCGCTGGCGGGCCACTACGCCAATGAGCACGACGGCGACCTTGCTGCAGCTTACCGCGCGCGTGGGCTCGAACCAGAAGCGCTAGTGGGCAAACCGGTCTACAAAGACGGCCGCTTCAAGAACCTAAAAGGCATCGGCTGGGAAATCCCGGAATACGGCTGCGCGCAGCTCAGCTTCAACGTTACGAACTTTCGCACAACTCCACTGCACGCAGTATTCGACGCGGCGTGGGCGGAAGCCCAACAACGTGGCATCCGCGTTACAGGTTCCGAAATCGTGGGACTGGTACCTTGGGAAACACTGCAGCAGGCGGCGGTCCACTACCTACGCCGCATGGGTAAGTCCCCTGGACTGCCGGTACCGGACCTAGCGGAAGTGGCAATCCAATCACTCGGCTTGCGCGACGTTGCTGATTTTAACCCCACCAGCAAGGTGCTGGGGATGCCGAAGCAGGAAGGTGAGCTGGTAAACCGCGTCACGTTTGACTTTGTCGACGAAGTTTCACGCGACTCTCCAGCGCCTGGCGGAGGCTCGGTTGCTGCCCTGGCAGGCGCACTAGGTGCGGCGCTCGGGACGATGGTCGCTAATCTCTCTGCTACCAAGGGCAAGCAAGCGGCAAACTACGAACAGCTGGCTGCAGTTGCCGAGCGTGGGCAGGCGGTGAAGGATACACTCATCGCAGGCGTTGACGCCGACACAAGTGCCTTCGACGGCGTGATTGCAGCGCTGCGCATGCCGAAAGACAGTGACGAGCAGCGTGCCACACGAGATGCTGCACTCGAGTCGGGATACCGCGCTGCAACTGTGGTGCCACTGGCGACGGTTGAGCAGTGCCGTGACGCGCTAGCCGTATGTAGTGAAATGGCTGGAATGATGGACAGTGTGATGGCAAGCGATGTCGGTTCAGGTGCGCTGCTGGCGCAGGCTGGCGCCCGCGCCGCAGCATACAACGTGCGCATCAACCTCAAGGAAATCCCCGATGAAACGTTCTGTAGCGAGACTGGCGAGGCGCTAAACACGCTATTAGGCGAGTGTGACTCACTTGCTGCCACAGTCACGGAAGCGGTCGAGGCTATACTACACAGCTGAACAACGCTAATAACCGGCAGCGGATGGCGCCCCGATGGCGCTAGGTGAGTTGGTCGGAAGGTTCGAACGCTACAACAACACCGAGCTGCGTCGGATGAATTTGCCAGGTGGATTCCCGTTCACCATAACGGGCCGTATAGTCTCGGGCGGTTATGGTTTCGTAATAATTATTGTCATACTCGCGAGTTCCTTCCATTTCGCGCCTCACAGAGATGACGTACAACCGCTAGGCGGCGGCGCGACTGGCTTCGAGGCGGACATCGCGACCAACGGCACCGCAGGTCCCAGCAAGAGTGGAACGCTCAACAACGAAGGTGACAGCGTGCCGTTTGGGGTTGATGCAGGTGATCTAGAGTGGGATTTTGCGACCGAGCTGCGGCTGATCTCGGTCGATGTGACTGTTACTTGGAGTGCAGGCACCTCTAGCGTTGACGCCGGGGCACCGACCGTCTCACTGCAGGTTACCGCTGGCAACTTCTCGGAAACCTCCCAAGGCACTGGCTTTGACGCCTCGGTAACCATTAGTGTCCCCGTAACTGTGATGGGAGAAACCGTTTCCGGTTCGTCCAACTCAGTCGAAGAGTTCATCGCCTCATTCGAGGCAGAGGGTCCGGCTGTCTCGGGTGTAATTACCTACGAAGATGATGCAAACCCTAGCCCCATTAAGGACGAACCACTCGACTATACACTGACCTGCTCTCTGATGGGGTGGGAACTGCAGAATATCCGCGAAGTCTCGGACGTCTGATGCAGTCTGCGGCGGACAGCGGCAACTTGCTATTCACCGACGAGTACAAGCGGGCTCTCGAAAAGGCGTCCTACGAGATTGTTGGCAACCACTCAGCCATAGAAATCTGCGGCTGGACCAAGAAAGGGATGCGAACCGGCTCTGAGGGATGCTACAAGCAGAAATTCTACGGCATCCGTTCGCACCAGTGCACGCAAATGACTCCAGCGGCGGTAGCGTGCGACCAGAAATGCGTCTACTGCTGGCGTGTCAACGAAATGTTCTCTGGCAAACAAGATCTCATGGAGCAAGCGCACGATAATCCAGCCGACGTCGTGCAGGGCTCGATTGATGCGCACCTGCACAAGCTCTCCGGCTTCGGTGGAAATCCTAGCATTGACCGGCAGAAATTCGAGGAATCACTGACGGTACGACATTTCGCGATTTCGCTGACTGGGGAACCGACACTCTATGAGCAGCTGCCGGAGATGCTGCGCGAACTACGCACGCGTGGCATCTCGTCCTTCCTGGTCACCAATGGCCTGCACCCGGAAATGATTGAGCGTCTGCGAGATGAGGACTCGCTGCCGACGCAGCTCTATGTTTCGATGGACGCGCCCGATGCAAAAACGTGGAAGAAGATTGACGTACCGCTACTGCCTGATTACTGGGAACGGGTCAATCGCACGCTCGACCTGCTAGATGGGCTGGAGACGCGCAAAGTGCTGCGAATGACAGTCGTCCGCGACTGGAACGATTTCGACGTTCCCGGCTATGCTGCCTTGGCGCGCCGCACTGGAAAACGTACGATGATTGAGGTGAAAAGCTACATGCACCTAGGCCCAGCACGCAAACGCCTCAGCCAACGCAATATGCTAGAGTGGCCCGAGGTGCAGACATTTGCGCTATCGCTCGCCGATGAACTCGAGTGGCAGGTCATCGACGAGGCACCCAACAGCCTCATCGCGCTCGTCTGCGAGGAAGACTACACTGACCGCGTGATGGATTTCGGCGACCCTGTCACTGGGCATTTGCAGCCAGGATTCAGTTGTTGAGCGCGCAACCGTCTTAACCACCGCGCTGCGGTGCCGCGTCGTGGACCCTCTCAAGGGTATCGAGCGCACCTTCACGACCCACATCGGGCCGGACGCGGTCAAACGACTGATGGCAACCATTACGCCACTGCCAGTCATCTTAATTGCAGGTGACCAGCTAACTGGAAAGTCAACGCAGGCACGGACGCTAGCTGGCCATTTCAACGGTGTTTACCGCTCTGTAGGTGAACTGTTCCGCGAGGCTGCTGCGCGACGGGGGATATCAATCGCCGAGCAAGCGCGACGGCTGCTGACCGAACGTGGACTTGACGTTGAGATAGACTATGCAACCTGCGAATGGATTGGTGGTGCAGGCCTCGACAGCAGCATGGCGGTCATCGAGGGACGACAGCCGGGCTGGCTGGGGATATTCATGTCCTCTCTAGGCAAAGGGAATATGGCGCGACTCTACTTCCACTGCTCGCGCCGCGAGCAGGTACTGCGGTTCCTGAAACGCGAACTGGGTGAGGACGCCTACCGGCTGGCGCGCGACACACTACCGCCCGGGGAGCCAGAGACGCTAGAAATGCTGTGCGAGGCGGTCGCGGCGCTGAAGTTAGATGGGGCACCCGATGCGGCGATGCAGCTGCGCGATAACGCGCGGCGCGACGAGGATGACCGGCAGCGCTACCTCGAACTCTACGGTTTCGATTACCGCGACACAAATGGCTACGACCTTGCCGTGGATACTGACGGTAAGGGCCCGGCGGATGTGCGCGACGAAATACTACAGTGGCTAGCACAGCTGGCGCCGCTCTGGGCAACGCTTTAGAGCAGGAGCAGCTGCGAGCCGTGGACCTCTCATCTAACGAGCGGAAAGTGTTGCGCGCGCTTGCAGGGGGGCCGCTGGCGCCGCCTGCCACCGCGGAGGCGGCCGGACTTGGCGAGCAAGAAACGGTCTCGGCCGCCTCCTGGCTGCGCACCAAGGGACTGGCTGGAATTGAGGAGGCGATGACCGAGCTGATCGGCCTCAACGATGAAGGGCTACGCTACGCCGAATCGGGACTGCCGGAGCGGCGTGCGGTGCTGTGGCTGGCAGAGCAGGGGCCGACGACGGTCGAACAACTTGCTGCGGGGCCGCTGACCCCAGAAGAGGCGCGCATCGTCATTGGCTGGCTACGACGCAAGCAATGGGCAACACTGGAGAAAGGTGGCGAAGGAATTGTGCTGAAACCAACTGGTGACGCGCCGGAAGGAGCAGACGAACCACTACTGCGACAACTAGCTTCGGGAGCGCAACCGATCGACGGACTGGAACCAGAGGCGCTGAAGCTGCTGCAAGGACGGAAAATTCTCCAGCGCAGCCAGCAAGTCGCACGCACCTTTTCGCTGACTGATGATGGTCGCGCGGTACTGGCGGAGTTAGGTGATGATGAACTGCTAGGCGAAGTGACACCGGAGATGCTACAGTCGGGCACATGGCGTAAGGGGCGTTTCCAGCGCTACTCACTCGAAACGCAAGCCGAGTCTGCGCCGCAGGCGACGCTACACCCGTTGACGCGATTCACCGAGGAAATTCGCGGAATTTTCCTCCAGATGGGTTTCACCGAAATCGAGGGCGACTATGTCGAGTCAGCGTTCTGGAATATGGATGCGCTGTTCATCCCGCAGGACCATCCAGCGCGCGAGCTACAGGACACTCTCTACCTAGACGATCCGAAGTCGTTCCTGCTAGACGACGAAGCTGCCATAGAGGCGGTAAAGGCAGTCCACGAGACCGGCGGCGACACCGGATCAAGCGGCTGGCAATACGACTGGTCGCGCGAGGTCGCCCAACAGGCATTGCTGCGGACACATACTACGGTCAATACTATCCGCTACCTGTCAGAGCACCCTGAACCACCAGTGCGGGTCTTCGCCGTTGGTCGCGTCTTCCGACGCGAGGCGGTCGACGCGACGCACCTGCCTGAGTTCACACAAGTCGAGGGTATCATTATGGAGGAAGAAGCGAGCTTCGGAATGCTAATTGGTGTGCTGAAAGAATTCTACCGCCGTATGGGCTTCCCAGACGTACGCGTACGCCCAGCCTACTTCCCATACACTGAACCATCGATGGAAATCGAAGTAAAATTCGGGGACAGCTGGCTCGAACTGGGTGGATCCGGCATTTTCCGCCCCGAAGTGACAGCTCCTTTCGGCATCGATACACCTGTGCTGGCGTGGGGACTAGGACTAGAACGGCTGGCAATGCTGCGACTAGGCCTGAAGGATATCCGCATGCTCTACCAGTCCGATTTGGAATGGTTGAAGACTGTGCACTGAATAACGCGCGCAGGAAAGTATGTAATCCTTAAATCGGGCGGGAAGTAGCGCGGGCTCTCATGGCCAAGCGGGACTACTATGATGTGCTCGGCGTCAGTCGGGATGCGTCTAAGGCGGAAATCAAGAAGGCTTACCGCAAGATGGCGCGTAAGCACCACCCTGATGCCAACCGCGAAAACCAGGCTGATGCTGAGGAAAAATTCAAGGAAATATCCGAGGCATACGAAGTACTGGCAGATGACGAGAAGCGACCACGCTATGACCGCTACGGCCACGAGGGAGTAAACTTCGGAGGTGGTGGCTTCTCGTGGGATGATTTCACGCACCAGGGCGATATTTCCGACATCTTCGGCCAGCTCTTCGGCAGCGGTGGCGGTGGTGGTGGGGGGATTGGCGATCTATTTTCACAGTTTTTTGGTGGTGGCGCGCGCCAGCGCGGCCCGCGCAACCGCGGTGCAGACCTGCGCTACGACATTTCACTGACTCTTGAACAGGCGTATAGTGGCCTGGAGCAGGAGGTGACCATTCCGCGCGACACGAAATGCGGTGACTGCTCCGGCAGCGGTGCCGCTGAAGGTGGTAGCACAGTCACCTGCAGCCAATGCGGCGGCAGGGGAATGGTGCAGCATGTCCAACGACGCGGCTTCATGCAAACTGTTCAGACGGCTGAGTGTCCACAATGCAGTGGCGATGGCAAAACTGTGGACAAGCCGTGCCGCAGTTGCAGTGGACGCGGCATCCGCGAAGCGAAGCAAAAAATCAAGCTAACCATCCCAGCTGGAATTGACGACGGACACCGGTTGCGACTGCGGGGGCAAGGCTCTGCCGGCTCGCGCAGTGGCCCACCCGGCGACCTCTACGTCGTCACCAATGTGGAGCGCCACAGAACCTTCCAACGGCAGGAGACTGAAATCGTGCTGGAACTGGAGGTGACACCAGCACAGGCGGTACTGGGCGAGAAAATAGAGGTGCCAACGCTCGCCGGAAAGGTCAAGCTAAAGGTCCCAGCCGGCACCCAATCAGGCACGATACTACGACTCAAGAGTAAGGGAATGCCCTACCTCAACCAGACAGGTCGGTTTGGGGACCAGCATGTACGCGTCAATGTCCGCATCCCCAAGGCAGGCAAGAAATCTCGCCCAGCGTGGGAGCAATTGCGCGAGCTGGATGGAGAGTCACCCTCGCTCTTTGAGCGGGTCCGGGACCGGTTCGGCTAGAGGCGGCGGCGGCGCAGGCCGGCCAGGCCTGCGATAGCGAAGGCCGCAAACAGTCCCGTGAAGCCCGGCACTAATGCCGGGTTGGGACCATCGACGTATGCATCGGCCCACAGGTCGAAGAACTCGATTACGTAGGTTGCGTTGCCGTTCTCGTCCTCGCGATTGCATGTCTCACCAGTGCCGTCAATCTTGTCACTACGTATCTCGTACGTGTCGTTCACCGATACAAGGCCGTCTTCGTCGTTGTCGGTCCACGAAATGTACCAGTGGCAGCCAGTTTCTGTATCAATCATATCATCCTCCTCGTCTGATAGGACCATGCTAGCCACTACCCTGGCATTCTCCCGGCTGTCTTCCTCATCATCGCCACCGCCAAATGGATCTATGCTGGGACCTTCATCATCGCTGCCTTCATACGCCTCAAGAACCCGAATCTCTATCTCATCGTTGGGGACTTCCTGCATGTAATTGCCGTTACCCTCCTCCGATATCGTCCCCTCATAGACGTTCTGCGAGTTTTCGTCGTCATCGTAGGAGTCAGCGTCCCAGTTGAACAGGGTTGCGGACTTGTTCAGGCCTTCATCATCATTCAGCTCGATGTAAATCTCATCACCATACCAGAACTCGAAAGCCATGATTGGTACGCCAGTCTCATTGTAGAAATCCAGAAACCTCGGATACAGCGTTTCAGTCTCGATATCCTGTATTAGAGTCGCGTCAATACTCATATTTTCCTCATCGTCCCAGGCATGGGCGAAATGTTCGATCCAGTCATCCTCACCATCGTCGTCGGAATCCCATCCCCGTCCCGTTTCGGTAACCCAATCCAGGTCAATCGGCTCTATCTCCGTGACAATGACCTTGCCCGTCAAATTTCCAAGAGGTTCCTTGTCCTCCGCCTTATCGCTGTAGTAGGCGTACTCACCGACCTCTCCGAAAGTGTATTCCCACTCATCGTATGGATTTATATCACCTGAATCGAAGGTTCCATCATCAGCAGTAACGGTATGGGTCGTATCATCATCGTTGTACCAGATTACGGTAGTATTGACCTCTATCTCTATTTCAGCGGGCGAAAACATCACGTCATCGCCATCCCTTATGATTTCAACCTCTTCAGGTTCGCTTTGCCCTAGGAAGAAACTACCTCCGCCTGGGAGTTCAGCAACAGGGTCGCCATAGTAGGGCACCATGTCGCGGCTGTAGGCGGTGGCCAACATGTACATTGACATTTCCATCTGTGTACCGGGACCTTCGGCGCTAGTGTAGAGGGACGCTTCCATTATCTCGTTGGTCAAAGTGCAGTCCCCGCTGGTACAGTTGGGGCCCTGCCTCACTGACGTCACCATGAATGACATTTTACCTTCAGCATCATCTGTTCCCATATCCATGATATCTCCCGTCATTCTCGCCTCCATACCGAAAATAGCCGTGAAAATCTGATTCTCATCATCTTTCTGCATCCCGATGACTACGTACATTTCTTCAGGCATTTCCTCATCATCTTCAGTTTCATCGCCACCATCTCCACCTTCATTTTCTTCTTCCATTATAGGCATCGGATTTATTTTTATTTCAGAGCCGAAGCGGTCAAAATCATCCGACCACAACGTGAAATCTTTCTGTGCTGTGAACAGGTTGGCAAAATCATTGAACTCCTCGCTCGTCAAGCCTGTGTACACATAATAGCAGGAATCGTCTTCTATTGTTGCGTAAGGATTGTAGTTGGCTGCAGTCTCATCCGTACAGCCAAGAACAGGGTCGGGGAACTCACAACTTCCATCATCCACATTCGTACTGGAATCGTAGTTGTCGGCGCCATCATAGGTGCAACCCGAGTATTCACACGAGCCGTCATCCACGCCGACATCAGCATCATAATTGTCGGCCCCGGAATCCATACAGCCGTAGATGATGTATTCACATGAATCATCATCATACTCGGCATACTGATTGTAGTTAGTGGCTGAATCATCGGTACAGCCAGTTACCGGGTCTGCAAATTCACAAGTTCCGTTATCTATCTGTGCAGACGAATCATAGTTGTCGGCGTCATCGTAAGTGCAGCCAAGCAGGTACACGCACGAGTCATCGTCATATTCAGCATACGGATTATAGTTGCTGGCCATAGAGTCCATGCATCCAACGACCGGGTCTGCAAATACACAGGAGCCGTTGTCTACCACAAATAAGGGATTGTAGTTTTCAGCGCCCTCATACGTGCATCCTTCAAGACCCAGATCACAGGAGCCATCGTCAATTTTGGCTAGGGGGTCCCAGTTTTCCGCTTCAGTGTAGGTACAGCCGGCACGAAGCTCCTCGTCTCCGGTAAGGGAGTCCAGGCATCCCGCCAGCATGGGTGTCAGGCAGAGCATCACTGCCAGAAACAAGCTTTGGCGCATGGTATATT
>MPMD02023717.1_pt1 | contig 13239 bp, 10 predicted proteins | sample 1617291 | NCBI WGS metagenome assembly MPMD02 (sample SAMN05944810, study PRJNA350692) | marine metagenome | biome: marine; feature: ODZ; material: water; isolation source: 120 m water sample filtered on 30 um supor filter | place: Pacific Ocean | collected 2012-04-09 | depth 120m m | reverse complement strand
GGATGATGTGTGAGAGGAGACCTGAAAAATGAGATTTTTGGCTCCATGTGTGACGGCATCGCTGCTGGTCGCCGCCGCAGTTGGAAACGAGTACAACCTGACCAGCGACGGATCGATGAGCCTGCAGGGCTCACTCGGTATGACGCTGAGCGGTACGCTGATCGGTGACTGGGACGAGGAAACTAATCCCGACGGGACCCGCACACTTCCGGGAGTTTGGGGTGGCAGCGGTAACAATCCGATTCCGTTCGAGTTGACCATCACCATTGCCTTCGACGGCGACTCGGTGCCAACCGGTCCACTTCACCTCATGCTCGATCCAAAAACCGCATCGGCGACGATCATCGGACTTGCGTGGAGCGTGACATCCGAGACGGTTCTTTCGGCGACCCTGACTGGCACTGCGCTCTATGAGACATTTCGAACCGTCGCGCCGGACTCGCTGTATCCGGGCGGCATACCGATCGAGATACCACTGGGTGAAGCAACAATCAACGCAGCAACGATTACACAAACAACCTCTGCCGTCGGAACCGCCATGCCCATCGACGGCCAGCCGGGCGCGCACGATATTCTGGTTCCGGTCCCGGCGACATTGGCGTTCATCGTCACCAACGAGGCACTTGGGGAGTTGCCGATGGAGTTTCCGATTGTCCTGATCATCGACGGCACGCATCAAGTCGGCGATGCGACCGACTTCCTCACGATGACCGCCGACGCCTCCTTTGATGAGGCAGGCGATATTCCGGGTGAACCGCTGCCCACCATTCCGCTGGAGATACCAACTGTCATCCCGCCCGGCGATGAAACGGCCGGTGTATTGCTCGATTTGGCACCGACGAGCGCATCGGCGGAGCTCGCCATCAACGCCGACCTCACCGCCATCCACCAACAGAGTCTGCCAGGCGATGTCAACGGTGACGGCGTCGTAGATACGAATGACCTGCTGGCCGTCCTCGCAGCATGGGGACCATGTGAATCACCCTGCAGCGAGGACATCAATAACGACGGTCAGGTCGATGTAAATGATGTGTTGGTGCTGATCGCCGCTTGGTCGACTTGACTTACTCGTCCACGCACGGGCCCCAAGACGCCAAGATGTACAGCAGATCCTCCGTCCCCACGACGCCGTCGCCGGTCACATCTGCTACACACGGATCATCTTCGCACGGCCCCCATGCACCAGCCAGAATCAGCAGATCGTTGACATCCACGACATCATCCCCAGTTATGTCGCCGAGGCACGGGGGAAACAGCAAGCCAGATTCGACATCGAGTCCCATGTCCAGATCAAGCATGTCCCCACGACAGATAACACGGAATACTTCCATGGGTGCGAAGACATCACCGTTCATATCACCCCATTGAATCGAAGCGGGTGGTCCAGAGAGTTCCACCGAAACGCCGCGGGGCCAATCGATATCGATCGTGGAATCGCCACCGCACCGCGATCGCAACCCCAGGCGGTCTAGACCACCGATCACATCGATATGAAGTGTGTCAAGCCGCTGCAGCCGTTGATCTCTCTGAAGCACAGTCTCCACAACTTCGCCGTTACGAACCAGATCAACCAACATACGTTCTGACTGGGGCATCGCATACACCTGCAAAGCGTCTCCTCCCTTGAGACGAAGCACGAATACGGGCCACTTATTCAGGTGCTTGCCCAACCTGCGATCTAGACCGGTCTCGGGAAGCACCAGATCCACCGACACCGTCCAAGAGTCGCCCAAGAGTGGGAGTTGCTGCGACACCCGCTCAGCAGGAGGTGCGGCATCCGCGTCCGCCGTCTCGGGCGTCCACTGTCCAAAGGAATCCACGAACGCGCCATCGAATGTCAGCAGGCAATCAATGGGCGAATACTCGCCGTTGGTTGGGCTGGTCAGGAGGCGAAATTGCGGGCAGAACCCCTCGGGCAAATCCCCCACGGAGGTCATGATCGTGGCGGGTCGCCAGTTGCCCTGCGTTGCCAGCGCAATCTTTCGCCGTGATGAGAAGGCGCCAACCTCAAGTCGCTCTTCCATTCGAAGCATGCCCGGAGCCAGATTGCACACCCACGCCCGAACATGCAGCGGTTCACCCGTACATCCGGAGACATCTAGCGGCAGTTCGATCGTCGCAACCGTCGGTGAAGAAGGCTCCTCCCGACGCAATCGCCAGACTTCCCCAACCCCCGGAGCCGCCGCCGCGAGTTTGGCAAGTTCGTGCGCATCACCGCGGAGGATCGACGTGACTTCGGTTCCGTCGCCGGCATTCACCACGATCTCCGCGGCGGGATCCATCCGCAGCCTGTCCACGCCAGCCGGCTCGATCAGCAAACCTCGCCCACCAGTCGCTGGTGGTGGCAGCGGCATGGACCAGAGACCTTTGTCTCGAATAGCTTGCAGCAGCCCGACTACGATCGAATTCCCCATCATGGTGGCCGTCGACACCCTGCTTGCCACATCCGGCATGCGAGCGACAGTGGCGCATGTCTTCCAATCTCTCAAGAGCAGGAGCCGGACATCGTTGACGCTCGACTGCATCCGCTCCAGATACACTCGCGCCAACACGGGGCCGCCCGCTTCCGGGCGGTCCGCCACAAGATGCGAACAGGTTGTCTGTGTATTTCCCCCATCGGGCGGGTCGCCCAACTGGCGGCCCCATATCGCATCGAACCGCACACCACCAGAAGGATCATCCGGCACCGAGACCGACATGATTGGTGCCGAGACATTATCTCCACCCACCAACACAGTCTGACTGTCAGGCCCTGGGCAGGCGGACCAGAACTGATTGGCCGTCAATTCGAATGTGTTGCCGGGATCGATCGGCCCACCATGCATCCTCGTATGCGTGGTCCACCGGTCGAGATTTGTCCAGTCGGACCAGTCATCGCATGTCAAGAGCCGCACATCGGAGTTCGCGCCGTCGCCGATCGCGAGAAGCACACCGTTCGGTGTCCACGCGGCTGCATGGGCATGATACGGAGGCGTCTCATTGAATTCGTGCAGCAGCACCGGCCCCTCGAACCGCCATGGCACACGTCCAGCCTCATCCCGCACGGCCTTCATCAAGAAGCACTGCCCTGCCCCGGCGGGTCCGGGAATGTGATTCATGTAGTCGACGAAGGGAATAAAGGCCTCGGTCAGCGGATCGCCGCGATGGACCGGATAGTAGTTCGCCATGGAGGATGAATAGCCATGCATCCAACCATCCCACTGATTCGTGCCGCCGATCGTCGGTCCGTCGTAGATGTGCTGGCATATCCACCCGTCGGGTGTGTCGAATACAGCGATGACGCTCACGCCTTCGGAAATCCAATCCATCACTCCGTCGACTTCGGCGAAGCGACTTCGGTTGCAGTGCAGCAGAATGCATCCCGGAAGTACACATCCAGATCGCGGACGATACGACTTGTCGACGCGGCGAATCGGAGTGTTGGCAAGCAGATCCATCTCCTCCTCGCCACTGTCCATTCGCTGCATATCGAAGACCTTCACCGGACCGCTCTGTAGATCTCCTTCAAAGATGGAGAACCGGAAGGTCATGTTGTTGACGGCGGCAAGCACGGGTGTTTGTTCATCCAGCCGCAGGCCACCTATTACGAGCGAGAACGCGCCATCTTCGGACCATGCATGCGTCCAGTCCGGCATGTCGCAACAGGCTCGCTGCGGTCCCCATCGAGGTTCGTCAGCATTCGCCGTCGTGCCGTCGGCAGATCGTCCCGGCAATGGTCGGTCGATCTGCACCAGTGGCAGCGTCCCCAACTGCTCACCATCAAAGGTGGTCTGATAGAACGGTGCGGGAGCCGCAATCACGGCCAGCGGGATGAGGAAACTGTGCAGCATGGCGTAGCCCCAGCGTACCCCAAGCAGTGGCAATGCCCAAGGCTACGCTTGAAAAACGACCGATTCAGGCTCAGCATACCCCCCAAGCGGCAAACGCCACCAGTAGATCATCGACGCCGATCTGCCCATCTTCATTCACATTCTCACCCCAGCCCTCCCCACACCCCAACTGACCAATCCCCACTATCGTTCTACCCTCATGACGAAGATCCAACCATCCTCCAGAGCCACCCGCCCCACCCTGCTCCGTTCAGAACTTGGCCTGATCGTGGGGCTGGCCACCACAGCAGTGGTGTGGCTGGCGATCCCTGACTGGTTCGCGGACCCCGCCGCAACGCCCACCCGCTCGGTAATCCTGTTCGTCGGACTCTTTCTGGTCATCTTGTGGTCTGCCTTTTCGGTCGTCCGCCACGCCGACTGCCTCGCCATCCTGCTTGGCGAACCGCTCGGCACGATCATCTTGACCATTGCGGTCATCGGCATCGAGGTCACGATGATTTCGACCGTCATGCTCACAGGGGATGCCAACCCCGAACTCGGCCGGGACACCATGTTCTCGGTGCTGATGCTGGTGCTCAATGGACTTGTCGGGGTCACGCTCGTCGTAGGAGGAATGAAACATCACGAATCGATCTTCAATTTGCGGGGCGCCAACGCCTACTTGTCGATGCTCATTCCGCTCGCAGTACTCGGGCTCGTCCTGCCGCGGTACGCGACCTCCACGGATGACGCATCAGCCTCAGTTTTGATCTCGATCTTCCTGATTGCCATATGCGTCTGCTTGTACATCGTCTTTCTTGGCGTACAAACAATGTGGCACCGTCACTTCTTCACAGAGGCAATCGATGGTGATGATGAGTTTGGTGTCGTGGACGAACACGATCCACCCGCAAGCATACGGAGTGTTCCGGTACACACCATCCTGCTCATTGCCACAATGCTGCCTGTCGTGCTGTTGTCCAAGAAGCTGGCCATCCTGCTCGATGTAGGCGTCTCGCAACTTGGCGCCCCGGTTGCCTTGGCCGGCTTGATCGTGGCGGTGCTGGTACTGACACCAGAAGGTGTTGCCGCCGTTCGAGCGGCCATGAACAACCGCATGCAACGCGGCATCAATATCTGCCTCGGCTCGGCGGTCGCCACGATCAGCCTGACTGTTCCAGCCGTCATCATCATCGGCTTCATCACCGGCCTGAACGTACAACTCGGTCTCGACTCACTCGACATCCTGCTGCTTGCGCTGACGCTGCTTGTCAGCACAGTCACATTCGCCAGCGGACGGACCAATGTTCTGCAGGGTACCGTTCACATCGTGTTGTTTCTGGCGTGGGTCGTGCTGATCTTTGACTAGCCGGTCCATGCGCCCAGCAGCACCAACACGTCGTTGACGTCCACCACACCATCGCCATTGGTATCGGCGGGACATCCTTCACACACACCCCACAGGCCGAGCATGGCGAGCATGTCGTCCACATCGACACTTCCGTTGCCATCGATGTCACCGGGAAGCGATGGTTGCAGCCACACGGGATTGGTCAGTGCGAGACGGGCCAGATCATCCCGCTGCGCCCACGCAGTCAGGTAGGTGCCCTCGGCGAACATGGAGGGTGAGTCGATCACATACTCCACGGCGTAACCACTGGCCTCGCCCGTCGGGAGCACCAAGAGCGTCTGCCCATCCTTCTCGAGCACAAAGGTGTACTGATCGACCGTACCGAACTCGCTGGTCGTTTCCAGACGCACGATCGCGCGCCCACGGCCATCCGGCAGAATGGCGACATCGCCGATGCCGGCGGTGTTGCACTCAAGCGTCACGAGCGGGCCATCCGAGGCCACGCAGCGGCCCGACAGGAAAGCCTCCCGCAGCGTAGAGGGAACGACTATCTCAAGCGGCGAGTACGTGAAGACCCCGCCGATGTGCCCGACTTGGTGGGCATCACTGTTGCCGATGCCCACCGGGAAGCGCGTCGGGAAGCCGGGTCGCTCCGCCAGTTCGCCCCCGGACGGCGGCGTGATGTCTTGGAGCAGTTCATGCCACTTGTTGACCGCGGACAGATCGGTCTCCTGAAAGATCCCCTCGGCATTGGACCAGATTTCCAGACCGGCCCATCCGACCGCGCCGTTTCCCCAGTCCCACTGCGCGAAAGTCAAGGTGCCTTCTTCATAGGCGTGGGCGATGAACCCGTAGCAGCCATTGGCATTGATGCGATCGATGATGGTCTGCTCCCCCTCACACTCGGCATGACCGAACACGAGGCCCGAGGATGGGTTCTCCAGATACGGCGCATCGAAAGTGTCGAGCGGATAGACGAGCATGTGCGAGGGCAGATCCCAGAACCCCGTCTGCCCCAGGCCCATCTCCTGGCTGTACAGCACCGGCCAGAGTTCCGAGTCGCGGTAGTTCGCCGCTTCCTGCCGGGCGATCTCGTGCTGCTCAGGCGTGAAGAACCATTCGCCGAACCACCACGCATGAATGTTGGAATGGTCGGTAATCATGATCCAATCGAGGCCGATCGCGCGAGCGGCATCGGCATAGGCGGCGGGACCTTCTTCGGTGCCGTCAAGTACATGCGCATCGAGCGACCAAGTGGTGTGCAGGTGTTGGTCGCCCGCGAGCCAGACCTCGCCGCGAGGCGGAACTCCTTCGCCTGATCGATGCCACGCACCATCAGAATCCAAGATGAACTGCTCGGCCGTTGCCAAGCCGGTGGGAAGGGACGGTGATCGTTTCAGTTGGACCTGCTGCTCTCGCACAGACTGTTCGCCATCCACCGCTGTCACGACTCGCACCACGTAATCACCGCATTCCACTGCGGGCGGGTCCAGCCGCCGGCTCACCAGCCCGACAGCCACGATCTCACTGGCGCGGGCCTGCTGAAACATCAGGTCGAGCATGATCGACCGCTCCAATGTCATCCCCTCAAGCGCCTGCTCGGCCTGCTTCCACGTCAGGATCGCAGGACCTACGCCCGCGAGCACCGCGTGATGCTCGTCGGCAACAACGATCTCGCCATCTTCCAGCAACTCGACACGGAGCAGATCTGCGTCCTGATCGGACACATTCAGGATGTGCACCACGACCCATGGAGCGGCATCGCCCCGAACGGCGATGGGACCGGAAAGGTCGAGGAAGATCCCGGGCTTCGCCTCGGCCCAGGCCGGCTCGTGGTCGTGAGCCATCGCCATCGACACGGTGGCCGCAGCCAACGCCCCGCCGATCACATCCCACGCTCGAATCATGGCCGCCTCCTATCTATAAGGGCCTCAGGATACATCACGCCGCCACGAGGCCCAAGAGGCGACTTTGAACACAACGTGCCGCAGTGGATCTCATACCCACTGCGGCACGTCGGGAACCAACCTGATCCGAGAGAGGAGAAGGGCCAGATCGGCAATTGCCTGACAAGGTCCAAGTGGCGTGTCTGGTCGCGCTCACGCCCCCTCCGCCCCCTCCGCCCCCTCCGCCGCCCCCCCACGAAGGAGCGATCGGCGGGAAGGGCCCCCCTAGGGAAGCACCCCTGAAATCCAACGGCCCCCTTACGGGCTCGGATCCCTACGGACACATCCCCCTTCGGAAGTACATGCGTCAAGCGAGATCGGCACGTGTTACAAAAACCACAATAAATCCGCGTTTTTTTCCTCGACTCCCACCTTCCAACTCCCCCACAGCGAGGTGGCGAAATCACTATCATCGCCGCCCCGCAGCCCCTCCCACCCCCTCCTGACAGCGAGACCGCCCACCATGAAACTCGGCATTCCCCGCGAGGTCACCGGCGAGGAGCGGCGCGTCGCGGTCGTACCACGATCCATTAAGCGGCTTCGAAAAATGGGCTTTGAGGTACTGGTCGAGACCGGCGCCGGAGTCAAGGCAGAGGCCGGTGATGCGAAGTACATGGAGGCCGGCGCCAGTGTCATCAAGAGGGCGGCCGAAGTCTTCGAACAATCCGACATCATCCTGAAAGTCAACCCGCCCACCGAGGGTGAAGTCGCGATGCTCCGCGAAGGGCAGATCTTGATCGGGTTGATCTGGCCTGCCAATCAGGAAGTACTCATCGCCGAACTCGCTGCCCGCGGCGTGACGACGGTCGCCATGGACTGCGTCCCGCGCATCAGCCGTGCTCAGAAACTCGATGTCCTGAGCGCACTGGCCAACATCGCCGGATACCGCGCCGTCATCGAGGCCGCGCACCTCTTCGGCCGCTTCTTCGCCGGGCAAATGACAGCGGTCGGACGCGTCGAACCTGCAAAGGTACTGGTCATCGGCGGTGGTGTTGCGGGACTCGCGGCAATGACGACGGCACGGGGCCTCGGCGCCATTGTTCGCGGCTTCGACACGCGGCTGGCCGTCAAGGAACAGGTCGAGAGCCTCGGCGCTGAATTCCTGGTGCTCGATTTCGAGGAAAGCGGCGAGGGCGAGGGTGGCTATGCCAAGGTCATGAGCGAATCCTTCCTCGAAGCGGAGATGAAACTCTTCGCCGAGCAGGCGATCGAAGTGGACATCATCATCACAACGGCAATGATTCCCGGCCGCGATGCGCCGGTGCTCATTACTTCCGGCATGGTCGAAACCATGAAGGAAGGTTCGGTCATCGTCGATCTCGCGGCTGAGCGTGGCGGCAACTGCGCATTGACCGTGCCCGGCGAGTTGATCGTGCACCACGGCGTCTCGATCGTCGGCTACACAGACCTTCCCGGACGGATGCCCTCGCTCTCGAGTCGGCTCTACGGTAACGCGCTTGCCGCCATGCTCGAAGAGATGGGCGGCGGCGAGGCATTCACCGTCGATACCGAGAACGAAATTGTCCGGGGGGCCCTGATCACCAACAACGGGGAAGTCACGTGGCCTCCGCCCAAGCCCGCCGAGCCCACGATCAAGGCGGACTACGCGAAAGATTTCGGCAAGCGGCCCGAATCCGAGTCCGTCTCGGCCGATCCGCTTATGTCCGAATCAAAGCCTGCACGCGGCCAAGGGTTGGCGACCGCCGTGGGTCTGGTGGCCGGGCTACTGCTTCTGCTGATCATCGGCCTCTGGGCTCCAGCCGACTTTGCCATGCACTTCACGGTCTTCGTGATGGCTTGTTTCGTCGGCTGGCAGGTTGTGTGGGCCGTCACGCCCGCCCTGCACACGCCGCTGATGAGCGTGACCAACGCAATCAGCGGCATCATCATTCTCGGTGGCTTGCTGCACTTGTCATCCAATGCCGCCACGAGCGCCATCGTGCTCGGGCTGCTCGCCGTCTTCTTCGCCACGATCAATATCGCTGGTGGATTCCTCGTCACCCGCCGCATGCTTGCGATGTTCAGGAGATAGATTCGTGTACCGGATCATCGACACCATGATCGCTGCTGTGGCGACCCCCCCGGCCATCCCCGGTGGACACGAGGGTGGCAACTCGCTCGTGACCATCGCCTACCTCGTGGCGGCCGTGCTGTTCATACTCAGCCTCGCCGGACTCTCCAAGCAAGAGACGGCTTCTCGTGGTACGTGGTACGGCATCATCGGCATGGGCATCGCGCTGGTCGCGGCGATTCTCGGCCCGGACGTCACCCTGTACGGGTGGCTCGCCATCGCCATCATTCCAGCCGCCCTTGTCGGCGGCGCATTGGCGGTTCGCGTGCAGATGACCGAGATGCCGCAGCTCGTCGCCCTGCTGCACTCCTTCGTGGGCGCCGCTGCGGTGCTGGTCGGGTTCGCGAGTTTCCTCGATCCGCACAAAGGCATGACAACATCCGCCGCAATCGTCCATGAGATCGAAGTGTACATCGGCATCTGCGTGGGCGCGATCACGTTGACCGGATCGATTGTGGCCGGACTGAAACTGCACGGGAGCATCTCGGGCAAACCGCTCATGATTCCAGGACGGCACATGCTGAATCTCCTGGCGGTGATCATCACGATACTGCTTGGAATCTGGTTCGTGGATGCGGCAGTCGATGTCGCAGGCAACGCCGTCATTATCGATGGCTTCGGCGTGCTTCTTCTCATCGCCGCCACCGTACTCACGGGTCTGCTGGGCATCCACATGGTGATGGCGATCGGCGGCGCCGACATGCCTGTCGTCGTGTCGATGCTGAACTCCTACTCGGGCTGGGCGGCGGCCGCCGCCGGGTTCATGCTCGGCAACGATCTGCTCATCATCACGGGCGCGCTCGTCGGCAGCAGCGGCGCCATTCTCTCGATCATCATGTGCCGCGGCATGAACCGCTCGTTCGTGAGCGTCATTCTCGGCGGATTTGGAACCGCTGAGGGCACCACCATCTCCAGTGGCGACGGCCCGCAGGGCGAAGTGATCGAAATCTCGGCCGATGACACTGTGGATCACATGCAGGCCGCCAAATCGGTCGTCATCGTGCCTGGCTACGGAATGGCCGTCGCGCAGGCCCAGCACGCGCTTGCTGATTTGACCAAGCGGCTCCGCAACGACGGCGTCGATGTTCGCTTCGCCATCCACCCGGTTGCAGGGCGGCTGCCCGGCCACATGAACGTCCTGCTCGCCGAAGCGGGCATCCCCTACGACATCGTGCTCGAAATGGATGAGATCAACGAGGATCTGCCCGAGACCGATGTGGTGTTGGTCATCGGCGCCAACGACATCGTCAATCCTGGCGCCGAAAACGATCCCACCAGCCCCATCGCCGGCATGCCGGTACTGCAAGTCTGGAAAAGCAAACTCGTCGTCGTGATGAAACGTGGCATGGCGACCGGATACGCAGGCGTCGAGAACCCCCTGTTCTTCAATGACAACACGCGGATGCTTTTCGGTGATGCAAAGAAGAGTGTGGACGCCATGCTCGGAGCGATCGACGGGTAACAACGTCGGTCGCATCCCTCAGTAAAAAAACGCCGCGTTTGGGCGGCGTTTCTTCATGAATGGAGCCGATCGGGCTTGAACCGACGACCTCCTGCATGCCATGCAGGCGGCAGGTGGATTGCAGCCAATCCGAAACCGCTACCACAGGCGAACTTGCAGCGGATGGCGTGGCGAGCCAGTCCAGCGCTATGCGCTCTCCTTGCCCTACACCAAGACCAAAGGCGACCCAATCCGGCCACGACAGTCAGTTCGTTGCCGCCCTGTCAATGCTGGCTGAACTGCCGCTCCCTGACGAAGTCAAGGTGGCCGCCCTCCGAAAGATCATGCGGGTGTAATGGCGAAGACCTCAACAACAACACCCCCGTGAATACGGAGGTGCTGTGGGGTGGTGGGTTGTGGTGGGGGTTATGGGCAGGGGCCATAGGCGGTGATGGCAGTCAACAGACGTTGTATCTGCCCTTGCTCGGAATGCAATGTCGTACACCTCCTCTTGGGTCATCCATGTCACCCACATATCTTGGAATGACGTGGCAATGAAAGTGCATAACCGTTTGTCCTGCGGCTTCGCCGCAGTTCATGCCAATGTTGTATCCATCTGGCTTGTATTTGATCTCGATCAGCTTCTTTGTGGCTTCAAGCATCTCAACCAGTTCTATTCGCTCGGTAGAGGAGAGATCAAAGAAGGTTTGCTTCAGTTGCTTGGAGATAATTAGGCTATGGCCTGGCGATACCGGATAACTATCCTCAATCATGAAAAAGCTATCGGATTCATGGACCACTTGATGTGGTTCAACATCGAGAAAGGTCTTCATCGAATCTCCTTGTTATTCAATAGGGTGACAAGCCGTTTGTAGAAAGAGTCTGATTGTGGAGAATAGTGGGGATCGCCTTCCCAGTAAGTCCAGTTGAGAATTTGACCTACGCGATCGTAGTGTGACTTTACTCTTGCATAGCGTTTCATTGGCGTATTGCCCAATTCACGAACAATTTCCTGCTTCCATGGATGGTTGCTGCCCATGATGTTCTCGTTTCTAGCGATCAACTTTGCAATGAAATGCTTACCTACAATCCGATCCGATTTCCTTTGGTTGCAGTATGAATGAGCGAGAACAAGATTCCAAATATGGTCGTGCTCGATAACTTGACGAGGGAGGATATGGTCTACATGAGCATCTCCATCAGGGATGGGAAGGCCACAGTAAAAGCAAGTGTTTCCTTGGTAGCCTTGTAAGAATCCAATATTGCCGGTGAGATTTTTTCGATGTGTTGAATTTTTGATGTAGATAAGCCGCAAGTCATTGGCTAACTGGAAGTCATGATGCATCAGAGAATATGCGCCTTCCAGCAAGCTCCATCGAGCATCTAACTCAACATCAAGTTCAACAAGATCGACATCAGCGATTGAATGGATGTCATCTGTCAGAACGAGTTCTGTGCCAAAGTCAAAGCGGTAGAACATACTTTCCGATAGGTCCCCGCGACTACCAACATTGTGGAACCTAGGGATCACATCTTGAAATGCATTTTTCCCGACACGTTCTATGGCCGCCCCCTGATCAATAGCAGAAGTCTTGTATGCGGCGATTATCTTCTCCATCTCAGTAAGACGGCCTGGTTGGCCCATTTGAGGCATAGGCGAATCTGATTCAAGCCGCTGAAGATACTCATTGAAGAACTGAGCTGACAGATCGTCCCAACTCACTCGAGTAAGACCGCGTTGGCAGAAATGTAGGAGAGATTTGGCCAACGCAATTTTGTATGTGGCAGTGTTTAGCCCATACAGAGTGACTGCTTTCCAATGGTCTTGTGCAGAAAACTTTGTCAGGCTTGCCATCAGATCTACTCCGATCGAACTCCACAACTAGAGGCGGGCTAATACAGATTAAGTTGTTCTGGATTCATTTGTTTAGATCAACAACACCCCCGTGAATACGGGGGTGCTGTGGGGTATTCACTTAAGATCCTGTGATGACCAAGCCATGGCCTGAAGATCTCGGACACTTCATGGACGAAGTGGAATGGACGTTTGCCAAGACGTATGCGGAGACATGGCCACATGAGTACATCGTCAAGGATCGAGTCGATCAGGACCACTTCAGGAGGTCCGTCATCCACATCCGGGAACACGGCGATCTGAAACCCTTCTACGACAACCTGTTCATCTACTTCGAGCAGGATGGCCTCATCTACTGGACGATGGTTCCTCCAAGGGACAATCCAGGGTGGTACGAAGTCGACCAGGAAGTGATCATCAATCGGGCACCAGTCGAGGGCTCGTATGAGAATCGACTCAGGAATGGTACGCTGCCTTCATTACCATGAAACTGAGCCGTAACGCATATGAATGTTGTTGAACCGAACGCGACGAATACCGCTTCGCAGTGGGAAGTCATCGATGAGTTCATCGGGGCATCGAGTCCCCGCATCACCAGAAGGTAGCATCTGCGGCCGATGGATCAAGGGTGCGATGGTGTACTGGGTCAAATGAGCCGAAAAACGGCGGTATCTGGGGAAACCACTGCACCTGCCCCAGAACCAAAACCCCTACTTTGACTGCTCAGGAGAACACCAACAACAACACCCCCGTGAATACGGAGGTG
>MPMD02324633.1_pt1 | contig 13245 bp, 7 predicted proteins | sample 1617291 | NCBI WGS metagenome assembly MPMD02 (sample SAMN05944810, study PRJNA350692) | marine metagenome | biome: marine; feature: ODZ; material: water; isolation source: 120 m water sample filtered on 30 um supor filter | place: Pacific Ocean | collected 2012-04-09 | depth 120m m | reverse complement strand
GTCGCCTTCCCCAGTCGTTTTGCGCTGTCGCGAGATGGTTTGTCTTTTTGTTGGCCTTCCTTTGATTCTCCTTGTTGCTCCGCCGGTTGTTTGACCTGGGAGCGACTGCTTGCTTGTTGTTGCGTTTGCTGCGCACTGCTCGAACTGCTCGATGAGGATTGTTGTTGGGCTTGTTTGTCCAAGAGTTCAATCAGTATTTTTAATTCCCGGACAATTTGCTCCTGGAGCGGACCCGTTTGCGGATTGCCATCTGCTGTCGGTTGTCGTAGGAGCGTTTCTACAAGTCGCATTTTTTCGCCGATGAGTGTGACTGGATCGTTGTTATCGTCCGGATCTTTTTCCGGCTCCGTTGTACGGGCCTCGAAGTTGCTGTCCTCAGCGACAGGCTGCAAGTCGGGAAGCAAGTCGTCAGGTAATACGTTGCGAATCGCTTTTTCTTTGTTGGGGCTGCCGTCCGGTGTTTCTTCCCCGCGAAGTTGTCCTCCGAGATTACTCAAGAGAATCATTGCCGCTAGGTGAGCGGTGATCCAACAGCCTGTATTCCGATTTAACACGATCTCGTTCATTTCTTTTGCATTCTTGCCAGTGTGGCGGTGCCAGTCGTACCTCTTTGTTCTCCAAATCAGCGATCGTCCTCGGGGGCCAGTTGGTCTTCCTCGTTTGGCTCTGATTCCTCCAAACGGAGGAGGTTGAATGTCGATTGTGCCAGTTCACCCTGCTCCTCAGCGAGGCTCACACGTTCGATGAGCAGAGGCCCCACTTCGCGTACACTTGATTCGAGTGTATCAATCTCAGCCTGATTGCTTAAAACCCTTTGGTTCAAATCTTCCTGGAGGAGTTTGAGGAGTTTGATTTCCGCAACCGATCGCTGCGCGGGCTGCTGGTTCTGCTGTTGTTTGCCTCCCCCCTGCCCTCCCCCGTCGCCACCGCCTTTATTTCCCTTCGCATCATTATTTTCATTTTTGGCAAGAGCCTGACGCATCAACTCTAATTTTCGAATCGCCAACTGCTGTGTGCGCTGCGTCGTTTTGTCGGTACGAAAGGTACTTAGGGATTCCGCTGCCTGCCGCATTTTAGCAGCCACACCTTCGAATGCCCGCTGAAAAACTTCCGCAGCAGCAAGTTCCTCACCGAGGGCCGAAGTATCTTTTACGAGTTGTATCTGCTGTTGTGAGAGTTCGACCGCGCGCGCTTTTTCAGAACGGCTTAACTGTTGCAGCTCATTACGCTGCTGATCCAGTTCGAGAGTCTGCGTCTGCAGCGCCCTTTCTCTGTCTGCCAGCGAGCGGAGTTGGCCTGGGAGTTGGGCCATTTGTTCGTCGAGCAACTCCGCTTCCGCCTGTTGACGGGTTTTGGCTAGTTGCTTGCGAGCGCGTTCGAGCTTCTTTTGGGCCGCGGCGGACTGCTGCTGGGCAGATTGTCTATTCCCATTTTGGGCCGACTGGCCAGATTGCTCGACATTTTTGGCGGCTCCCGCTACGCTCTCGGATGCCTGTTCGGCTTGCAATCGCTTCAGTTGGCTTGCCAGTGATTTCATTTTCGATTCGAGCTGATCGCGGTTTTGCGATAAGCGATCGAGTTGTTGTTTGCGAGCGTTGGCCTCGTTTTGGTTCAGCGCCTGTTCGAGTTTCTTTTTAAGGTTTGCATGATTCCTGGCTAATTCCGCGAGTTGTGCTTCGGCCTCGCGTAGCTTTTTAACGAGTTTTGCGATTTCCGGTTCGCCGCGATTTTGCAGGATGTCGATCATTTCTGCGAGCTGTTTGCCTGCCTCCTGCTGGCGCGAGAGTGCTTGACCCATTTGATTGTTCTCGACGTTTTGGCTGGCCGACCGCATTTGATTTCCGATTCCCGCCTGGTGGGCGTGCTTAATGGAACTCGCAATCGAGGCAGCCGAAGCGGGATCGGTCTGGCCGAGTGTTTTTTCGGTCTGCTGCATTTCTTTGAGCATCTGATCCATATTGCGGGCCAGGTCCTGCTGCCGTGCAGCAATCTTTTTCAAATCCGCTCGCTGTTGTGGCTTAAGGTCGGCCCGATCCTTTCCCAGCGTTTTGTTTCCCGTTGCCTCCGTCTGATCGCGAATTGTGTGCTGCTGATTTTCCAGGGATGCAAGGTCGCGGACAATGCGGCGATATTGGTCCCACTGCCGCAGATTATCTAGCGACTGTTCGAGGGCGGCGATGGCCTGTTCTTGATGTTCACTAGCATTGTTTAGGGCAGCTTTTGCCTTCGTCCGTGACGCATTGATTCGTTCGGAGTTTCCGGTCGGATCTTCCTTTGCCGGGTCGGATTGTTCATCCTCAGACAAATCGGTTTGCAAAAATTTGCGGGCCGTCGTCAATTCCTGCTCGACAGCATCCAGATGGTTCGCTTCAACGTGTTTTAGCAATTGCCCAAGCGATTCGAGTTGGTCGGCCATCTTGGGCTGATCTATTTTGTTGTTTTTCAATTCTCCGAGAAGTGAATCTGCCTTTCGTAGGACGCTCTCGTTGTTTCCGGTGAGGGCCTGTCGTACCTCGCGCTCTGTGAATTCAATTCCACGTAATTTGTGTAATTCGCTTTCTTCGAGTTGGCCAAGTTCTTCCAGTTGGATTTGGAGGCCGCGGGTATCGGTGTGGGAATTTTTTTCTCGTGCTACCACACGCGAGAGTTCTGCAAGCAAAGCTCTTTGATGGGTTGCCAACTGCTGGGCAAGCTCCTCTTTAGTGACAATAGTAATCGTATGGATCGGTTCACTCTTGCCCTCGGCAGGCTGGTAGTCGTGTGCGGCAGCGTAGAACGAAATCTCTGTTCCAGCAGATAGATCGAGCGGTGCCACATCCCACTGGTATTGCTCAAGGCGGCGATCCCCTTTCGCCATATGTGCATTGAGAGCTTCTGCGGAAAGCTGAGGTGCACGATCGGGGCCTCGAAAAAGCGGTATCGATTGTTCGCCCGATTCCGATTGATCACTGCGGGTATAGCGAAGCAGAATATCTCGGATTGCCAGTCCGTCCTTAACGAACACGCGGACAGGCAGCATTGCATCAGAGCTGGCCTGCGACTGCGGAATGGGGCTCTCGATGCTAACTGTTGGCGGGTCGTCCGAAATTGCTTGCACTTGCCACTGATCGTTTCCGTCTCCTTCAATGCCATGCTCATCCACCAAGTTGAGGGAGTAGGTGCCCGATTTTCTCAGTGTCCAGAACTCCGTCGATTCACTCGGAAAACGAATTTGCAGTCCATCGATAACAAACGGTTTTGAATCGCCAGTTTCCGTTTTGAGCGTTGCCGATTTGACGCTCTTGTTTGTGTTGCCACTTAACTGAACCGTGCTCCCCGCAAGTCCCACAATCGATCCTGTGCTTGCAGTTGTCGGCCATCCTGCATAGTCGGGGGGGCGGACCGAAACCTGGAGGGATTCAATGCGAGGCGGGGTGACAACCATCAGAGATTGCCAGGGCGTTTCGTCATCTCCTCCAACCGCGCGATACAAAAATGATTGCTTGACATTTTTACGTTGGGCCACCATGATTCCGTCGACAAAATGCATCGGATCGCGAAACGACCGTATTCCCTGTTCGTCTTCAAATCGATATTCGATAAAGACATCTTCCGGAAGTGCGCCTTTTTCATCATCGACTTCCACCTCAAAGAGGCCACCGACGGGAATGTGGGTGGGAGCATTACGAAAAGAGAGTTGATTGATTTTAGGCCAGGCAGTATCTCCAAAGGGATTCGTCAGCCTCGCGAGCGCGATTCCGGAGCCGGTCGGGATAGAGAAGGCAATGAGTAGTACGATTCCCAGAGTACCCAGTGCAGCAAGACTCGCCGTTACTGCTGGACGGTAGCGCACCACTTCGCCAAGAGGAACCTCCGCCAACTCTCCGGTAACTTCTTTAATCACAGCCTGTCGCATGGCGGCCGATCCTGCCAGTCGGTCATCTTTTTGCTGGTGGGAAAACTCAACGGCACTGGCAACTTTGTTCTGAAATAAGGGAAAGCGATCCTGAATGCGCTGGGCAACGCTCAGTTCGGTCAGCTGCCTCCGCAGTGGTGGCAGGAAAAATCGGAATACGACGGCAATAATCGCCAGTAAGCAGAGTAAACTGAAAGTCGTCCTCGAAAGCCGATCGTCCAGTCGCAAATAGTAATCGAGTATTCCGGTGATCAGCAGAACTCCGATCCCTGCAGCGACGCCCCAGCCAACACCGCGAAAGATCAATGTCCACCGAGCTCGTTTGTGGACGCGGGCAATTGTTTTGTGAAGTGTCTCAGGCATCTTGGCCCTTTCGTGCCACCGAGCCGCCAGTTTCCGGCAGATTCTGCCGCTTCCAGTTACCTGTATTCTATCCTACCAGGGGGGCGGCAGAGATACACCGCCAAGACGGGATTTGTCTTATTCGGGGCAAATGGACACTGCAGATGCGACGAGGGTCACTTTGTATTCGTTCCATTCGTTTTGCCAAGTCTCGAAAGATATTAGGGACAGTTGGCGAAAACGGGTCACGCGACTAGTGTTCTACCTCCGACCAGTATTTGTCAAACTCGAACGAGGGACTGTTATCCAGATCGTGGCAATTGGCACATGCATGGTTTTTTGCCTGCTCGAGCGTGAGGCGCATTTCAACTCGTCGTTGTTCCAATTCTGCTTCGTCGCTCAGCTCATTTTCAGCAGCCACATGTTTGGCGCCACCACCATGACAGTTTTCACAGCCCACACCGGCGAGGTGTGGTGTTTTCGCCATGCTCTCATAGCCACTGGCAAACGGATAGTGTTCCTGAGGTTCCCAGCCTGTGACGTGACAACTGATGCACTCCGGATCGAAACTTCGTGGGATGGGGAGTTGAAGGAGGGTTTCCATTGCATGAGCGTGGGATGTTTCCTCCCAGATTGCATACTCTTCGCTGTGGCACTCTTCACACGCCTCACTTCCCACAAACTGTTGGCCTGAAGGGTGCCCAATGGCGCGAATGCCAAGACCAGCCAACCCCTGTTCTTTGAGTTGATCTTGATAGGCAGCCATCATGGCGACCATCTCTTGAGAACCGGAAAATCGTCCATCGAGTGGCACCCGCTGATAAAGGAAGTGCCGTTGCGGTTTTTCATAGATTCCAAGCACTCCGACGTACATGCCTTTGTGTCCCAGTTCGATTAGGCGGGTTGGCGTATCTTTGCTGATCTCCGGTTGTGGTGGTGGCGGATCGCTATCGCCAGCGACGACAACAAAATCAAAGGTGGTAAATTCTTCGGCCATTGTACGTGCTTCGGCAACCGACGCGTTTGCAAGAAGAATCAGCAGATCACATTTTTCTGCCTTTAATTGTTTGATGACCGGAGGCAGCGCTTTGCTCGGTGGCTGATATTGAAAATCTGGATTTTGCAAATCATCGCCATATTCTTCTCCCAGCACTTGGGTAACTCCGATTCGTAGACCACCGGTGTCGATCACGCGAAAGCGGGCGGTGAGTCCAAAGTCATCATCAAAAATGGACACTACATTCGCGGTAACGAATGGAGACGGTTTGTCCTGCGGCAGTTGGGCCAGCAAGGTTTCCGTCGGCAACTTGATATCATGGGCTCCCAACCCGATCGCGTCATAGCCAAGGATCTGATGGGCAGCAATTAACCGTTGGTATTTGATTGCAGCCTGTGGACCTGCGCGTTGCACCATGCCGCCGAGGTCGAGGCTGGCGACCGGCCAGCCTTTCGATTGGATCTCTCGAATGAGTGAATGCCGCCGACTCAGCCCGCCCTTTTGATTATCGAGACCGGCACATCCACACGGCTCAATAAATCCATCCAGCATTCCAGAAAATACAATGGTGGCTTGCGGTTTTTCCCAATCGGAAAAAATCTTTCCATTTCGAGTTTCGAAATCAACCGGAGCCGATTTTTTTGGCTCCTCGTCCTCGACCGCAGCGATCGCCCTGTCTGGCGGATCAAACTTTTTTTCTTTTTCCTTTTTCTCTGTTCCCTCATCTGCGACTAGACGGATCATGAATCGTGTTGTTTCACGGCGTGCCCGCACCTGGTCGCTGGTCGCTTTTTCTTGTGATGAAAATCTTACGGAGCATCCTAAAAAGAGGACGACGGAGAACAGGAACAACTTCCAATAGAAGTCAGAATCGGTTGTCGGGCATCGCTTTGCCATAGAAGACTCCATCCGTGCGGTCCGCCAGATCCACTTGCCTCAATGTTTGATCGATTTCAATTGTCGGACTTTTCTGGTTCGTCCTTGAGTCCAGCGTTTTCTTTCGGTTTCACTGTTAGTTTGACGTGCAAAGTAATTTCTGGATAGTCCGGATGATTTGTCGTTAGCACAATCCGCCCCATCTGATCGGGAGTGTCTCCCGGATAGTCACACGCCTCTGCCGTCGGCGGGAGGATGATATTGAGTGGTGTTTGATGGATCATGCCACGGGACAAATCCTTACCAGGGCCGGTTTCGATCTGCAATGTTTTTGGAACACTCTCTTTCAATTTGAGTTGCACGTCTTTGCTATGCTCCCCACTGGTATGCATGATCAACCGCATTCGTTTCCCGAGTCCTTCCGGAACATCACCCATGGTGAGCGTTTGGGTTTTAGGATTTAAATACGGCCCAAAGATATTGATCGGTTTTCGCACCGTACCGTTGATGTTCAGTCGTACTGGTGTTTTCATTGCCGGTTCGGTGTCGAAAACAATCGCTTCGTGAAAGCCGCCGAATTCCATGCCCGGCAAGATTGTGATCCGGACGGCATATCCACAAACGGCATATGGTTCTTTAATGTCTTTGTTGGAAATCGGTTCGTAGTGGATTGCAAACTGCTCCGACATTTGTGGATTGCTCACGTTGTCGCTGGTAATTTTTGCGTCCGGGTGTGAGTAAAAGTACAGCTTCGATTCAAAATTAGAAGATGTGTTATGGGACACGGATGACGCGAAGATAGATGGCGGCTTAAAAAGAAATTCCGGTGTTATCGTGCCGTTGATTTGCAAGCGAATGCGCGATTGCCCAGGATCGTTGCTTGTAATCGGTACCGATTTTCGAAATCGGCCTTTTGATTTTCCGGTTTTCCAGGTGAGGGTCACTTCTGCTGTTTTGCCTGGTGGGATCGTTTTCCGGGAGACTTTACTCACGGCACACTTGCAGGATGGTTTTCCCGGCACAATCTTCAAGTCTGCCGTACCTTCGTTGCGGAGCACAAAAGTATGGCTCCCCGTTTTGTTCTGAAACATGCGATCGAAGAAATGTTTTGGTTCATCGACCACCAATCGCGGTTGGTCTTTAGCGTGGTTGTTTTTTTCTTGTGCGTCAAATGGAGGTATCTTTTGTGCAGTGAGTTGTGGTTCCTGCATGGAAAATCCAAATTCGGCCACGGTTGCTGCATATCCAAGGGCAACCCCAGCTAATGTGGCAGCCAACACTACGGCAAAGATTCTCATTGCATCACGCTCCTCGGCTCCGACTCTCATTCCTCTTGATGAAAAAAACAGGTTGGTCAGTTATTGTATCGCTGTAGACAAACGAGCGTCAAATCAGTTCTTTCCTGCGGGCTATTCTGCCAGCGGAGAGTCGGTTTACGTGGTCGACTTTTGCTGCAGCTGGGCGTGCAGATATTTTCGGCATTCGCTGAAAAATGCCTGAAAGTCACCGCGTCGGTAGTCTGGGTAGGTCCAATCGAGGGTCTGCCAGCAACGGTTTTTGTAATAAAGGGTAACTTCCGCATAGATACCCTTTTGCAGATAGATGCGGTGTGCGTGGTCCTTAGTCGATGCAAGGACCAGTTTGCCGAGTGTCAAATATCCCGGGTCGATGTTCAGCGGTCGCAGTTCTTGATGACCGGCGGTTGCCGCGTATTCCACCTCCCAACGGTTCGACTCTAATTTCCAGTCCGCCAGGCCGGCCGCGTCAACTTGGGGTGAGAATGCCCAAAATATTTTGTTCAGTGGTGCCCCCATGGAGGGTGTGTAGTAATCGGTTTCCTCGAAAAGAAAACAGGGACTCGTGAGGACCCGTTTGCCCCAGTGCCTCTCCGCCTGCGCCGCTGCCCAGTCGAGTGCCTCCGGATGCCGGCTGAATGCGGTCAGGATGCGGAGGACGTTGCAATCGGCATGTGGCTCACCCATCCGTCTTGATTCCCTCGCTGCACAATTCTTGAAAATGGGTGCCGGGTGGGACTTTTAGAGAAGGTTGCAGGGAAGAGTCCATAAATAATTCTGCCTCTCAAAGAATATGCGTTGGCCACAAATAGTCTCTGCCACAGCGACGGATGAGCCTGCTAGTACGCCTTCGCAAAGACGCCGATCGTAGAACTCGCGTTCCCCGTGAAAAGACACTTTCCTTTCCCCGGCGTTTCATCGAATGGCACACATCGCAACGTTACTTTGAGCTCTTTTAATATAGAGGACATTTCTTCGCACTCGCTAAAATAGCAGTAGGCGAGTCCACCATGGAGTTCTGATGTATTTTTCTGCCGGGGAGTGAAGAAATCGCGAAAGTCATCCAGGTTGTCGATTTTTTCGGTTGCCTCGCGCCGCCTTTCAAGTGCCCTCGCAAAAAGATTGTCCTGGATTTCGCCGAGCAAGGTTGCAATGGTTGAGGTGAATTCGCTCCGCGGGATCCCCTTTTTCTCTTTGGGGCCCTGGTCACGCCGCCCTACAAAACAGCTGTCCGATTCGACATCACGGGGGCCAATCTCAACGCGAACAGGTACCCCCTTCTTAATATGTTGCCATGTCTTTTCGCCCCCACGCAGATCGCGTTGATCGACTGAAACCCGTACGCTCTGGCCGTCATAGTTCTGGGCCATCAATTCATCACGAACGCGTTGGCAGTATTCGAGGACTGCCGTTGTCGAATCATCGCCTCTCAATACGGGAAGAATGACAACGTGTAGCGGTGCGAGTCGAGGAGGAACAATGAGTCCATCATCATCGCCATGGGTCATGATCAGTCCCCCGACAAGGCGCGTGGAAACGCCCCAGGAAGTTGTCCAAGCATACGCTTCCTTCCCCTCCTCATCCTGGAATTTGATCTCCTGGGCACGCGAAAAGTTTTGCCCCAGAAAGTGCGAGGTGCCAGCCTGCAATGCCTTCCGGTCCTGCATCAACGCTTCAATGCTGTAGGTCGCTACCGCACCTGGAAATCGTTCCTCGGCGGTCTTTTCGCCTCTGATGACGGGCATCGCCATATAGTTTTCCGCAAAGTCCGCGTACACATCGAGCATGGTGCGGGTCTCTTCGAGAGCTTCTGCTTCCGTTGCGTGTGCGGTATGCCCTTCCTGCCAGAGAAATTCGGTCGTACGCAGAAACAATCGCGTCCTCATCTCCCACCGGACAACGTTCGCCCATTGATTGATCAGGATCGGTAAATCGCGATACGATTGGATCCACTTGGCATACAATTCCCCAATAATGGCCTCACTCGTCGGACGCACGATCAGAGGCTCATCGAGAGGCCCGGCAGGTTGTAACCCGCCCTGCCCATCCGGTTCGAGTCGATGATGCGTTACAACGGCACATTCTTTTGCAAACCCCTCCACGTGGGAGGCCTCTTTTTCCAGGTAGCTCATCGGAATGAAGAGGGGAAAGTATGCGTTGACGTGACCGGTCTCTTTGAACTTGCGGTCGAGGGCTTGCTGCATGTTTTCCCAGATCGAGTAGCCCCAGGGTTTGATCACCATGCAGCCGCGTACCGGAGAGATTTCTGCGAGGTCCGCAGCCCGAACCACTTGCTGGTACCACTCAGGATAATCTTCGTTTCGCGTCGGGCTGATTGCGTGTTGGGGTGGCTTGGCCATCAATCCTCCGTACAGTTTACTGTTGCAGTCGGTCCATCGAGGTAGGTCACATTCTAGGACAGGCGGATACTTCCAAGCAATATCGCTGGTCGCCTTGGGTCTCTTGCCGATGGTGGGCTGCTACACCTACAATCCGGCGGTCCTCCCGGAGTGTCGGCGGTGTATTTTCTTACCGTGATTTTCGGGGTCAGCCAGTACGGGAACGTCATGCCGCACCATTTTATCAAGCAACTTACCTCGGAGCAGTCGGTCGATCAGGTTTTCCTGGCCTCGGAAAAACAGCTTCGATCGAACCGTCAGGGAAATTTATACCTGCAATTGCGACTCTCCGATCGATCCGGGTCGGTCGATGCGAGGATGTGGAACGCCAATGAGGAAAAAGCGGCCCTGATTGCGAACGGCGACTACGTTCGTGTCAAGGGAACGACCCAACTCTTTCAGGGCGCGATCCAGCTGATTATCAAACACATTTCCAAGGTGGCTGCGACTGAGGTGGACGAAGCCGATTTTCGCCTTTTGCCGGAGAGTGAGATTGAAACGCTTCGTGGGCAGCTTGTGGCAAACCTGCAGTCGATCCAAGAAGAAAATTTACGGGCTATCGCAGATGCCTATCTCTGTGATGAAGTCTTTATGGATAAATTCTGTCGGGCTCCGGCGGGAGTCAAAAATCATCATTCACATCAGGGAGGATTGCTGCAGCATGTTGTCCAGTTGTGCCATCTGGTCACGCGAATTTCCGATCTTTACCCAGAACTCGATTCGGATCTGATGTTGCTCGGAGCCTTTTTGCACGACTCCGGAAAAGTCGATGAGCTAGGATACGAACGCGATTTGCATTATACGGATGTCGGCCAACTGCTCGGACACATTGTCATTGCAATCAGTATGCTCGATGCCAAACTGGCGGACTTAGCAGAATCGCAAGGCCGCTCGTTCCCGGAAGAATTGTTGCTGCGCCTGAAACATCTGATTGTCTCCCATCATGGCGCGACGGAATTCGGTAGCCCAACGGTCCCGATGACGGTTGAAGCAATTGCCCTGCATCATCTGGACATTTTTGATGCGAGAATCAATCAATTTGAACAATTGCTTCGCGACGATGCCAATGTGGAGAGCAGCTGGACACAATATCATCCGAACTTGGGTCGCAAACTCTTCAAGGGTACGACCGATGGATGAAGAAGAACTACAGCAGGCAGTCCTTGCGCACGTGAGCCGACCGGGGTATCGTCCTCTCAAGGTCCGCAAAATTGCCGCAAAACTGGGGCTAGATGCAGATGGTGCCGGTGCACTCAAAAAAACAGTCAAACGGCTCGTCAAAAAAGGCAAGCTTGCCTATGGCGAGAATCACACGCTGATGCCACCGGGCAAGCGTGACTCGAAGCGGATCACCGGTGTCTTTCGTCGCCTGCCGAGCGGGTATGGATTCGTGCGTCCTCAAAGTGTCGGGCGGACACAAAACAGTGGAGACGATATCTATATCCCGCAAAAACGGGCGGCCGATGCGGCCAGTGGTGACATTGTGCGCGTGCGGCTCACCGGCAAGCGAGGTTCTCGTAATGGGACTGGTCCGGCAGGTGAGATTATTGAAGTGGTAGAGCGCGACTCGCATCGTTTCGTAGGCACCTATTTCGAGCAGGGTGGGATCTGCCTGGTGCAGGTTGACGGAAAAATCTTTTCGCAGCCTATCCTGGTGGGAGACGCTGCCTCCCGAAGTACCCGCCCCAACGAGAAGGTCGTGATCGAAATGGTTCGCTTCCCTTCGCACATCCACGATGGTGAAGCTGTGGTTGTCGAAGTCTTGGGGCCGAGAAATCAGCCCGGTGTCGACACCATGTCGATCATTCATGAATTTGGATTGCCGGGTGACTTTGGTGAGGAAGTATTGGAGGAAACCCGCCGGATCGCCGCCTCTTTTGACGAATCGATCTCGTCGGACCGGCGAGATTTGACCGATCTTACGGTTGTGACAATCGATCCGGTCGATGCCCGTGACTTCGATGATGCGATTTCACTTGAGCGGAACAGTGCGGGACATTGGCGTTTGGGTGTCCACATCGCCGATGTATCGCATTTTGTCAAACCGAATACCGAGCTCGATCGTGAAGCGAAAGAGCGCGCCACGAGCGTCTATCTCCCGGACCGGGTGATCCCCATGTTGCCGGAGACCATTTCGAACAATCTTGCCAGCCTGCAGCCTGAGGCTGTCCGTTACACCGGACAGTTTTTATCGAGTTCACCGCTGATGGCGCGCGGGTCTCGACCGAATCGATCGGGGCCGCTATCCGAAGTGATCGCCGCCTGCATTACGAGGAGGTCGACACATTCCTGGCAGATAGGCAATCCTGGAAAAAGAAACTTTCGGCTGAGGTCCACGCGTTGCTTACAGACATGCATACCTTGGCCATGATTCTCCGTCGCCGCCGATTTGATCGTGGGGCGCTAGAGCTCTCGATGCCCGAAGTAAAAATTGATCTCGACAAAAAAGGACGTGTCTCGGGCGCACACCTTGTAGAGAATACCGAGAGCCATCAGATCATCGAAGAGTTTATGTTGGCGGCCAACGAGGCGGTTGCGGATCTGCTGCAAGATGCGAGCAAAGAATTTCTTCGCCGCGTCCATGAGTCGCCCGATCCCCGTAAGCTCAAACTGCTCGGTGAGTTTGTCCGCGAACTGGGGATCGAAGCAGGAGGTTTGGAAAGTCGCTTTGAGCTCCAAGCGTTGCTCAAATCGGTCGTGGGCCGTCCCGAGGAGTATGCAGTCAATTATGGGGTGCTGCGAAGCATGCGCAAGGCGCACTACAGTCCAGCAGCCGAAGGACACTTTGCGCTCTCTAGCGACTGTTACTGCCATTTCACATCTCCGATTCGCCGCTATCCGGATCTCACGATCCACCGGCTGTTGAGACTTCTCGAGCAGGAGCGTGGCGACTCCCTCCACGGTGATGCCCTCGCGGCGCTGGGTGAACACTGTAGTGCACGAGAACAGCGGGCCGAACAGGCGGAGCGAGAACTCATTAAGGTGAAGCTGCTGAATTTTCTCAGGACCCGGATCGGCGAAGAAATGGAGGGTGTGGTAACTGGCGTACAGAGTTTTGGCCTGTTCGTACAAGGCATTGGGCTTCCTGCCGAGGGGTTCATTCATGTCACATCGCTCGCGGATGACTACTATCAGTTCGATGCTCCAACGCACTCACTCACCGGTCGTCGGCGTGGCAACGCATTTCGTCTTGGGGATTTTGTGCGGGTGGCAGTTGCGCACGTGGATGTCGATCGTCGGGAATTGGATTTTCGCTTGGTGGGCCAACTGAAAGATCGTCCACCTGCGCGCTCGCGGAAGACGACTGCTCGTAAAAAATCCGCGAGCGGACGAGGGGAGCCAAAAGGCCGCCGGGGCAAGCAGAAACAAAAGCAGAACAAAGGGAGGGGCGGAAAGAAAACATCTAAGAGGAATCCGGCCCGCAAAAAAACCAAAAGCAAG
>MPMD02127132.1_pt1 | contig 13257 bp, 8 predicted proteins | sample 1617291 | NCBI WGS metagenome assembly MPMD02 (sample SAMN05944810, study PRJNA350692) | marine metagenome | biome: marine; feature: ODZ; material: water; isolation source: 120 m water sample filtered on 30 um supor filter | place: Pacific Ocean | collected 2012-04-09 | depth 120m m | reverse complement strand
GCCCAGCAGAAGAATAAGAAAAGGACATGGCAACAAAATCGAGACCTGAAGAAGGCTATTGCGCGTGACAAGTCATTCTTCGACAGGCGCCGGGACCAGGCACCTAATAAGAAGCCAGTCAAGGCTGGAAAGAAGAGGTTGTCAATCGATCAACTGAAGAAGCTCAGTCGTTGCGGGAACTGTGGTAAGAGGGGCCACTGGCACAAGGAGTGCCCAAATCCACACAAGCCCAAACCTAAGTCAAAGCAAGGTTTCTTTGTCAGTGCCTCAGGGCGAGGAAGCAATGGCTTTGTCTATGTGTCTCATCGGGCCAAGACCATCGAAGAGTTGATCGCGGAGGTCAGGAGCAATCCGAGGGGGATGTCATTCTTCTGCATCCAAGGTGGTATGGCAGTGGTGGACACCGCTGCTGGTCAGCCGCTAACGGGTCACGATGCAATGAAGGAGCTCCGTGAAGGTCTGAACGAAAAGGGTTTTGATTTGGTGTTCGATGAGAAGTCAGACCTGCCGACCGCCCGAGGAGTTGGGGGGTCATCCCATCCTCTCGGTGTAGCATTTGTGCCAGTCAGTATCGGTGGGATCGAGGGCATCGTGGAGTTCGTGGTCATTCAGGAAAAGATTCCACCTCTCCTATCAATTGGGCTTTTGAAAGATTTCAAGGCTGTCATCGATCTTGGGGTAGAGAAGATGTAAGTGATGAAAGACGAGCAGCAGGGGTCAGCGACGCTCGTGGAGCCCCCCACCGGTCATCACGCAGTCAACATCATTGCCGATGACCCGGACGAGTTCTCCTTCCCTCAGGGCTTTCTCGAATCATATTCGTACTCTTCATCAGACTTCAAATTCTGTCAGTGTTATAATGATCGAAGCATGTCTTGGCATGATGCAATTGGTGCTATGGTTGCTCGTTGTCATGTGAATCACGACGATGATGATATTGATCGTTCGATCGTTTCTAACGTTAGCTGTCAGACGGTTTCGAAGGCTGAGCTTCTAGATGATGACAGAACACAAGCTTCAGCAGATCGTATTGACGATGCCGGTGTTGATTCAGCATGTCAAGAATATCTATCTGGAAATGCTAAGTCTCAATCCAGTGAACACGGCATGTGCATTGATAGATATCAAATGTTGTCAACGTTGGCTAATATGTCCGTTGATGGTTCGTTGTCGTCAGTATCATCGACGTCTGATGTTTCTCAGCCGAATCGCGTTCGTGTTATTTCAGCCCAGCAAGTTGCGTCGTCTTCTTGTGTATCTCATGAGTCATTCGGCGTGGACTCCTCCTGCCCCAGCTCGTGTCTCGTCAGGCAGCGCGTCGGAGTCTCCAGTCCCGGAGTCGTCAGGAGACGAGTCAGACTACGTAATGGCAGAGACAATGAGCTTGACGCGTCATCGAGTCCCAACGCTGACCACGATCATGGAAAATCACACAGCTTACGCCAAAGCATTCAATCTCGGTCAGATCGGACTGGACCAAGCGGTGTATCGTTGGCGCCGACTTGTGTTAACAACCCTGTTCCGTTGGTATTCAAAGAACCTGATCATGTCAGTGAGGGCAGCGAACTCGGTCCCGGGTCTCGGTCCAGTGAATTGGGATTGTGTTCATACGATGGAGGCGCGGAGGAAAGGGGGGAACAGGCACGGTCGTTACACACATTGTGTGTTGTGCAAAACTAGGATCGAATATGTGAAATTTCCGGAACCGTTGAAAGGCAAGAAGAGTCAGCGGGAGGCAGCGAGCACTGCTCAGGAAACCAAAACAGGTCAGCCGTACGACCCCCCGAAATTCACGAAAAAGAACAGGGCAGCAGCCGAAGCGGCTGTGCAGAACAGTCAGCGTCAAAGTCAGGAAATGATCCAAACGGTGGCGCAGGCAATGTCCGCTCCGATGACCCAGTTAGTCGAGGCGATTGCAGCGTCAGCCCAGCAGTCAGCGTCCTCCAACGAAACGATCACGCAGATGCTAACGATGTCAATTCAACATCAGCAGCAGACGTCGTCAGCTCAGCAGCAGGCGAGTGCGTCGTTGACCAAGACATTGACTCAGCTTGCGGGTCAGCAGTCAGAAATCCTCCAGGGGATTCGTCAGCAGGAGGGTCAGGACCACAAGAAGAGCAAGGGCAGCCAGTAAGTCTGAGCGGATCATGGCGGACGCTATCTCAGCTTCCCGTCAGCTTCCAGGATAGCATCAATTGTTCTCTATATGGCAATCGCAGTTGCTCGCGGCATGTAGTCATTCATCCTGTGCAGATGGCTGGTCGGTGTCGTAAGATCAAACGCAATATTGAAGACGCGGCAGGAGTGGCACCGTACCCCCCGCATGCTTACTTCAATCGTGATGGTCATGAGATCAATTTAGATGTGCTTCCCAAGGACTTCGAGTGGGAAGAGAGACTCCTAGACTCACCGGGCAAGTCAACTTTTCTTCTTGTCATTTCTCTTCGTCATATGGGAAAGAGAGGTCTTGGTGGCTTCAGGGGGATTCGGAGGGTCGAAGTTGGTAAAGATTCTGAAACGATTATTGATTCTCTTGTGAGCGCACTTACTGCCTCCTCCATCATCGCGTCAGTGAGTTCTATCAAGTCGTCAGACCTCGACATTTGTCTCTTCTTTGGAAGGTTTCCCGATTCGGCAGAAGGTCGGATTCTAGTGGCTCGTCAAAATGAATCCTTTTTCCAGGAAGCATTTGATGACCTCTTTGAAGATTTCGAGACAGCTGGTCTTCCCAGATCCGTCAGGAATGCCACGTTCTCCTTCTTACAAGGGAATGCTCCAAGAGTTGCCTCTAGAACTCAAAAGAAACAGATTCAGGCTCGGCTGTCAAATAAAAACAGAACGGCATTAGTAGAGTTGTTCTATTCTCCTCGAGTTGCCGTCGAAGTCAAGTCAAGAGGAATCTGCCACTCGGGATCTTTTGGCATCGCTCATGGATGGGATCTCACCAAAGATTCGTCTCAGCGGGAGGTTTGGTCAGTCCTCGACAAAGACAAACCTTACCTAGTCATCTTGAGTCCCATGTGTCGAGCTTTCTCTCAGATGATGGAGTCAAATTGGAGTCGAATGGATCCCGGATATCGTCAGAACATGGAACAGGAATGTCTTAGCCAGCTTAAGTTTTGTCTCCAAGTGGCAGAATACCAGGTGAAGCACGGCAGTAAGTTTTTTTTCGAGCATCCTCTTGGGGCTTCGTCATGGGCGTGTGACGGAGTCAAGCTAGTGGGGTCCCTGGAAGGGGTCTTTTGCACGGAGGCAGATCTTTGTCAGTTCGGTCTATCGGTGGTTTCGGGAGAGCTGTCCAAGAAACCCACCAGATTCATGAGCAATGATCCGTACATTCTCGGAGAGCTCCATGGGAGGTGCCAGAACGAGCACAAGCATCGAAGGTTGGAAGGAGATCTCCCCCTCAAGGCTCAAAGGTATCCTCCTCTTTTGGTCAAGGCGATCGTAGACGGTCTCATGGAGTCATTGTCAGACCATATTGATGGTAAGACGGAGACCTTTACTCTGATTCCCAACCCCGAGCCTGGAGCTCAGGAAGACGAGTCAGATGACGAAGAAGACACTGAAAAGAGGGAAGGTCCAAAAGTCAGATATCCTGCCGACCCTTCTCCTAACGTCCGAGTGGAGCTTCCAAAACACCTGCAGGAACAGGTCAAGAGAGTTCACGTGAATCACGCTCATCCCCCCAAGTCAGACTTTATCAGGATGCTGAAGGTCGCTCGAGCTAAGGAGCAAATCATCGACTGGGTCAGGAAAGAATTCTCCTGTGAAGAATGCGACGCTCAACGAAAACCCTCGTGGAGAAGGAAAGCAGCGATGCCACGCACTTATCACTTCAATCGAGTGGTGGCAGTTGACTTGTTTTTCGTGGATGGCAAGGATGGTCAGATTACCATTCTAAACATGCTGGACCACGGAACCGGGTTTCAGGTCTGCGAAGTGGTCAGTTGGGAAGGTCATCGGGACGCTGAGCGAACCTGGAGAGCCTTCGAGAGGTCTTGGCTGAGATACTTCGGTCCTCCCGAGATACTCATGTCAGATGGAGGTGGAGAATTCCAAGAAACCTTTGAGAGAGGCTGTGAACACTATGGCATTTTCCAACACGTATGTGACGCCTATTCTCCGTGGCAGAATGGTCGGTGCGAGCGTCATGGAGGATGGACCAAAGAAGTCGTCAGTAAAACAGCTCGAGAGATGGAGCCTAAGACCAGAGAAGAAATGGAATCCATCATTCATGAGGTGGTCAGCTCCAAGAATCGTTACTTACATCGTGGGGGCTTCTCTCCCTATCAGCTCGTCATTGGAGAGAACCCACGGCTTCCCAAGGAGCTCTTGTCAGATGAAGCGATTGATGAAGTGGGGCTCGAAGACCTCTCGGGAACTGCGGCCGATACGGACACTGCCGCTGCCGCCTTCTCCAAGAAAGCATCGACTCAGACAGTCAGCCAGACAAAATCTGATGCGAATGGAGGCCAAGTCAAGAGTAGCCGAAGCAGTCACGTCCCGAGCGTCAACTCCCAAGGCGCTCGCTCCCGGTCAGTGGGTTTACGTTTGGAGAAAGGTCAAGGGACGAGCGAAGACTCACGTCCTGCAAAGAGACCGCTGGGTTGGGCCGGGCGCAGTGGTCTGGCAGAATGGTCAGACCGTCTGGGTAGCCATGAGATCCAGGCTATGGAAATGCTCGTCACTCCAAGTCAGGAATGCGACATGAGCAGAAAGCTTGGGAGCCGAGCTCCTGGACGAAGTCACCTTCAAGGAATTGCAACAGGATCTGAAAGATCCCGGGAAGAGGGTCGGGGCAACCGACGTGGAGTCAGAAGGTGATCCTCCTCCCGAGGCATGGGACAAACCCCAGCCAGCTGAAGGTCAGGCAATGCCCGAACCAAAAGTATTGACGAGGCAAGGAATCCCAGCTCCTCCGAGGTCAGCCCCCGACTCCATTTTGGAACAAGTCTCTTCGGGACCCCCAGCGACCGGTGCTCCGTCCTCGTCAAGACCATACACCGAATCGGAAATGGATTCAGAGATGTCACGAAGTCAAAAGGCGGCAAGGGCCCAACTTCTGGATGACGTACCTGAATCCATCAAGCGAAACCTTGAAGAGGCAAGGCAGGCTTCGCTGCCTCTCCGGAGCTCGTCGCACGATCGAGACATCTGCCTCGATTCGGACGATGACCTCTGGAACCTTCTGCGTCCACAAGATGAGGAGGAACAAGACGACGGCCTTGTCAAAGAAGTTCAGTCAAGCGACCGTATGACTGACTTGCTGGTTAGAACTCTGAGAGCTCTTCAAGATCCCATCTTCTCCGGGATAGCTTCTCAGAGCTCAAAGCAAGGACAGCATCAATCGGTGGAGGTCAATGTGAAGAAACTGTCTCCTGAGATGCAAAGGAGGTTCGGAGAAGCTGACGCCAAAGAATGGAAGGCCATTCTCGAATCCGGAGCAGTGAGGGTCCTGTCAGTCAAAGAAGCCTCCTCAGTCAGAAGAAGGTATCCCGACCGGATCATATCCCGGATGGTCAGGAGACTGAAGCCACAAGAGGGCCTGGGAGCAGAACCTCTCCCAAAAAGTCGATGGTGTGTCAGAGGACACCAGGACCCGGACTCCGAGGACTTGCACGTCTACGCGCCAACTCCCCAGTCAGAATCGATCATGGCGGTTTTGCAAATGATCGCGTTACTCAAATGGGATATGGAGATAGCCGATGCAAAGAACGCCTTTTGTCAAAGCGACCGGTTGGTCAGGCCAAAAAGGATCCATATTCGTCGAACCTTGTGAAGGCCTCGGCTTGGAATCCGCGTCACTCATCGAATTGGTGGCCCCCGTGCATGGTCCCAACGATGCCCCGATCTTGTGGCACCGGACTCTCACGGAATGGCTTGTCAGCCAGGGATGCCGCAAGAGTCTGGTGGAGCCGTGCTTGTATGTCAAACACGAGTCAGGTTCCTTGGTCGGGTTGGCCTTGGTGGAGGTGGACGACCTCATTCTCTCTTTCCATCCGTCAGAGAGAGATTGGTTCGTCAAAGAAGCGCAAGAAAGATTCAAGTTCGGAAAATGGAAGATCCGAGAGACGGAGTTCGCTGGGCGTAGAGTTCGGCAGATGTCAGACGGAAGAATCCTTGTCGATCAAGAGAAATACATCTTGGAAAACATTGCGCCCATGAAGTTGGACTCAAAGAATCGGTCAGACAAGACCCGAAAACTTGACAAAGGCGAAATACATCTGTACCGGTCAATGTGTGCACAAATCCAGTGGGTCGCAAGAGAATCACGGCCAGAGGTGGCCGGGTCAGCTTCAATGTTGAACTCCGCGTTGCCAGATCCGACGGTGGAACACGCCCTGGTTGGGATCAAGGTCTGTAAGTTTCTGAGAAGCATTGCGTCACAAGTCATCACGATATTGCCATTGGACCTCCACTCCCTCAACTTTGTCGCCGTGTCGGACGCAGGTGGTCCGGGAACGGCCAAGAACGACGGATCTCAAGGGGCTTGGTTGGTAATGGCGGCTGACGCGTCAATTCGACAAAACAAGAGAGCTCGGGTGTCGATTCTGTCATGGAGATCGACCCGCCTCAAAAGAGCGGTCTCAACCACCGTGGCGGCGGAAACGCTCTCCTTGTCAGCGGCTTTGGCTGAAGCGCAGTGGCTTCAGGTTCTCTTCAGGGACGCGGTGTTTCAAGACGTCAGTGTCCCGAACTGGCAAGTCACGTCGGGTCCTTTCACGGCGGTTCTCTCTTCTGGATGTCATTTGGCAGAGGCCAGTGACACGGTGTCAGTCGTTGACGCCAAAAGTGTGTTCGACACGTTGTCAAAAAACACTAGCGGGTCTAAGGCAGACCGTAGAAACGCAATCGAACTGGCCATCATACGAGACACCATGTCAACACTAGGTTCTCAAGTCAGATGGGTACCGCACGGGAGAATGCCCGCAGACGCAATGACCAAAATCGATCCAGCAAGGGGGAATTTGGCTTTGTCAGAAATGCTGCGTCGTGGATCTCCGTGTTTGATGGACGAAGAGGGACATTTGAGTGAACGTCAACTTAATCTGTCGTTGAAATCCAGGTCAAGGAAGAAATGTCTAGAGGAACTGTTGAAGAGCGAATGAGCGAAGTTAGAAGAGAAGGACAGGGGATTGAAAGAAGGAGAGCCTGAGAGGGGATCGGAGTGAGGTCAGCAAGCACAGCGATTTTCCCATCGGCTGTTTTTGTCGCTCTGGGTATGCTGTCCCTTTCTCTCATTTCGTCATGTTTGTCTCGTCCATTTATCTATCTCTCCCCATCTCTTTCTCAGTCTTTAATCTTCGTTTTTCCATGCTGACTTCGTCAGTGCCCGTTGGAGTCTAATCTCTTCCTTCTCTCCTCTCCTGCTTTGTCCACTCCTGTCGTGTCACTTTGATGCACATGTTGCTATTTGGTTGCTTTGTTCGCTTTCGTGGACTCGCATTACTTGTTCGTGTCAGTCTCCGTCAAACAACTCAATTGATGTGTACATGTCCATGGTACGGAGGATTCTTGACATGTCATCGGCAGTTTGCTTGTCAGAGGGCACGCTTTTCGGCCATGGTTATTGTTCGATTTGTTCGTTGGTCGGTTTTAGACCTCTGGATTACGTCAGATCGTTCGTAGTCGCGCATTTGTCATTTGTCATATGTACTTATGATGCAGTCGCGCGTTGTTTTCCGAAATTCCGACATGCCGTTGTGTTCGATGTCAACTGATTGTTTCAACGATTCGTAGAATTCATTGATGCTAGATCAACATGAGGGGAATGTTCAATCAGCGTCAATTTGTTGTAGGTGCAAGAGAGTTATGATGATGTGTTTCAGTAGGGCCAGACAAGTCGCAAAGAATTTTTCTGTTCTTTCGTCAGCTGCTCCAAATTCTTCAAAATTCCGTCGCCGTACCCTGGTGGCGAGAGCAGAGCGAAGTCAGCCTGGGAAGATCATCGAGAGATGTCATGGCAACGGTGGGTGCCGCTTCCTTTCATCGGTGACGCCCAGTCAACGCCTTTCGCTCCGTCAGACATTCGTGCTGTGAGAGCGAACAAAGAGTTCAGCGAGATCGTTAAGGTGTCATTCATTCCGAAGCCCACTCGGCAAGAGAGCCTGCTGAACCGCAACTATGCAGAGCGTCAGAGGGAGTCGGGCTACGGTGAACGGTTCGTCAAGGCGAAGGGCATGTGGAGCTGCAATTGCCCTCGAGCTTCTGGTCAAGGCTGCAGTGGATGGAGGCCTTGCCCGAACTGGATCCAGCAGTGTCTCTACTGCCGAAGAGCCGTTGCGTCATGGGAAGCTCGATTGGGTCCAAACGCCTCACCTGAAATGGCCTACGGATACACTCAAGTAATTATTCGTGTCAGATGCAGGAGAACTGCCAGTTCGCCGAGTCAGTCGACAGGTGGAAGTACGCGTGTCTTCAATGTGGCTACTTGAAGACACTGAGGGACTACCAGAGCGTTGCCCAGCAGGTCAGGGACACAGCAATCCACGCAGAAAGGGCACAGGAGCTAAAAGACAAGCTGAAGGACCACGTACGAGACCTTCGGGTTGTCAACGAGAGGAATGAGGAGTTGGAACGAACGATGCAGGATCTCCAAGAGGCGAGTCAGCAACTCCAAGAGGCGAGTCAGCAAGAGTTGGCAATGGAGAAAGTGAAGAAGATGGATGCTCTCAAACTGTCAGCTGATGCCAACAAGATCTCGCACGAATGGATTGCCGCGTTCAAGAACGCTGAAGAGGAGGCACAGGATGCGGCAGATGCCCAGTGGCTTGTTCTTCAGGAGGCAGAACAGTCAGCGGCGGTCAGTCGTCAAGAGAGCGAGGCCTTGGACGTGACCCTCAAGGACACCGAGTCAAAGCTGCAGCGTGAGCAGTGCGACAAGCAGGCGGTGGGAGAAGTTGCGAAGTACTGGCAAGGGAGGCACACCGTGTCAGAAGATGAGTGCCAAGCAGCCATCCGTCAGCGAGACCTTGACGCCGAAGAGTGGCAGAAGACAAGAGATAACCTCGACACTACCCGCGTTGTCAAGAATCAGCACCGTGATTCAAATGAGGCGTTGGAGATGATTCAGTACGCAGAAAGGAAACAGTGGGAGGCTGAAGTGAATCGTCTCGAGGTCACTCTCGCAGAGTACAAGGAAGATTTTGCCGAAAGTCGAGCCATTTTGTCAAGGTCCCAGAAAGATGAGATGTTGGGTAGCGATCGGTTGACATCAGAGATCGAGTCAGAAAGAGCGTGGTCAAGGATGGTTTCACTGAGGAACGCGGACTTGGAAATCGAGCTCAAGACTGTCAGCGCTGCCTTTGAGGACTTGAGGAAGCCGAAGGAAGAAGGTCTTGCCGAGCCTCGCCCTTTCGTGGATGAACCCTTGTCAGACGACACGATGCACCTGTACGATGCTAAGCAAGAGGTGAGAGCTCTTCGAGCTGAGTTGTCGAGTCAGAAGGACGAACACTCAGATCAGTATCGAGAAATGGTCGACTTCAACGTCCAGGAGCATCTGTCATGTGCCTATCTTCGTCAACATCTGAAAGAGGAACGAGTCTTCGCTCAAGAGATGAGGGAATCACGGTTTGCTGAAAAAGGTGTCAGAGGCAATAGTCATCGAAGACTTTCGTGCCGTCGCTGCGCGTCAAGAGAAGGAGATTGCTGAACTTCGTGAGCAGTGCAGCGCTGTGGCACCCAGCGCCGCGCACATTCCTGAGACTCTGCCAGGATTTGGTCCAGGTTCAGTATTTCGTCGTCCTCAGGCTGGTGAGATCTCAGTCTTTCGAGAGACGGCGTCAGTGGGCCCCAGACGTCAGCAGATGGCAGATGAGGCGGAGGTCAGTGCTGATGAAGCGGAGGCTGCATCCGAAGAACGAGTGGCTCGATTCAGGACGATTGTGTCTGAGGATGCCAGATGTCAGCAGATGGCAAATGAGGCGAAGGTCAGCGCTGATGAGGCAAAGGCTGCGTCTGAGGAACGAGTAGCTCGATTCAAGGCAAATCAAGAGGTGTACGTCAGCCCCACCGAGACTTGCTTCAAAGCTCCTCCACCCTTCGCCGAAGGAAAGAGGCCGCCGACGTCTAAGGCAGAGGGTTGGTCACCGGCTGATATCAGTGCTCCACCTGAGCGGGTGACACGGATGTCAACGTCAGCAGCCTCGAAAGGCAACGCCGAAGTCTCAGGGACACCGGGTCAGATGAAGTCGTCTCTATTGCTGCCTCGCCATCAATCGGTCAAGGAGGAGGGATCGAGGAAGTCGTCAGCCAGACACCTCGAGAGGACCTTGGAAGAGCAGCAGCAACCTGCTAAGGCTCCTCCGCCTTTGGCTCCTGTGCCCGAATCGGAGTCAGCATTCAAGGCTCCTCCGCCCATGCCTCCTATCCCTGTGTCGAGTCAGCAATCTACCAACGCCATCAAGCCGAAGGCGAAGCCGCCAGTCCCACAGCCGCCGAGTTCAGTGGAAAGATTTGAAGGTCCATTGGGAGTTTGTCTGTCATCCGGATCTCCGCAGATTCCAGCGCTGGTTCCACCAGCTGTCAGCCCACCTCCAGGTGAAGTATCGGAGTCGAAGCAGGAAGAGGTGGACGAGTCAGCTTGGAGCGAGGTGAGGAACCAGGTAAATGATCTGGGAAGATTGGTGCAAACAGCAACTTCCTCGTCAGCGGCTTTGGTTAGGGCGGAAGAAGATCTGGCGTGTCTCACCATCGCCAGTCAGAGCAGTTTGGGAGCAGAAAATGTCGACAGACCAATCGTCAACAATTCTCCACAGCTCTTCAACATCTTCACTCGAGATGAACTCTCGCTCACAATGGACTGCACTCAGCAGTCTCTCGCGACAGTCAACGACAATGAAGAACCTGGATCCAATGTACATATCGAACTGGACGCGAATGAGAAGTCTTGACACAGATGTCATCAGCAATCCATTCGCTCTCCGATAGTCAGAATGGTCTACACCTTTGAGTGTGAAGAGCGCTCCAACGTCACTGTCAGTTTGCATGTTGCTTCAGTGCGAATCTGAAACCTCTTTGTCATGTGAATTTACGTGGCCAAAAAGAGAGAAGTAGGCGTGCTCATTTCAATCTCTCAAAGGAAAGTAGTGTCACTGCACTGTTCAGAGCAAATGGTATCAATGTGGATCGCGTGTGGCAACATGTTCAAGATGTCTAAACATTGCTAGATCCAAGATTGACTTGTTGCTTCGTCAGAACTTTTCAGGTTCGTTATGTCAAAAGGGGAGGATGCGTGACGACACAAAGTTGATCGATCAATGGTTGAAGAGCTGATGCGTTACTTAGCACACTGATGTGGTGAAAGAAATTAAAGATCGACTCGAGAAAGATCGATTGGTTTCTGAGCGTCAGCGTGTTTCACAGTCAGTTTTTCTGTAGAGACAGTTCAAGCAACCCAAGTTTGGGGAGCTGTCAGTGAATCTCTAGCTTCACTGTGTGTGTGTTTCACTTGCATGAACTGTTGCTAGCTATCGCGCGCGTCACTTGTTTGTATGGGACAACTTGGCCCAAGGCCGGTCATTGCACACATCATCCGGGTGTAGCTAAAAGATGGCCCTGTGATAGTCAGCACTGTGGTTATTGTTTGTCAGCTTGCGAAGCAGGTATCCAGGTAACTTGGTTCATTGGAACCTCTGTTAGCCCTCTAATCACTTTCAGCGGTAGGGGGAGCAAGTGGTTGCGAAGGATTGAGCAGCGCATCGTCACTCTATCGGTAATTTGACAAAATTGCTACAGAGCACAAATTGCAGGGTCCACAAGCTTCGCCGGAGGATCCGTGGCAATCAGGGGAAGGCGATCCGTGGCAGAAGACCCTCGAAGACCAAGATGCTGGCAATATTCCAGTGTCAGACTCGCCCGTGTCAGATGGTGGCGCCAAGAAGGCTCCAGCACAGACAGAAGACTCTACAGAAAAGAAAGACGATCAAGAAGTCACGGGTGGAGCAGCGGCTGGGTCATCTGGAGACGTCAAGATAGAAGAAACTAAGACAGAAGACGCTAAGAAAGAAACAGATACTACTGACAAAGACAAAGAAGTAGACAGTCAGAGTATACACACGCCCAAACCACGACCAAAGACATTGCGGCCGACGCCCAGAGAAGGAAGCTGGTGGTCAGCTTCACCACTAAGGCAATGGTATGACGAGGACAGATCGTCAGGGGGAAACTGGTGGACGTCGGCGTGGAATCCATATCCTTCAAACTATTGGAATTGGACTCGAGGCAGTCAATGGTCATGAACGGCTCCTTCGTGGTGGTCAAGTGGAAGTTGGGAAGACCAGAAAGACAAGGTCAAGAAGGTCGTCACGAGGGAAACGGGCGTGGAAACGGACGTCAAAGAAAAGACGACGAAGGAAACGGGCGTGGTCACGGACGCCAGTCAGAAGACAGACAAAGAAAGACAGACAGACAAACAAGACAAGCCTCCTGATGCAGCGCCAGAGAGAAACAGAGACTTTGGGCCTCCTCCTGAGTTCAAAGGTTTGGATAACCTTGAAACTTACAAGAGAGCAGTCAATCGATGGGTGGTTCGAACGGGATTCAAATCACAAGAACAGGCTGGAAAAGTCATTGACAGTCTTCCGATGGAGTTCATCAAGAAGATCAACAAGCTCCCAGAGGCAGAGTTAGCCTGCGCAGGTGGCGTCAATCGAGTTCTGAGTCACTTGGCAATTCTCAACGGAGAACGTCCTGGGGATGATCAAAGGAAGGCCAATCGAGAGGCGATGTATCAGATCGGCATCCAGAGAGGGGAGACGCTTACGGACTATGTGCTCCGACGAGACCGTCAGTTCGATGAGGCAGAAAGACATGGGACAGTCTTCCCAGAACCTACCAAGGCACAACTGTTGGAAGAAGGAGCCAATCTGTCATGGCAAACTCAACAAATCTCAAGTCAAATATGTGCGGCCATGAACAGGACTATTCCAGATTGAAGAAAGTTTTGATGAACCTGGATTTCACGTCGGTGAAGATTACTCAAGGAGGAAAGACGTCAGCCCCGTCATTCGCCGAGACATCAGGAGGCCAGAGATCAGACAGACCAGATACCGACTACTATCCTACTGCTACGGGTCAAGCAGAGAGTATGGGTTCAGGGTCGTCATCAACTACTACTACTACTACCACTGCTACTACTACTACTACTACCACTACCACTGCTACTACTACTACTACTACTACGTGTACTACTACTACTACTACTACTACTACTACTACTACTACTACTACTACTACTACTACTACTTTTAT
>MPMD02006952.1_pt1 | contig 13264 bp, 10 predicted proteins | sample 1617291 | NCBI WGS metagenome assembly MPMD02 (sample SAMN05944810, study PRJNA350692) | marine metagenome | biome: marine; feature: ODZ; material: water; isolation source: 120 m water sample filtered on 30 um supor filter | place: Pacific Ocean | collected 2012-04-09 | depth 120m m | reverse complement strand
CCGCATCTGAATCGCCCAAACAGCCCCAAGGCGGGCCTGCCAAGGCCCAAACCACCTCCCTAAGGGGGAGAGCAGTTAGGATCTGTCTCGGCCTAGGCCTACCCCGCCGGGCGGAGACCCTTTGAGCCCCTTATCCCCCAGAGAGCATCAAGAGGAGAAGGTTGCGCATATAAAGGTGGAAGTGTCGGAGCCTTCGGGCTTTGGCGTTGAATTGAAATTCTGGGTACTCTGCGGGCAAGTGTTCGCCCTAGCAGCCAAGGAGATGAGATCAAGATGAAGACAGCCGTGTCCTTGTCGATAGTCCTCTTGCCCGCCTGTGCGAGCTCTTCTGTTGGCTCAACGGGCGAAGAGCCGGTACCCAGCTATGAGTACGCGGACATCTTCTACTTAAACCGGGACGACAGCGGGGCTGGGGACAACTGGGTTGGCTTTGGGTTCTCTGGCTCGATACGCGTGGATAATCACCTGCGCCTCTTGGGAGAGTTTCGCTCTGTGGTGAACGATGACTCGCCTGGCGATGACATCGACGTCCTCGAAGCCGGCTTCGGTTATTACCTCCCGCTCCTCAAGCAGACAGACCTCGTCCTCGACCTCGGCTTCATAGACGAAGAGAACGAGGCGTCCGGCAGCGCTGTGTCGAGCACGGTGCTGCAGCTGGGCGCGCACGTCCGCACGAGGCTCCTCGGGCCGATCGAGCTGGAGCTGGGGCTGACTCATTACAACTATGACGACCCTGACACCACCTTTGATTTAGGTGCGATCTACCACCTCAGCGAGAGCTTTGGGCTCGCTGTGCGCCTGGCGGACGGCGAGCGGCGCAGCGCGCTCAGGTTTGGCGCGCGCTTGAACCTCTAGAGCTTGAGGAGGGTGTCTTAAGCGAGACAATGGCGAGGCACGCGAATCGGCAATCGGGAGGAAGTTGTCCTGACTCTGCGCTCTCGCCGGCTAGGGATCCGCTGTCCCAGGCCGTTCATGACGGCCGCCGGGCTTCACTCAGCCGTGTAGCTGGCGTACTGCCGATCGACGCCCACGATGTGACCAATCAGCCACCCTTGCAGGAAGACGAGCAGACGGTCCATGGCTGCGCGGTCGCCAGCGTCGATCTCTTCCCGCAGCCTGACCACATCGCCGATGAACTGCTCGTGGACTCCGCGGTGCTGCTCCAGTCCGGGGTACCCCACGCGTTCCATGTGGGCCTCCTCCGCACTGAAGTGCACCATGGTGTACTCGATCAGCCCATCGAGAACGGGAGAGCAGTGTCGGAAGTGGCGTCCCTGCTGGATCACCTCGTCCAGCTCGTTGATCAGCTCGATCAGTCGCTCGTGTTGTCGATCCAGGTCGTCGACGCCGACGGTGTAGTCCTCCGACCACTTCATCAGGGGTGAGAGCACGTCGCCGGGCAAGACCCGGTCCTGGGAGGTGTACTTCGACTCGAACCCAGTCGGGTAAGAGGTCACCCGCGCGATGACCCGATGCATCCACGCGATGCAGATCAGGGAGAGCAAGAGCATGAACATCCAACAGCTCGTCCAGATCCCAGTCCACTCGAGCAGGTAGCCGAAGATGATCGGGCAGACGAACCCACCCAGGCCGCCCAGGACTCCGACCATCCCGCCGACAACTCCGACCTCGCCGGGGAAGTAATCCGGGATGTGCTTGTAGACCGCTGCTTTGCCGATGCCCCAGATGCTCCCCAAGACAATGACGAGCGCCGCGAAGATCCACAGGTTGGCCTGGAAGTAGATGCGCGTCACGCCCTTGGCCAGGAGCGCCTTGCGTTCGATCGTCTGGCCCTGCTCGACGACCGGCTCGTGCCAGGCGTCCTTGGTCGGGAGAATCAGGGTCTGGTCATCGCCCTCCGACATGGAGACGGGTTTGCCGGTCAGCGGGTAGGACCGGGTTCCGACGGTGATGGATCTCGTACTGACCGCCTCGACGACCCCGTCCTCGACGGCAGCGATGCCCTTGCCCGGTGACACGATCTCCATCTTGGGGACGATGAGCATCAAGCTGACTAGCACCGACGCGCCCAGCACCCAGTACATCACGATGCGGGCCCCCACCTTGTCCGAGAGCCAGCCCCCCAGCGCGCGAATCACGCCCGAGGGAAAGCTGAAGAACGCCGCCAGCATTCCCGCTTCCACCAGGGACACGTGGTAGACGTTCACGAAGTACGGGACGAGCCACTGGCTAAAGGCGACGAAGCAACCAAACACCAGGAAGTAGTACAGCCCGAAGCGCCACACCCTCGCCTGCTTGAGGGGGCTGAGCAGCTCGCGCGTCGTCTTCTTGCTTACGTCGGGCTTGCGGTTGGTCGTAAAGATGGCGAAGACCACCCCCATCACCACCATCATCCCCGCGTATATGAGCGGGAGCATCCGCCAGCCCTCCAGGTTCGCCCCGTCATCGGTCAGCCAGTTGAGCAGCGAAGGTGCCAGGAGGGTCGTCGCAGCTGCGCCGGCGTTACCTGCACCGAAGATTCCAAGCGCCGTTCCCTGGTACTTGTTGGGGTACCAGACGGAGCTGAAAGCTATCCCGATCGAGAAGCCGACGCCCGTCAGGCCGAACCCGAAGCTGCACAGGGCGAAGCCGAGGAACGAATCGGCTTGAGACAGCAGGTAGAGTGGGATGGCCGAGAGGAACAGCAGCGCCGTGAACACCGGCTTGCCCCCATAGCGGTCGGTAAGGATGCCCGCCGGCAACCGGAAGATCGATCCGGTCAGGACCGGGATGCCCATCAGCCACCCGATCTCAACCGGGCCCCAGTCGAAGACACGGTTGCTCGCCAGGAAGGTGACCAGAACCCCGTTGAGCATCCAGGCCGCGAAGCAGACCGTAAACGCGAGGGTGTTCAGGCCTAGAATTCGGTGAGATTGCCTCAGGCTCGTGTCTGCCATTCGCTCAGGGCTCGACTCGTTGGTGTGAAGAAGTGGGCCACGGGGGCCAGCTAGGCAGACAGTGTTCGTACTGGCGATCGGGTGTCAAGTCGGTTTCTGCCGGCAAGCGGGTCTGGGGGGCGAGTTCGGGGTACAGAGTCATGACAAATCCCTCCCTATTCCCGCAGCGGCAAGGCACGCGAGTACCGTTCGAGGTCGAGCCTGAGGTTTGGGGCCTGGATCGCCACCGGGACCCCCATTGTGGCAGCAACCCATTGTCAGTCGAGCAGCGGTCGGAGAAAATGATCTATCGGTTTCCCAATGAGTAACACCATGCCCCGGACATCTTCAGACGGGGTCATCGACTTGGCGTTGCCGCATTCCGGAAAATGGACGGAAGGCATGAAACCTGAAGACAAAGAGATCTACATGAGGGTTTACAGGCGGAGACTGGACTGGGAGAAACAAGAGGCCTTGAACATCCAGGATTACATTGAGGATCAGGCGAGGGACTAGGTAAGGGCTTTGCGGATGATCGGCGAACGAACCCTGGGGACCTATTTTCTGGTGCAGGAGAGGCTCGGTAAGACGGCGGGTGAACGGCTCTGCTGAGCCTTGCTAAGCTCCGACCCATGACTGCGAAGGAGAATGCCGCATGACAGACCCACGCACGAGCACGTGCCCGAACTGCTCCAGCATAGTGGAAGGTGAATCTGCCGGGCGCTTCTGCGGTACGTGTGGCAGGACAATGGCCGTTTGCGTTTGGAGGCCAGGGGTGTCCTGCTGGATGTGCTTCAGAACTTCGTGGGATGGAACTCGGCTCTGGTCAACACCATGCGGGGGTTGTTGACAGCGCCTGGGCAAATGGTGGTCGAGTACGTGGAGGGGAAGCGCCGGCGCTATGTGAATCCGGCCAAGTTCTGCTTGCTCAGTTCTGCGCTCTGGTACCTGGCGATGAACCTGGGCGGGCTTGACGCCTTGTCTGCTTCCGGGATTCGCATGACCGCCACTTTGGCTAGTGAGGAGGACAAGGCGCTGACAGCCGCACTCTCCGCATTCATTGGCCGCAACCTGGAGCTTCTGCAATACCTCTCGCTGCCCTTGCTCGCTACCTACCTGCGCTTCACTTTTCGGCGGGCTGGCCGCAATTTTGCCGAGTGCTTGGTGTTCGTCCTCTACCTGTTTGGTCTGCGCTACCTGGCCTCTATCCCGGCCATACCCTTCGGTGCCGTCTGGCCTGATGCCCCGGCGAACTTCCGTGTATTGTTTGGCACGATTTGGATGACCTGGGCCGCCTCTCGGTTCTTCGGCACGACGTTGTGGGGAAGTCTCTGGCGAGTCATGATCAGCTTTGTCTTGCACTTGCTCAGCACTCTTGTGCTCTTCGGCCTCGTAGCCATCCCCTGGTTTCTGCTTCGAGACTCCTGATTTTCCCAGAGGCTCAACCGCTGGATGCGCCCAGGTAATCCGTCCAAGGAAAGTCCCTGGACGGGAGGGCAAGTCCCGGCATCTGAATCAGCAGCTGAGCCCCAAGGGGGAGAGGAGTTAGGATCTGTCTCAACCTAAGCCTGCTCCGCCGTGCGGAGACTCTTTGAACCCCTTATCCCCTGAACCTGTAATGCGGCCGCTGCCCCGGATCTGCCTGCTCGTCACGATCGACCTGGCACTGGTCGCCCTCGCCCTCGAGGTGATCCCGCGGGTGGTCCCCGTCCCCGGTCTGCGGTAGTCGGACCTCATGCCCGTCGATGCCGAGGGGAGCCGGCTGGACAAGCAGCCCCACCCGTACCTCTCGTTCGCCCCCAGCCCGAACTGGACGACGACGCGCCGCAATCGCCAGGCGAAGCACAACGCCCACGGCCTGCGCGGCCCCGAGGTGTCGCTACGCAAGCCCGACCGGGTCTTCCGGGTCGCGTGCCTGGGCGGTTCCTCGACCTACGGCACCGGTCCGAGATCGGACAAGGCAACCTACCCCGCCCGGCTCCAGCAGCACCTGCGCAGGGTCGGGACGAGGGCGGAGGTGCTCAACTTCGGCGTGCCCGGCTGGACGACCACCGAGAGCCTGATCAACCTCAGCCTGAGGGTGATCGCGTTCGAGCCGGACCTGCTGATCGTCTACCACGCCACCAACGACGCGCTCGCGGCCCTGTGGCCGAACCCGACACCCGACCAGACCCACTTCCGCACCCCGTGGACCCAACCGCGCACGTCCAGCCTCGAGCGGACCCTCGAGCGGAGCAGGCTCTTCCTGATCGCACGCGCCTACCTGACCGACTACCTCAAAGAGACCACGGACCAGGCCCAACTCCCGTACTGAAAGAGAAGAAGTGCAACTCGCTACAGTGCCGCGCCCGGTGAGGGATTGGCCACCCAGGAAGGAGCCATCAAACGACTTCTTCCTCGGCCAGCTGTTTGTTTGCTTGGGGCTATTCCACCTGACTCGGAGAGAGCTTTCTGGCAGGGAGTTTGACTACGTTGACTTTGCATGGCTTGCATTGGGCTTGGCTACTCTATGCTGGGCCTACCTCAGGATTCACAAGAGGGCACCCCGAGTCATTGTTGTCCTCGGAATCGTGCTCTCTTCCTTTGTAGGCGATGTCCTTCTGCAGCAATAGAACCCGACCATTCAGCAAGAGAAACTGCAGGGCTGTGCCCAGGTCCGAGCAGCGCACCCAGGATCTCGCGCGCTCCGCATGGGACCACGTGCGGGTGATCGAGGCGCACGTTCTCGGCGCCAGCCTGCATCGGGGCAAAGAGGCTCTGCAGTCCTGCCCACGGGAGTCCGACATCGCAGCTCAAGCCACTCAGCCCTTTCCCTTGCGTCGCCCCGCGGCCCCGTTTGAAGGGCCGGCCCTGTGATTCTGGCCGTCGGCTGGGCTTCGGTACCGGTAGGGATCCCCAAGCGATGACATCGACGTCAAACGGGCTCAGGGACGGGAGTGAGGTGCTGCGTCGGCGCGGGCTGCTCCTCCTGTGGTTCGCGGCGCCCCTCTTGCTGGCCCAGGCCTTCCTACCCACCGACCAGTTCATCCACCGCGGCGATGACGCGTTCTACTATTTCGGCCTCGCCGCCAACTACCCAGAGGTTGGATTCTGGACCTTCGACCGGATCCACCCTAGTAACGGTGTGCAGCCGGTCTGGGCAATACTGCTGACCGGCGTCGCCGAGGTGTTGCATTGGGTGGGCGTCACGGACAAGGCCATTCTCAGCAGAGTGTTCGTTGCGCTGGCGGCGATCGTCCACTTCGCCTCGTGCCTGCTCCTGTTTCACATCCTCGCCCGCACCGTATCCATCGGTACGGCCATCGCCTCCGCGGGGGCGTTCCTGTTTTCAATGGGAATAGTGTGGCAACGGGTCTGGGGCATGGAGAATGCCCTCTTCGCGCTCATGCTGCTCAGCACCGTGGCGTACTTTCATTTCGTGCATCTCGTGCGTCCGCGCACACGGACGGCCCTTGTACTCGGTCTGCTGCTCGGCCTGACGGCCCTGACTCGGCTCAATGCGGGCTTCTTTGTCGCTTGTTTGCTAGTGCACTACGTGCTGCTGGGTCGGCACGGCAAGTTTGGAGAACGCATGCGTTTGGGAGCCGTCGCTGCTGTGGTTGCTGCAGTGTTGATCGGCGGGTACCTGCTCCACAACCTGTCCACGACTGGGCACCTCTTGCCTGTCAGCGGCGCCGTCAAGCAGTTCGAGGCGGAGCGTTTCCTCGCATCGCGGGGATTCGATTCGATGTTCAACTTCGATGCCTGGACGGGGCTGTACTGGCACCTGCGCTCCAGGATCTTCTGGTTTATCACCTCGCACGGTGTGGACGGCTTCTGGATCGCCGGCAGTCGGCTGATTTTCAGCCAGAACAGCGCCATTCCGATAGGGCTCTTCTGGATCCTGTGCGCCGGCTTCGCCCTGATCCCGGCGCTGCTCGGCAGACCGCTCGAGTGGGCGCGGTTTCTGCGGACGCGCCTGGGAGCGTTGGCCCCCTTTGGATATGTGCTGGCTTTCGGGGTCACAGATGCCCTCGTCTCCCTCAGTCTCTACCCGAGCCAACTCTCCTACGCCATGATCAGGTGGTGGTTCGTCGAGAACGAAATCGTGGTGACCGTGGTGACCGCGACACTGGCAGTCGCGGCTCTCGCGTATGTCGGTGCCCGGCTGTTTGATGCCCGGCGGCAAACACTCATCGCCACCTTGGCCCTGGCGGGCCTCGTCGCCTATCACGTCCAGGAGATGCCCCGCTTCTATTGGAGCGGCGTCAAGACCCACCATGACTGGAACCTGTCGTGGAACGACGAGAGCTACCGCGCGGCCGTGTGGATCAGTGAGAACCTGCCGCAGGACACCATCGTGGGGAGCTGGAATGCCGGCGTGGTGGGCTACTACAGCGACCAGCGCGTCGTGAACCTCGATGGCCTGATCAACAACTACGAACTCCTGCCCTATCTACTGGAAGGTCGGATCGGCGACTACATCCTTGAGCAGGGGGTCGAGTACATCAGCGACATGCAGGGGAGCATCAAGGCGGAGGGCGCGCTCGATCAACTCGAGCTTGAGACCGTCTACAGCCACCATTCAAGATTCCTGCGCGAGGACTACCGGATCTACCGAGTGCTCGGTCGACGACCGTGATCTCATTCGTGACCATGTCCTTCTTCGGGGGCGGGACTTCGGCCTGTCGCCCGCGCGAGGGGCGTGCCCCCTCCGGCCGTCCTTGAACCAGTAGGCTCAGTGGCGGGGGCCATACTCCTCGAGCTTTGTAATGATGAGTCCTGCGCTGGCTGTATTGGTTGCGTCGGGAATGTTGTGCACGTCACAACTGCGCGTTGGTGTGGCGATATCGGGCTCGTGAGGGTGTGCGTTCATCGGATCGCGAATAAATATCAGTGCCTGACAGCGCCACCTCCTCTTCTAGAGTCCCCACTTCGAGTTGCTTGGCACCACGCAAGCAGGGATGATGGAACGGATCATGTGCGGCACGATCCTGTCGGGAAGTGTCGGCACGGTGTGTGACTCCGTATCTAATGGATGGTGCTGTCTGTATCATGGCACGCCACCGAGAGATGAGCCGAACCCCTCGAACTCCCATCCTGAGGATGCTGATTCCCTTTGTTCTGCTAGCCTGTCCTGGCTGTGGTTCATCGACCTCCGGTTCGTCGGAACAACAAGCGGGGACGACTGGATCGATACGTCTCGCCGATCGCCTCTCCGGGGCGTCAATACGCTCGCCCCTGACGGAGATCCAAGCGCGTAAGACCCTCGATTTCACCGAAGATGTGCGCTCCCAAGTTCTGTTCGAAGAGGATTTCGAGGAGTTCGATCTACAGCAGGCCGGATGGCCGGAGAATTCCGAGGGCACGGTGGTCGAAACCGATCGCGGTCGCAGCTTCCGCCTAACGGGTCGCACGCGCGTCAAGCGCAGGGCTTGGACCATTTCCGCGGAGCCCGGTACCCACTATCACTTCGAGCGCTTCGTGCGCAGCCTCTCTCCCTTGGCTGCGGATTTCGAAATCGTCGAGGTACACAAGTCCATGAGCATTGACGAACTCTTGGCTGGTAGGAGCCGCATTACCTCTCTCTCCAGAACTCACTTGGTACCGCCGCCTAAGCCCGACGGCACATGGCAGCACGGATCAGTATCGTTTCTCAGCATGCCCTACACGCGGGCTTTTCTGATCGTGGTCTGGGCGACCCCCAAACGCTTGGCCGAGTTGGATGCGGCGCAGACTGGGGGCGAGGCCTGGTTCGACGACATCCGCCTGTCGCGATTGGACCCCTCTCCACAGCAGTCCATCGCCTGGATGAAGGCTCAGGATCTGGCCGAGGACGCAGACCCCGAATGGGGAATCCGCAAGCGGGGCCAATTTCTACCCCTGGTTTCACAGCGCGGTGCACGTGCATCGCCCGAGGAGAACTACTCCTTTCGCTACGGCCTCTATGGCCCCCCTCCCAGTGAGCTGGGTTTTCCTCTGACCCTCGGAGCGCAAGCACTCCTGCGTTTCTCCTATTGCCTCTCGCGCATGACTCAGCGTAGGCACACGGCTCGCTTTGAAGTTCTCGTGGAATCGATGGGAAAGCGGGAGTTGCTCTGGTCGGATTCCCTGACCGCCCTTCCAAAACAGTGGCATTGGCACGAGGCGCAGATCGACCTCTCTGCCTTTGAGGGTCAGCCCATTGAGATTCTCCTGCGAACCAGCGCCGATGATGACTACACCCACCCCATGTGGGGCAATCCCGTCGTGGAGATGCCCTTTGAGGGCACCGGCGCCAGTCACGTCATCTTGATCGCCGTCGATACCCTGCGCGCGGATCGCCTCTCTTGTTACAGCTACGACCGTCAGACATCCCCGCACATCGACGCCCTAGCCGCCGATGGAGTGCGCTTCGATGCCGTTGTCAGCAACGCCACCTGGACCTGTCCGTCGTTCGCGTCGATTTTCACCGGCGTGGTTCCCTCACGCCATCGCGTGTGGGATTCGGGCGCTCTGTGGGCGCAGCTGCCGGCGCACTTTCAGACCCTGGCCGAGAGCTTCCGCGCCGCCGGCTGGGCCACGCACTCCATCGCCTACAAGGCTCCCATCTACCGCAGCGGCTACGACCAGGGTTTCGACGTTTCTTTCAACGTCCCGCGCACGTTGGCGTGTGCCGATGACAATTTAGCCAAGGCCCTGGAGTGGCTGGATCGCGACTCTCGGCGGCGCAATTTCCTCTTTCTGCACTTCGACGATCCGCACCAGCCCTTTTGTCAGCCCGCGCCATTCGACAACGCGTTCGGCTCATTGGCAGAAGGGGCCGAATGGCCCTACTCGGTGCCCCTTCACCCCCTCAACAAGGAGGCTCGCCTCTCCGCCGGGGATCTCTACGACGGCGAGGTGGCCTACGTCGACGACCGCATCGGTGCCTTCCTCGACGAACTGAAGCGGCGGGGCCTTTACGACGAAGCCGTCATCGTGTTCGTGTCCGATCACGGGGAGGAACTCTGGGAGCACGGGGGCTTCGGGCACGGTCAAGGAAAGCTCTTCGACGAGGGTGTTCGCGTCCCCCTGATCGTGAAGCCGGCGGCGGGAACAGCTGTTCCGGGCCGTGTCGTGCAGACCCAGGTGCGCGCCTTTGACGTCATGCCCACCCTGCTCGAACTGGCCGGAGTGGCTGTCGGTGAGAATCTCGATGCCCAGTCCCTGGTGCCGCTGCTCGCCGGCGACACGAGTCTCGCACCCGACCGTCTGGCGGTCACCGAGACCTTTAATGCGGGCCTCTCCGTGCGCACTCCACAGTGGAAGTACATTTCGAGATCCTGGCGCGATCCAGATTCTTCCGAGGCTCTGTTTGATCTGCAAACGGACCCCAGCGAACGCCGCAACGTGGCCGCAGAGCAGCCCGTGGTCGCCGCCCGAATGCGTTTGCAAGTGCTCGACTACCTGATGCTGCACCGCTCAGGCTGCTACATGGTCGCCATCGAATCGGGTTCGGGGGACACCTGCGACTGGCTCGTGCACGGGATGGAGTCGCCCACCCATTTGCACGGGATTGAGGGTCGTCCCCTCGAGGAGGGTCAGGTGCGTTTCGAAGGGAAGGCGGGAGACCCCCTTGCCGTCGTCTCCCGCTTCGTACAGGTCGCGTCCCTGCACGTGGGTGACGCGCACTCCCCCGAGCGTTCTTGTGTGCGCTATCGGGCCGGCGACCTGGAGCGCCTCTTGCTGGCGCCCCAAGAGGGCGTACATTTTTTCGGGGGACCCTCCACCGCCAAGGAGCAGTTGCTCCCGCCTCAGGTCATGGATCCGAGACAACTAGAGGCCCTACGCGCCATGGGGTATCTGGGCGATGACACGGAATCACCCCCCCTGTCCGACCCTACGGACAAGTGATTCCCAGGGACCAGGTGAGGGCTTTGCGGATGATCGGCGAACAAACCCTGGGAACCTATTTCCTGGTGCAGGAGAGGGCTCGTTAAAACGGCGGCGGTGTACCGATGAGGTGCGGGCTTCCCCGTCGCAGTCTTGTCTCTCCGCGCCCGGAACGTCGCCGTAGCCGCGGTCCTGTTCTTGCGCGTGCCCCTTACCAGAGGGTCGGCGTTGCGGTTCCCCCACGGAGCTGGGCCTCACCGCCCTTCTTCTCGTAGACACCGTAGAAAGGTGAACAGGAATCCAGCCACACCGTGATGCGACGCAGGGCGTCCGGTGGCAGGTCCACGTCGTAGTGACCATTCGAGAGGAGCGCGTACAGCTTGGACGCCCTGGCCCCGAACTCACCGGGCGTAGTCCGGTACCACTTCGGGTCGTTGAAGTCCTTGCCGCCGTAGTCGTAGAACCCGAACTTCGGAGTGAGAGTCACGTACGAGTTGGAGTAGTTGGTTCGCGGGTTCATGTAGCCCCCTTCCTTCGTCTTCGTGATCCCGCCGTCCAGTGGCGGCGCCAGGTTTTGGATGTGGCACTCCACGCAGTGCTGGTCGAGGATCGGTTGCACTAGGAGGGGATAGCTGAAGGGATTGGTGCCATGGGCCTCGGGCTCGAGGCGCGAGGGGGCACGCCTCATGGCTAGCGGCGTGATTGTGGACGGTGTCGTCGGAACGCTGGGCTTCGACTCGTGGCAACCAACGCACGACGCCGTTTCGCCGGGCTGAAAGTGCGTTCCGGAGCGCATGGAGGTGATGGCCAGGCCGTCCTGGTCCAGGACCTGGAAGAACAACTCCGCCCGCGCCGGCACGATGAAGTTGGCGCTGCCGTCCTCCTCTACCGGGACCGTCCCCAGCACCGCGCGCGAGAGGTTGATCGAGTCTTTTGCCTGTGGGATCTGATAACCGGTGGCGTGGGGGACCCTGGCGGAAGCGACGGACAGCGGAAAGACCTGGTAGACGCGCAGAGCTGAGACCTTCGTGCCTTTCGCCCACGGACTCCGGGTGTTGTAGACGTTGACGACGCTCACCGTGGCTTCGTCGGTTTGTTCCGTCGCCAGTCGCTGCGACACCTCCGGCAAGACCGGCGGCGCCGGACGTGACGCGGCGGGAATCGGGCTGTGGCAGGCGATGTCGGGATCGCGGTAGATCAACTCGCGGTTGCCGAACGCGTCGATGAGGTAGATGCCGTATTGGCGGGTGCTGGGGGTCCCGCCCTGTGGTTCGTACGCGCAGAGGTAGTAGTTCTCGCTCAGCGGCCAGGGCTGCCCGTAGTGCATAGCCGAACCGGTGCTGGCTTGTGTCTCCGGAAATCCGACGTCGGGGGTCAGGCGCTTGGCCGGACTCATCAGATCGTCGTCTTCGACGCGCGGGTCGATCAGCACCAGCGATCCGAACGACTGACCGTGGTGTGGAGCGGCCGTGGCTACGAACTTCTGCGATCCGGGAATCGCGCGAGGATCGGTCTCCATGTCCGGACGCTTGGGGCGGGGAGAGTAGTTCCCGTGAACCGCGCGCGGATCGCGGCCGTCAGGGGTCGTGATCCAGGGGAAGTGCGCGGTGACACCGTGCCGATCCACATAGTCCCAACGTGTCCAGATGATCATCCCGTCGTGAGTGACGCTCGGGTGCCATTCGTTGGTCTCGTGATAGGAGAGGCAACTGATGCCGGATCCGTCAGCAGCCATGTCGTGCAACGTGTAGGTGGGACACACGCGCCCACAGCGCAAATAGCCGCCTCGTCGTTCGCTGATGAACGCGATACGCCCACTCGGCATGAAGCAGGGATCGAAGTCGTTCCACGTTCCATCGGTCAGCATTCGCAGGTTCGTTCCATCAAGTCCGACGGTGAAGACATGGTAGGAACGCTGCTCGGCCCAGTGTCCGCGCTGTGGGTCCGTATGGTGGTCGTGATCGCGATCGCCGCGGCATTCCACGTAGGCGAAGGCCACGTTCTTGCCGTCGAAGGAGAGATCCGGCGAGAGGAAGGACCCGCCTTCCGTCTCGTCTCCGCCAACGTGACCCATTCCGTCGTACTGGACCGCCCAGGTCCGCTTGGGTCCTCCGGTAAGACGTTGGCCCTTCAGTCGCCCGTTCTCCACCACGGACTCGGCGAGGAGATCGCGGATCTTCGGGTTCGCGCCGAATGCGTCGGAGAGCACAAAGAGCCCACCGCCGGGCTGCTGCGCGGCGCCGTAGTACTGATCACACATGTGATTGTACTTCGTTGGGTGGCGCTTCAGGATCAACACGTCGTCGAAGTCGAGCAGCGGGTTTGCGAACGCGATCCGTCGGCGCAGATGGCAGGCCTTGTCGAACAGCACCCTGCGCTCGGCGAGGTGCTTGACGTCGGTTCCTTCGGCAGCGGTCTTCAGTTGGGAGAGCTCATCGGCGAGCGGTTTCAGACCCGGTGCCGTTGGTGTGCGCATGCGAACGAGATCGGCCAGTCCTCGCTGTCCATGAACGACGTCGAGACCCACGGCATGAGCGTCTACATGACCCACGTGG
>MPMD02096882.1_pt1 | contig 13359 bp, 13 predicted proteins | sample 1617291 | NCBI WGS metagenome assembly MPMD02 (sample SAMN05944810, study PRJNA350692) | marine metagenome | biome: marine; feature: ODZ; material: water; isolation source: 120 m water sample filtered on 30 um supor filter | place: Pacific Ocean | collected 2012-04-09 | depth 120m m | reverse complement strand
TGTAGTGATATTGTTGGCCCCGACTTCGACCGCCAACTGCAGGCACCGTTTTGTATGCTCCCGGCGAATGGCACGATAGTGGGGGTCCGGGTCGGTCCAGCCGGGATGCCAATACGGTTGCCTCGGATCGGCGACCGCATTCATCATGAAGGCATTGATATTCGATATCGTCAGATTGTGTTTGGCCAGTGATTCTCTTATGGAGTCTTTGCGCTCTTCGAGCAATCCGGCTGGCCAGGCGTGAGGGACATCGGCCAGAATTTCGATACCGCTATAACCGCAGTCGGCAATTCTGGCCATCGTCTCCTCGATAGAAAAATGCATGTAGGCATTGCTACTAAAGGCGAGTTTCATAATTTTCTCACGTTGTGGGTTCAGCGGAGGCTATATCGTGCAACAATCACCTGCCACTGACAATCCCCAACAGGTTCTAACTGCTCGCGCTACGATACCCCCGTAGGGCCCAATAAAAGACACCGCGGGACGCCAGCAGACTACCGGCTGTCGCAAAGACCGCGAAGATTGCCAGTGTTGTGTTTTCTGGATCCAAGGGCTTGGCCAGCAGACGAGCGGGCACATTGACGGCAATCAGGACCGGGATGGCATACGAAAAAAACATTCTCAGAGATTCGCCGATCCAGCGACGTGCAGCGCCGGGTGGGCCACTATAAATCTCCATGGGGTAGCGAGAAAAGTTTGTTATGTAAAACCAAAAATTGTAAAGCGATTGATTGCGTCCCAGCCAGATGCTGGTGGACGCGAGAGCGATCATGAGGCTGTAAAGAATCGCCACGCCACAGAAGATATAAACGGGGTAGAGGATTAATTGCGATAGATGAAGCACGTTCTCCGGATGGAGCTGATGTAATTTAGTTAGAGAAACAATCAGCAACACAATGGCAAAACCGGTATTACTCAGACTGGACCAATGGATTTTATGGAGGGATACAAGGAACTGGGTGTCAATTGGTTTGAGTAATGCGAAGTCGAGGTTTCCCGTTCGAATGAGTTCACTAAATTCTTCCATGTTGGGCATGAAGAATGTTTGAACCAGACTATTGACGATAGCAACCGTCGCAAAGAAGATCAAAAACTCATATTGTGTCCATCCCGTGGCCACACCGATTACATCGGTGTAGGTAAAAATCAAAAGGTAAAAGCCTAAATTCATAAACATCCAGGAAAGAGAAGATACCACCTCAATCAGAAAATTGGCACGAAATGTCATGTCGCGCACGAGACTATTGCGGGCGAAGGTCAAAAAGACGCGCAGGTACGAGGGGTGGTGTACTCGATCAGGTGCAGTATTGGTTGCCGGTTGGGAATGCATGTTCATGTTTGTTTCTCTTCGGTCGGTACCGTTAGCCACCAAATCCGCTGTACCGTTTAATGCCGCGATTAAATGCAACGCGACAGGTTATCATGAAAAAAGCGACCCAGGCTGCTTCGAGCCAGAGGGCAGCGATGAGCTGACTTCCCTCCACCTTCCCCAGCCAGACGGCTGCCGGGAAATAGGCGAGATACTGCAGTGGTGTCGCCTCGATGAGGTAGTTCCAAGGCTCTGGAAGAATATCGAGTGGAAACATGTGCCCCGAAAAAAAGAAATTAAACAACATGTAAATAAAGAGCAGAGAACTCACCTCCAGAAACCAGAACCCGATGAGTCCGATCGTGGCTTCCAGAAAAAATCCCAAGAGAAAGGACAGAAGTAAGGCCAGAACAAAGGCGAAGATCGTTTCCCCATCCGGAAGGGCAGGAAAAAATTCTCGGCAAAGAAAAAACACCAGTGCAAAGGGAAGAATGGCAACACCATAGTACACCAGTTTGTGGGCCAAGCGATTAAGCAGTAAAAAGCCAATCATATCGATCGGCTGGATCAGGTATTTTTTGATGGTGCCGTCGCGGATTTCCGCTGCGATTCCCGAAGCAAGTCCGGGCATGCTGGAGAAAGCCCGAGCGACCATCGTGAGCAAGTAATACGCAATAAAATCGTGGTAGCTATACCCGGCGATTTTGCCGGAGACAGTTTCAAAAATAGTGCCCCAGAGAAAAATCTGGGTCACAATAGGAAGAAACCGCATCAGCGTCCCGAGTGCAAAATCTCCCCGGTAGACGAGTCGTTCCTCCAGACATATCCGCAATATGGTCCACCACGTTGCCAGCTTGGTTTGCCAGAGATGGATCTGCGTCGGAGGCCTCTTCGATTGTGCCAATGCCATGGACGGCCGCACCTTTTGAATGCGTGTTTTACTTGATTGTCTCAGGGACGCTCTGGTCGGCGACCTTCTGCTCCGCGTAAGAAAACATTTCCGCAATCACTTGTTCCAGAGGGGGGTCTTCAACGCTGACATCCTGAATGGGATGTTTTTGAAGGATTGCGGCAAGCACGTCGGTCACAACACCTCGATCAATACGCAATTTAGCACGGGGGTTTTCCAGCTGAATAACTTCGCCATACCGAGCTAGGTCTTGCGGAAGGTCATCCTCTGCAAACAAGAGTGTCACAATCTTATATCTGCTGAAGCGATCGACAATCTCTGCGAGCGACCCATCATGAACGATGCTCCCTTGGGCGATGATAACAACCCGCTGGCAGAGGGCCACAACATCTTTCATATAATGACTTGTCAGCAGGATCGTAATCTTACGCAGATCCTGGTAATAGCGAAGAAAGTTCTGGATGTTGTGTTGCGCTACAACGTCCAGCCCAATGGTTGGTTCATCCAAAAACAAGACCTCCGGGGAGTGCAGCATCGCGGCGATCAGCTCCATTTTCATTCGCTCACCCAGAGACAATTCGCGAACGGGCTGGTTCAGTAATGAGTGAACCTTGAGCAGATCGACAAGTTCATTCAGAGTCTTGTCGAAGGTAGACGGGGCGATGCGGTAAATCTGCTGATGCAGGCGAAAAGACTCCTGGGCCGGCAGGTCCCACCAGAGTTGGTTCTTTTGTCCCATGACGAGAGCAAAGCGGCGCCGATACGCGTTTTCGCGGTGCCAGGGGATGTGTCCTAAAACATGAGCCGTTCCACAGGTCGGATTGATCACGCCGGAGAGCAATTTGAGCGTCGTCGTCTTGCCGGCGCCATTCGGTCCAAGGAAAGCAACAAACTCCCCCTGAGCGATCGACAGATTGATTTCGCGAACGGCCTCTATCTGGCGGTATTCACGAGTAAATAAGCCCTGCACCGATGCGAGCAGCCCTTCTTTTTTTTGATAAATGCGGTACGTCTTGCTGAGCCGCTCAATTTCAATCGTTTGCATGTTGCCATTATAGAAGACCAATAGCACGTGGCCTAGTAATGCTCCCGAACGCCCCCAGGAATCGATGCGTTTCTGTTTTTCCGGCCGCTGTTTGCTAAAATGCTTCGCGTTGTCGCAATTTTGCGGTTCTTGTATAATCGCCCCGTTCCGATAGAGGAGGGATCAGATACGACTAATCTGCGCGTTGGCATAGGGCATGACACACATCGTCTGGGTCCAGGCGGTCCACTGAAACTCGGTGGAATGGAGATTCCGTACGATCGTACACTGATTGGCCACAGTGATGCGGATGTGTTGCTGCATGCAGTTACCGATGCCCTGCTTGGAGCGGCATCACTTGGAGATATTGGCCAGCTATTCCCGGATACGGATGTGGCGAATCGGGATCGCGATTCTTCGGAAATGGTACTTGCTGCCCTGCAACGGGTGATGGCATCTGGTTTCAGTGTGGTCAATGTGGATTGCATTGTGTTCGCCGAGCAACCGAAGCTAGGGCCTTTTTTTGATTCACTGAGGAGCCGTATGGCGGAGTTGCTTGAAATTGCGCCAGAAGCGGTCGGGATCAAGGCCAAGACAGGTGAGGGTGTCGGCCCGGTAGGTAAGGGTGAGGCAATGTCGGCCCAGTGCGTTGTTTTGTTGGAAGGAAAGTGATGAAAGCGACAACCAGCGATACTCATGTTGCAGCCGATGTGCAGAGTGCAACTTCTATCCAGATTTACAACACACTATCGCGACAGAAGGAGCCCCTGCAGCCGGTAGTGCCTGGTAAGGTAGGCATTTATCTGTGTGGTCCGACGGTGTATGACAAAGCCCATATCGGCCATATGGTCGGGCCAGTCATCTTCGATACGATCAAGCGTTATTTATGCTACAGCGGATATGAAGTCACCTGGGTAGTAAACATTACGGACGTTGATGACAAATTGATCAATAAGGCGACGGAGCGTTCTCTGTCGATGGCTGAAATCGCTGAAGAAAATATTGCCGACTATATGCAGAACCTTCAGGGCATGGGGGTCGATCTCATTGATCACATGCCTCGGGCGACTGAAAGCATGGACGATATTATTCAGATGACCGAGTCCCTGATTGAGAAAGGCTATGCGTACGCGGTAGAGGGCGATGTCTTTTTTGATGTCGGCTGCGATGCGAATTACGGCAAGTTGACCAATCGGACTGTTGAGGGCCTGCAGGGTGAAGGGGGTGGCGCCGCTGCTAAGAAGCGATCGGCGGCAGATTTTGCCCTCTGGAAATCTGCCAAGCCAGGCGAGCCTTCCTGGGAGAGTCCCTGGGGCCAGGGGCGGCCAGGATGGCACATTGAATGTTCGGCCATGAGTCGCGGTCTGTTGGGTGAAACGTTTGATATTCATGGTGGAGGGTTGGATCTGATTTTTCCGCATCATGAAAATGAGATTGCGCAGAGCGAGTGTTGCCATGGATCGCCAATGGCAAAAATCTGGATGCACAATGGCCTTTTGCGGGCAGCCGCCGCGAAGGGCAAGATCGGCGGTCGCAGCGACCGGCAAAAATCTCCGCCAGAGAGCGGCGAAAAGATGAGCCGGTCCAAAGGGGCGGGTGGACTGGCCGACCTGCTTGCGCGCGTTGGAGGGGAGCGAATTCGCTTCTTTCTACTCAGAACACATTACCGCAGCACAGTCCTCTTCAGTGACGAAGCGATCGAGGAGGCATCGACCGGCTTGGAAACCTTCTATCGATTTTTCAAGCGTTATGAGCGAATAACCGGCACGAGTTTTTATGATCTGCGCGCCGCAACAACGCGCGCAGAGGGTGCCATTGAGTCGCCCCAAAACGTGTCCGAAGTCGCCCAGATTCGCCAGCGGTTTTTGGTGTCGATGGACGATGACTTCAATACCGGCTCTGCAGTGGGCGATCTATTCGAACTGGTTCGTTTTTTGAATAAATGTATCGATGATGGCCAACTCGAATCTTCCGACTCGCGTCAAGACGGAGCGATGGCAATACTTGAGCAGGGAACCTCCACATTGCGGGAACTGTGTCTTACCTTGGGCCTTTTTATCCATCGCCCAGTGAGCGGAGATGGGGGCGAACATTTGGAAATCATGGGCGGGGTGATGCAATTAGTAATTCACTTGCGATCGGCAGCGCGGGAGAAAAAGGATTTTTCGATTGCCGATAAGATTCGCGATTGCCTCGGGCAGCTCGAGATTGTACTGGAAGACCGCGGGAGTGAAACCGATTGGACTGCTGGTGGTAACGCCCATTCCCCAGAGTCTGCACTCCATGGATTGATGCAGTTGGTGATTGATTTGCGAAAGGTCGCGAGAGACCAAAAAGACTTTGCCACCGCAGATGAAATACGCGATAGACTTGCCGACCTCCACATTGTGCTGGAGGATCGCGCCGATGAGACGCAGTGGACAATCGCTCCTTGAGGAGCGGCGGCTCGAAGAAAGGATTTCGGTAAGCGTCATGAAAAGCAACGGGCAGCGGGTGAGAATCCTGGGTGTTGATCCTGGCTTGAACGTTACCGGCTACGGTGTCCTGGAGGTCGATGGACGAACGTTGCGGGTTTGCGAGGCGGGCATTGTCCGTGGACGACGTCAAACCAGTCTTGCCGACCGCGTGCACGAGATCTATCAAGGAATGGTCGACGTCATTGCTTCTTTGGAGCCGACGGCAGTGGCTTTGGAAGAACTTTTCAGTCACTACAAGCGTCCGCGCACTTCCATCCTCATGGGGCATGCTCGTGGGGTGATCTGTCTGGCAGCGGCACAGGCAGGACTGGCTGTTCACAGCTACAGCGCCACACAGGTCAAGCGTATCCTAACAGGCAATGGCCGCGCACCAAAAACACAGATCCAGATGGCGATTATGCGAGAGTTGGAGCTAGAGAGTCTGCCCGAACCGGCAGATGTGGCCGATGCTCTGGCAATTGCGTTATGCCACCATTATCTGGCCTACAATACCATTCAGATTTAAGGCAGAAATACGTGATTACAAAGATTAAAGGGCTTCTGCTCTCTGTGGGTGACGATGCGCTCACGCTCGCTGTGGAGGCTTATGAATACCAGATATACATTCCTGATTTTGCCCGTCGCCAATTGCAGTCGAAGGTAGGCAAGGAAATCAGCCTGCACACGGTTCACTATCTCGAAGGGAATCCGATGCAGGGAAAGTTAACGCCACGAATGATCGGTTTTCTCAACGACGCCGAACGGGAATTTTTTGAATTGTTCTGCTCGGTGGATGGCGTCGGTGTCAAAAAGGCCCTGCGCGCTATGGTGCGCCCTGTCCGAGATGTGGCGACTGCTATTGAAGAACAGGATACTAAGAGCCTCTCGGGTTTGCCGGGGATTGGTCCGGCGACAGCAGAGCGGATTGTGGCCAAACTGCGACGGAAGGTTCCTAAGTTTGCGCTTATGGCCAGCCAAGGCGATCCGCGCGTTGCCGAGGTTGAATTGGATGTTGTCGGTGAGGGCGTAGCGGTTTTGCTCAGTCTGGGACATTCTGAAAAAGATGCCCGCCGTCTGCTCGATACCGCATTGGCAAAAAAGAAAAAGTATTCCGATGTCGAGTCGCTGTTGCAGGCGGTCTACGAACAGGGCAGGGGATAGGCGGCAGTTAGGCAGGAGGGGTTGTCGTACTCGCCACCCCTCTGGCAGACGCCACTCGGGTCATTTTAACGGTGCGTCTCTTTTTCGGTCACAGAATTGGGTTGCTCAAGTGTGTCGCTTGAGACAAATGCCTGTGGACCATTCTTTTTCTGAGAGTCGCATCCGCCACAAGATCGCCGCTGCGTCATGGTTTGCCATCCCCGCCAGAGGAGGTAGCCAAAGGCTACAATAACGACAGAGAGAGCAGCGATGGTTTGCCAGTCGATCGTCATTTCGATAGGGCCTTTTAACGAGTGGTTCCCTTTATCTGATTATAATCGTGAACCAATTTGGTATGTAAGCCAAGCAGCAACGTAGGCAAGGCCGGTCATATAAAAAAAAGTAAATGCTGGTATCCCCCAGCCCCCGGATTCACGGCGAAGAATTGCCAGCGTTGCCGCACACTGCGCACACAGAGCAAAGAAGACCATGATCGAGAGTGCGACAGGGATGCTGTACACCGGTCGGTCACTGCCGTCCCAGGTTGCCTTTTTTAATTGCTCGGTGAGTTGAAGCGATTCGGAATCATCGCCGGAACCGACGTTGTAGATCACTGCCAGGGTGCTGATGACAACTTCGCGAGCTGGAAACGACGCAATGGCCGCTGCACCGATTCGCCAGTCCCAGCCGAGAGGCAGAACAACCGGTTCAATGGTCCGTCCGGCACGACCCAAATAACTTTGTCGCAACTGTGCTCCTGCAAGTCTATTTTTGAGGATCTTTTTTTCAGTTTCCAGTTTGGCTCGCTCTGTCTCCTCAGCGACCCTCTCTGGGAGTGTCGCCAACTGCTGTTCAATCTTCTGCAATTTTTTGATTTCTACGGTTTCGGTTTCTTGTGTATTTCGGGGATAATAGGCTGCCGCCCAGACAACAATGGCAACTGCAAAGATCACGGTTCCCGCTCTTCGCACGAACGCCCATCCACTATCGAACATCCGACGAAAAACGAGGCGACCGGAGGGGATCTTATAACTCGGCAGTTCCATGACAAAAGCCGGTGTGGGGCCATAAAGCGCAGTCTTCTTGAGCAGCAGTGCCGCTCCGGCCGCCACAACAATTCCCAACAGATACATCGCAAAGAGGGTCAAGCCTTGTAGGCCCACCAAGCCTCCGAGAAGTTGCTTTTCTGGTATGAATGCGGCGATCAGGAGGATATAGACTGGAAGGCGGGCACTACAGGTCATCAGAGGTGCAACGAGCATTGTGGTGAGTCGATCGCGGCGATTTTCAATTACCCGGGTTGCCATGATGCCTGGAATGGCACAGGCAAACGAAGAGAGAAGGGGAATGAACGATTTACCACTGAGGCCGACCTTCGCCATCAGTTTGTCCATCAGATAAGCAGCGCGTGCCATGTACCCGGAGTCTTCCAGCAGGGCAATGAAGAGAAAGAGAATAAATATTTGGGGCAAAAAGACGAGTACACCACCGACGCCAGCGATGATTCCATCCACCAGCAGTGACTTGAGGGCACCATCAGAAAGATGGCTCCCTGTAAAGTTTCCCAGCATGTCAAAGCTTTCTCCGATCCAATCCATTGCGAACGTTGCCCACTGGAAAATTGCAGAAAAGATCAACAACATGAGGACCGCAAGAAGGAGGGTACCCCAGAGGCGGTGGGTTAAAACCCGATCGATTCGGTCGCTAAGCCTTAGCACGCGTTTGGCCGGGTGTGTTAAAACACCGTCGAGAACATGCGAAACCCATTCATAACGAGCAACCGCCTCCATGGCCGGCATGGGATGACCGGCTTTTGCCAATCTTTCCCGGGCCTCTTGCAGATCTGTTTCGAGCGACGCATCACCAGCAACAAGGGTTCGTTCAACCTCGCCACCTGCGTCCAGCAGTAAACGTTCTATCAGGAAACGAGGTACTGTATTTTTGCTCAACCGTTCAGCTAAGGCGTCTACCTCGTGTTCAAATTCGGCAGGGAAAATATCCAGCGGTTTGCGAGTTGGAACCTCTCGGGAGGCAGTGATTTTTAATACGGCTTCTTTGAGATCCTCAACGCCCTCTTTGCGATTGGCCTGCATTGCCACAACTGGAATGCCGAGTTGCTCCTGTAGTCGATTTAAGTCGATCGTGATATTCCGGTTTGACGCAATATCCATCATGTTGCAGACAAGAATTACCGGTGGCCCGAGCTCGAGAATTTGGGAGAGCAAATAGAGATTTCGTTGTAAATTACTGGCATCAACAATGTTGATAATGACATCGGGCGCAGCCTGCCTCTCGATCTTCCCGAGCAGCGCATCGATGGCGAGCAGCTCATCAGGGCTTTGGGGGCATAGGCTATAGACGCCCGGCAGGTCAAGGAGTTCGACTGAAATATCGTTTAGCTGGACGTTGCCAACTTTTTTCTCGACAGTCACTCCAGGATAATTTCCCACCCGTTGTCGCATACCGGAGAGGGCATTGAAGAGCGTCGATTTGCCGGTATTGGGATTCCCAATTAAAGCAACCTGCAGCACGGCTGACGTTTTCATCCAGTCTGCTCCACCTCGACACGTTTTGCCTCTCTGAGGCGAACGCCAAGGCGATAGTCGCGAACCTCAATCTCCAGAGGGTCCCCGAGAGGAGCGGCACCGATCACCGTCAGTTTGGTGCCCGGTGTAAGCCCCATTTCCAATAAGCGGAGGCTGATCGCGTCGCTACCATGGACCGCGACAACGAGCCCCGATTGTCCTTTTGCAAGTTCAGCGACGCTTAACATGTTTGGTCCGCGGGGCGGGTTAATACCCGGATGAGTTCCGTAGCTCGAAATGCATACGACTTGCCATCAATCCGTACAACACAGGGACTACCGGGAGAGACCATTTCAACCTTAGCTCCCACATGAAGGCCCAGCTCTTGAAGTCGACGAATCTCGGCATCGCGACCGGCGAGTTGTCCGACCTCTGCCTTCTGCCCTGGGATCAGGCTCGAGATGGGCATGAGCGGGTGCATAGACAAATCCTAAAAAAGAGGGGCTATTGAGAATTGGTCTCATTTATTTTAGGCCCTCTCCGTCCAATTAACAAGGGATCATGGGGCTCTGGGCACGGAGATGATTGTCAAGGAAACGCTGCTTGCATACAATTGTTTTAAACACTTGTTTTAATGGGGACCATGCCATGAGTAATGACACGACTCGGGAGCGGATTTTACAGGCGGCTGGGGAGGCGTTCGCTGCCGCCGGTTACCGCACGACGACGGTTCGGGACATCTGCCAAAAGGCGGACGTTAATCTCGCGAGCGTGAACTATCACTTTGGTGATAAGCAACGACTTTACATTGAGGCCGTCAAACATGCCCGTCGCCTGAGGGAGCAACAGGCGCCGATGCCAGAATGGTCGGCCGATACACCGCCGAGTGAAAAGCTCGCAATGTTTGTGTTGACCCTCATGCGACGAATGTTGGGTGAACAGGGCGACCCCTGGCAGACTCGTTTGGTGGTCCGGGAAATCATGGAGCCGACGAAAGCTTGTGAGGAAATGGTCCAGGAGGCCTTTCGTCCCGTCTTTGAAATGTTGATCGGTATCCTTGCGGAAATGATGCCGCCAGAAACACCCAGACACGAGTTGCACAAGTTAGCACTGAGTTTGATCGGACAGTGTTTTTATTATCGATCGAACGAAAAGATATTAAACATGTTGATTCCAACTGAGGAGTTGCAGGAACATTTTGCACTCGAACAATTGGCACATCACATCACCGCTGTCATGCTCGCGGCGATGGGGCAGAGGCCACCACTCGGAATCCATTCTGTTGGTAGTCAATCGAAAACAGGCAATACATTGGCGACACATCGTTCCCATTAAAAAACAAAGTTGCCTCGAGATGCATAAGACAATAGAGCAGGGGCTGAATTGGATAAAATCCTATTTCAAAGCAAGTAATCGTTTCAGTTGAGGGAGTATGCGTTGATGGGTGTCGTTAACAAATTTGCGGTTTCTGTTGGTTTTATTGTCGTCGGGATTGTCGGTTTTTTTGCCCTCAGTAGCATGAAGCAGATCCCGGCGAGCGGCCCGCAGAATGCGCTGCGGCCAATGGTACAGACGGCAAAGGTGCGTAATCGGACAGAAGGATTCTGGCTCTCTGCAGATGGAGAAGTTACTCCCTATCGTGAAGTGACAATTTCCGCGGAGGTTGCCGGTCAGATCAAAATCAAGGCTCCCCAATGCTTTGCTGGACAATATGTAGAAAAAGATACGCTCTTGTTACAGATTGATGCCAGAGATTATGAGTTGGAATTACAGCGACTGAGTGAATTGACAAGTCAAGCCAAAAATAACGTGGAAGAACTCGATGTCGAACATGCCAGTACGCTCGAGCTGATCAAGCTGGCAGCGGAAGATCTTGATATCCTGCGCGGTGAACTCGATCGGATAACGACGCTCAATCGCCGGAGTGTAGCAACCGATTCCGATCTCGATACGGCTCGGCACAATGAATTGGCGGCCCGTAACACCATGCAAACGCTTCAAAATCAGAAAGCCCTCTTGGAAAAACGTCGTGGGCGATTGGTCAGCGAACAGAAACGCATGGAAGCGGAACTGCAAAAGGCGCAGTTGGACCGAGATCGCACGGAGATCCGTGCACCGATTGACGGAGTTGTCACGGAGGATTTGGTTGAAGCGGGAGCGTTCGTTGACCGGGGTGCTGCTCTGGTTAAGTTGGAAGACACCTCTAAAGTGGAAGTCCACTTCAACCTGCAATTTTCACAACTGCAATGGCTTTGGCAATACGCAGCCAAACGGCAGAAAACGGATGGGCCGCTTGCTCGGAGCAGTTACGAATTGCCCCACTTGCCTGTGGAAGTGGTCCTTGCAGTTGGAGACCAGCAGTTCCAGTGGCGAGGAGAACTTGCTCGCTATGACGGAGCAGGTGTCAACGCAGTGACGCGTACCGTACCCTGCGTGGCCATTGTAGAAGAACGTGTCCCATTGGAAATATCTGGCAAAGAAGTGGGTAACGCCGTTGCGCCGCCGGTCTTGTTGCGCGGAATGTTCGTTACCGTTCGAATGAAGATAAAACCACAGATGCCATTGCTCGGTGTCTCGGCCAGTGCGGTCCGACCGGGTGATGAACTTTGGGTCTTGCGAGATGGCAAACTTGCAATTGAAACCGTTGCGGTTGTAACCACGGTCGATGGGGAAGCTCTGCTTATCGCTTCGGGTGCCCCTGTAAAGGCAGGTGATGAGATCATTACTTCTCCGCTGCCACTGGCGATCGACGGAATGTCGCTACGAAAAGCGGATGGTGCTCCATCGCCGCCACAGGTTTCTGAAGAGAAACAGGGAGCGTAACGATGCAGGCAATGGTCCGCTGGGCGATTAAAAATACGCCCTCCATGAACATGCTGCTCATCGCCATTCTCCTGGCGGGTATCTATAGCTTGGTCACGATGCGCAGGGAGGTGTTCCCGGAGTTCGAGTTGGAAGTTGTGCTGGTAAGTGTATCCTACCCTGGTGCCAGCCCGGAGGAGATCGAGCAGGGGATCTGTCAGAAAATCGAAGAAGCAGTCCGTTCGGTCGATGGAATCAAGAAGATTACTTCAGTGGCCAAAGAAGGATCCGGCAATGTCATTCTTGAAATTCGTTCTAATGTTGCCGATGTGCAGAAGATTGTGAACGAGATTCGTTCACAAGTTGATCGTATTCCAAGTTTTCCAGAGCTGGCGGAGGATATCGAAGTCCAGCAGATTACGATGCGATGGCCCGCAATCAAAGTCGGTGTGCTTGCTCCGGACAATGGTAAACAAGTGAACGATCTCCAATTAAGATCGCTTGCCGAAAAAGTTCGCGATGACCTGTTGCAGCTAAAGGAGGTTTCCCAGGTAACGCTTGAAGGTGCGCGCGATTATCAGATCGATATCGAAATCGATGAGAATACGCTCCATAAATATGGTCTGACACTGCAAGAATTAGCAAACATCGTTCGCCGGGAAAATTTGGAACTGCCAGGCGGCACAATTCGCACAGAGAGCCAGGAAGTCCTTCTTCGTGGCAAGAACAAGCAGCTCAGTGGCCGAGAAATTGCCAAGATTCCCGTTGTTACCGACGTCGGTGGAGTGGTGCTTTCGATTGGTGACTTGGGGGTGGTCAAGGACGAATTCACAGATGATGCAGCCGTGAGTGAAGTGAATGGTCGTCCGGCTTTGGTGTTGGCTGTGGAGCGGACAACGGATGAAGATCTGCTTGCGATGACAGAGGTGGTCCGCGATTATGTCAAAGCCACCCAGCTTCCCGGTGGTTATAGTATGGTCCATTGGCAGGACATGTCGGTTGATGTGAGAGATCGTCTCGACATGTTGGTTAAAAATGGTCTGGTCGGATTGATCCTCGTATTTTTGGTACTTGCAGTCTTTCTTGAATTGAAATTGGCCTTCTGGGTGGCGTTGGGAATTCCTGTTGCTTTGCTCGGTGCCGGAAGCATCCTTTTGTTAGGTGATCAGACGCTAAACATGCTCAGTATGTTC
>MPMD02266431.1_pt1 | contig 13381 bp, 27 predicted proteins | sample 1617291 | NCBI WGS metagenome assembly MPMD02 (sample SAMN05944810, study PRJNA350692) | marine metagenome | biome: marine; feature: ODZ; material: water; isolation source: 120 m water sample filtered on 30 um supor filter | place: Pacific Ocean | collected 2012-04-09 | depth 120m m | reverse complement strand
TGAATGCAAATCAGGCGCTCTCCCAGCTGAGCTACCGGCCCACTATAATTATGGTTTTAATCCTAAACCAGCCACACCAAAAACACCAAATCCTTCTTTATTACCAAAAAACTCGTAATAGAGTCCATTTTGAAGTTTATGCTTTTTAGTGGTGCCCCCGGTAAGATTCGAACTCACGACCTACGGATTACAAATCCGTTGCTCTACCAGCTGAGCTACAAGGGCATCTCTAGATTGAATTGTGCAAAATATACATTCATACCATGCTTATTTAATCGGGTCATACGGGCCTAGCAAATATAAATTTTACCCCTTTAAACGCACACAGAAGCACGTACACGCATGGTAAAGGTGTTGTGGAGTATTGCTATTACGGTGCTTCTTCTTCTGATCTCATTCCTGGAAAAATTGTTGTTTTAAATTTTTTGTTGTCATCCATCACTGCTTCAAAAAGTTTATAATCTAATCCTAAATCTTGTAAAAGTTGATTCCATGCTTTTGTATCTTTAGGTAAACACGCTCCACCATAACCACGCATATTAGGATCAACATCTAAGTACATGTCTGCGTGTCTACCAGTTTTTACATAAGCATCTTTGATAGCAGTATAATCACAATTAAATTTTTGTGCTACTTCGTATACAATGTTTGAATATACAATTCTTGTAGCGGCATATATGTTCATATAGTATTTGCAAATTTCTGCTTCTGTTGGTTTCAATTGTTTTACATACCAAGGATAATGTCCATGTGCTTTAACTACTGTATTATAAATGCTTTTGTCGTTAGTACCAACTACTAAAATTTTATGATATAATGTAAAATCTTCTATTGCATGTCTCTCACGTATAAATTCTGGTACAAAACAAATTTTTAAATTAGGAAATAACTTTATCATTGATTCTGTGAATCCTGGTACTGTACTTGACCTGATTGCAATTACACCAGTATAATTTAAATTGTTTAAATCTACAATTACACTTTTTACAATTGATGTATTACAACTACCATTTGATGCACCAGGTGTTGGTACACATACACAAAGTACGTCTGTATCTACAACATCTTTGATTTTGGTCTTAAATTTTATATCGTGTATTTTAACTGTATGGCCTAATTTTTCAAATCCAACTCTGTTTGCTGTACCAACTACACCCAATCCTATAATACCTGTTTTCATATTAGAGCCTCTATTGTTTTTGCAAGTCCTTTATGTAATGGGGTATAATCATCAAACATTATCAACTCTTGTAATTGTTTAGTATCTGGGCATCTACGTTTAGCACTACCTTCTGATCCTTTATTAATTTTAAGTTTGGTGGGATCAACACCCATTATATCTAAAATACATTTAGCAACATCTTCAATATGTGTTTCTTCTGCTCTTCCTACATTTATAATTTTATTGCTAATATTTTTTACTAACTCGTGTGTTATAAAAACTACATCATCTACATAACAAAAACTTCTTGTATCGTTTCCGTTGATATAATACTCTCCTTGTTTAACACGTTCAACAAACTCATTTATAAAATGACCTTTTTGTCTAGGTCCATATACATTAAAATAACGCAACACTAACCAATCAAGTCCACAATTAGCAATTAAGTTTTCACCCAATGCTTTTGGTATACTATAACTCCATCTGGGATTTGTAATATCATTAAACATTATTGGAACGTTTTCATTAGTAGGTACAGGATATAATCCGTTATCTATTGTTCCGTTGAATATTTCACCGGTACTTGTAAAAACAAATTTAGTTTTTGTATTTTTATATCGTTCAATTAAATTAAACGTTGGCAATGTATTATCAAACGAAACTTCTGTTGGTGTTTTATAAAACAAACGTGTACTAACGTTTGCCGCCATATGTACAACAACATCGCAGTCTGGCATACTACTTGTTACTGCTTTGTCTTTAAGATCTTGACCTTTCGCTCTATCATACGTAATTACTTCATGATGTTCTTTTATAAAATTATAATAGTGCGAACCAATGAACCCTTTGTGTCCTGTTAATACTATTTTCATTATTTCCAATACGATTGTTTTGTTCTTTCACGTTTAATTGCATCTTTAAAATCTTCTACGCTTGATTTACTTTGTGCTTTTCTTTCGTCTCCTTTAAGATGATCCATAAAAGTTCCTAGCATAGAATTAACAAAAGGGTGTTTTTTACCTAACCCAGATTTTCCTGTTATATCGTTACTGGAAATATTATACTTGTTTTCAATTTCCTTTCTTGCAACATCAAATGTAAAACAATCAACTTGATACTCTAATTCAAACATCTTACCTGATGTATATAAATTTTCAAACACATCTGCAAATTCTTTTATATTAGGGTGTTGCAAATTATACATCATAAACCCTGTTTCAGAAAAAGGTAATCGTTTGTTATCAGGCCTTCCTATATATGCACACAACTGGTTGTCTGGCAATAACTCTTCTAGTTTTTGCATTGGTGGTGTATCAAATGTAAGTGTATCTGCATCTATATAAATTAACTTATCTGCTTTACTATTTCGTATCATATGACACTGTGCAAATACTTTATAACAATGTTTTATTGAATTATATCTAAAATCTGCTTCGCCGTTTCTTATTCCATTTCCTGCAGGGGTGTTATACTGCTCTAAGTATGGTTTGATTGCTGGACATACTTCAAATATATCATATTCTTCTACTCTAGCTGAACGCAAATTAGGATAAATGTTTTCACAATACAAATACATTTTAACGTTATGTGGCCAATACCTCAAAAATGTTTTTACCATTCTCTCTCCATATAAATGCCACCCGGCTTCATGAAATGTAGTATGAATTTCTATCATTGCCAATATTTACTACAAAAATAGCATGAGCAACTATTTCTTATATAAGAACAAAATTGCTGGCGATAAAATCATTAAAAGCAAATAAAAATCTTACATTACCGATTGTAAATAATATATATGAAGGAAATGTTAAAAAAAATTTGGAACTGGAAAATAAAATTAATCCGTGACTATCCGATTTGGTGTGCGTATGCGGCCTGGCTGGAAGGGATAATTATTGGACTTTTAATTTACCATTATTTCTTAATGGATGTATTAAGTTGTTGCAATGGATAAAAATTTAGAACGAAAAATAATATGGACTCTCGCCATAATACTAATCCTTGTTGGATTAATGGGTTGTGCTAACCCTACAGTTAATGCCGACCAACCAACAAAAAAAGAAAGTATATTAAGTTCAGTTGGCAATATGGGGGCAATTGGTGAAGCACTTGGTTGTATGTTTGGTTCTTCCGATCCTATCTGTACAAAGAAAAAACCACAAACTAATATTAATAATGAAAAGGAAATATTAGAAGATTAAATTGTTAGTCTATCAGGTTTAAAATCAATATATAATAATTCATCTGGTTTACCTAATGGGTATGAGGGCTCAATTGTAAACTCTTCGCCCGTGATATCATTTTTACAACCTGCTAATAACCAATCCCATTTAAAATTACCATCTACAACAAATTCCCAAAGCACATCATAAGTTCCATTATCTCTAGTTTGTAAAAGTAATTCCTTTTTACAATCTTCCATTGTATTATATGTTTGTTGCATTTGAAACGTTTGCTGTGTTACGATAGGATCTTGTGTTATCAGATAAGCCAAGATTAAAATTTTATACATAATATTCGTATTTAATGTATATTATAGGCCATCCCAAACTAATCTGCAATAAAGGCGCAGTTTTCTTGGTTGGCGTCTAATCCTTGCTCTTTACCATATACCCAAAGGTACGAATATACAACTTGATGAGCTTGTACTGTACACTTTTTACCCCATGATAGTTTTGGATTTTTAATAGATCCACATCCTACTAGTAAAAGGGTTGTCAATATAACTATTATATTTTTCATAATATACTACTATAATAACATATCTTACAATTCTGTCAACTATTATTATAGTTGTATAACATTAAAAATCTTACGAAGAAACTACAATAAATATAGTATTATAATTATAACAGGAGGAATACATATGGATCCGATTAAATGGGTAAAAGATAGAAAAGACGAAAGAACATCATGGGACGGTGCCGTTCTAATCGCTATTGGAGTTGTAGTACTGTTTGCAGGGCCACTTGCCAAACTAGCGGCTTGGGGAGCAATAGGATATGGTGCATGGACTCTTTGGAAAAAAGAAAAATAAAAAATGATTGAAGAATTAAAAAACTGGGTAATTAGAATTGCTAAAGATTTTATCTATGGTACAACTGCTGGGGCAGGTGAACTATGTGATGAAACTGTTGAAACTGCAGGTACAATTTGCGACGAAACTAAAAAAGCAAATGCAAGTTTCGTCAAAGCATTAATGGACAGCATATAAAAGTAAGTAATAGAAGGAGAAAACTATATGTGGAAACCAAATCTTAAAGGACTCACTGATAAAGTTAAAGAAGCTGGAGCAAAAACTGCTGGCTTTGGTAAAGGTCTTGGGGCTAAAGCTAAAAATCTTAGTAAAAGTTCTGTAGGTAAAGTTAAAAAACTAAATCCGTTTAAAAAAAAATAAGGAGTAATTTATGTGGAAATGGCTTGAAAAGGTGATTGGCACATATGACGATGTATTAGTCACTAAAAAAATTAAACGTGCAAGAACTAAACGTGGACGTTATAAAGGTGATGATAAGTCTACTAAAGATGTAAACGAGGCTTGGGTAGGCGGTGTGGCACCTAAGAAAAAGAATGTATATAAAATCGGAAACAAAAGGTACGTTATTAAAAAAAAATTACGTACTAATAAGAAAAAGTATACATAAATCGTTTAGGAAACAAATGCGGTTAAATCAACAATCGCTTTAAAATCTAATAACAACATCCATTAAATAGTTACATGAACGATAAAGAAATGAAATATTGGACTCGTATAAGTGTTTGGACTTTACGTCTTATGATAACATTAGGATTTATTTTCGCTTATCTTATTATTACTGGAAAAATAGATCAATGGGTTTTCTAAAAGAAGATGGCAAAATACCTTTATTAGCAATACTGATAATTTTCTTATTACTATGTGTTGCTTGTGTAAAAACAAATGAAGTTTTTATACTAGAGCCTTCAATTACATATCCTGAAGAAAGAAATGTTGCTATTGCTTGGCCCGTAGTTCCTATTACTATTGACGTAATTAAATAATACTATGGAACTTTTATATTCACCAATTCCTATTTGTCTGGCATTTGAGCCAATTAATTTATCTTGATACGCCGCTAATTTTTTGAGTGTGGTGGTAATTTTTTTTCAACCCACCAACGATGCTTACGTGTAATGGGATCATACTTACGTACTTTTAACTTTTGATTTTTCTTTTCACCTTTACCAGGTTTAAATGCGTAATAATAAAATCCATGATCTTTTGAATCAGCATCTTCGGGAACTAGTCTTACTTTGACGTATGGTCGTTTTGTTTTTGGTTTGTCTTTTGCCATCTTCTATAACCTTTTATCCAATCTTCATGTGGTGTTTCTTTATCAGAACGAAACAATATAGGGCCTGCACTACCACCGTGGGCAAGAAAAGTTTGGGGTGGTTGCTTCAATACTTTCCAAACTTTTAGTTTTGATTTTTTAGTTGCTTTTGCTTTTTCACTATATTTAAATCCTAAATAATATGCTACGGCTATAAACAATACAACTAATGATGTGTGCCAAAAGTAAAACATACTATTAATTATCTTTATTATCATCGATGATAATATTATTATCATCGTCTCGACTTGTTACAATTTTATCTGCAAGTCCATATGCAACTGCTTCAGTTGGTGTCATAAACTTATCTCGTTCCATATCATCTTTAAGTTTATCTAATGGTTGGCTTGTGTGCTTTTCGTAAATTTTTACAAGTTCATCTTTCCATCTTAACAATTCGTTGGCTTGAATTTGTACATCTGTCGCTTGGCCTTTTGCTCCACCTAATGGTTGATGTATCATATGTCTACCATGGGGTAACATAAATCTTTTTTCTTTTGTTCCTGCCATAGCAAGTAATGATCCCATTGAGCAGGCTTGTCCAACAACAATAGTTTGTATATCGGAGCGGACGTACTGCATGGTATCATATATCGCCATACCAGCAGTAACTAATCCGCCTGGGGAGTTTATGTATAAAGTAATATCTTTTTTACTGTCTTGCGATTCTAAAAATAATAATTGAGCACACAATACTGATGATGTGCGTTCGTCTATTGGGCCATCTAACATTATAATTCTGTCTTTAAGTAAACGACTGAAGATGTCATAACTTCGTTCGCCTTTACTAGTTTGTTCTATTACTATTGGTACTAATGGCATATGTTTCTATTGTATAATAAGAAAACTATTTTGTCAAGACTTGACTTTTAACGTATTCAAATGTTTTGCGTAAACCTAATTCTAATGAGTGGTTTGGTTTCCATCCTGTAAGTTTCATTATTTTGGTATTATCAGCGTTCCTTCTCATACAGCCTGCAGGTCCAGCTGGAAGATATTTTTTTGTAATTTGTTTACCGGATATCTTTATTAACATTTCTGCAAGTGCTGTCATTGTAATCGCTTCATCAGATCCTATATTAATTGGTATTTGAACATCGTTCTCTATGAGTTTATCTAGTCCAACCATTAGGTCATCTACATAACAAAAAGATCTTAATTGCGTTCCGTCCCCCCATATTTCTATTTCTCCTGGATCATCTGCTTTTAAAATTTTTAAACACGTTGCCGCAACAACTTTAGAGTTTTCAAATATATCACAATGAGGTCCATACATCGCATGGAATATTGGTAACGAAACTTTCATATTGTAACTTTTTGCATACTCTTGTGCAAGTTGCATATTGTATAATTTTTCCATTCCGTATATGTTGCCGGCTGGTTGTGCTGGCCATATATGTTCATCTTCGTTTAGGTCTGGTCCGTTGTGTCCTTGATAACCAGTATTGTATATCATTGCAGAAACGGCATATATAAAATGTGAATTATTCTTTGCCGCAAAGTCCATTGCCTGAATTGTTTGTATAGGATTGCTTCTGCCTGTTCCTAGTTGTGCTGAACCAACATTCTTAGAGTTTGGAACGTCGGCTGAAAGATGATATACTCTATCAAAATCATTTTCTATAGATATTCTTTGCTCCATGTCATGACCTACAAACTCGTCTACGTATACCGGATCGCCTACCTTTAGTTTCTTGTCTATGCCTGTAACATGGTGTCCTTGTTTCTTTAAATGCTGTGCTAAATTTTTACCAATGAATCCTTGGCAACCTGTAATAAGAACCTTCATGCTCATATTTACAAACCTAATTCTTAAGAGTCTTCCAATATGAGTGACTTTGTTTTGTGGTAAGATCTCTTTTACGAGAACTCATCTGTGCTTTTCTTTCATACCCTTTCATATGATCCATGTACTGTCCAAGTTCACTATTAATAAATGGATGTCGAGCTTTTCTTCCTCCTGACCATCTGCCATCGTTTAAATCTTCGTTTTTTATTTTTCCTGCTTGTTCCATCTCAAGTCTCACTGCGTCAAACGTAAATGAGTCTGTATAGCCTGCTATTGGAAAATGATTTAGAAATCCTTTTTGTATATTAAAAAATAAATCTTCAGCATAATATTGTTCCCACCTTTCAAAAAACTCTTTTGTGTACTTGTGAGCAGTATTAAAAGCATAGTATCCTGTTTCAGAGAAACCTTTTTTAGGTCTACCTAAGTATGATGTAAATGCAGTGTCTGGTATAATATGTTCTAACCAAGACATAGAAATCTTTTCAAACGTAATAATGTCTGCATCTAAGAACCATAGCATATCGGGTTTTGTTTTTTGATATGCATCTATACAAGCAAATACTTTGTAACTAAATCTAATAGCATCGTATTCAAACTTATATTGTTGTGGTTGCCATTTTGTAAGTCGCGAATTGTTTTTGTTTCTTTCAATAAACTCTTTTAATACCGGTTGCTCTTTACATAAATCATAATACTCTGTTCGAGGCAACTTGAGTTGTTGTGACATATCGTCTGGATACAAAAGGATCTTTGCATGACCTGGCCAGTTCTTTACTGTGCTTTCAAGACCTGCTTGTACAGGGGTAGGCCAATACTTTGTCCCCCATGTTGTTACAATCGTTAATGATTTCATTTTACAAAGCTAGATATTACTTCGTACAGTTTGTTGATGCTTTCTGTTATGTCTTGGCTTCCGTTCCCTACAAAGAATCCGTTGTTGTGTATATCGTTTGCGGCTGTCATTTGTTCTGAAGCTAAAAGAATTTTATCTGGATTTACCCATTGTCCTGAAACAATAAAGTCTAGGTCTCTCATAACAGGTTGTTTTAAAAAGTTTCTTGATGCTAATGGTCTGTTTTGTATTCCTGCTTTACTTAATGCATCAACAACTTCTGCTCTACGTCCTTTTAACTCTCCATCAAGGACTATTCCAAATGTAAACCAACTGCTTTCACCTACTTCTTTTTGTATTCTGCACCACGACTTATTAGCAAATAGAGAAAGGAAATGTCTCGTATTGTCCTTACGCACTTCCATAATTTGATTCCATTTTTTTAATTGCTCAGTGCCAATTGCTCCACTCATCTCTAATGGTCTAACGTTGTATCCAGGCGTAGCAAAAATAAAATTATCGTCAAATGCGTTTCCTGTTTTTTGGTACAGTGATGAGTTATCTGGTAGGTCTCTAACCCAACCGTGTGCTCTCATACTTCTCATATAGTCTGCATCGTCTTTGTCTGTGCATAACACCATGCCGCCTTCCATTGTTTGTATGTGATGTGAAAAGAAAAATGAGAATGACCCTGCTAATCCTATTGTTCCTGTATATAATCCGTTGTACTTTGCACCCATACTTTCACAGTTGTCTTCGATTAATAATAAATTGTGTTTGGTACATATATCTATTATCTTACTATAATCGCAACTGTTGCCTAATAAGTTAACTGGCATAATAGCACAGGTTCTAGGATTAATTGCTTCTTCAATTTTGTTTACATCAATGTTCCACGTGTTAGGATCAACATCAACAAAGTTAATTTTAAATCCGTTTTGTACAATAGGAAAGTATGTTGTTGCCCAACCAACTACTGGAACAATAATATTTCCAGTTAGTTTATACTTCCATTTTAATAAACTTAACATTAATAAGTTTGCTGATGAGCCTGAGTTAACCATTATAGCATTTTCACTGCCAAACCTTTTTGCAAACTCCTGTTCAAACTGCTTAACATGTTTGCCCATTGTATACATATCTGTATCAATAACTTTTTGTATTGCTTCTATCTCTTCTTTACCCCATGTCGAATATGCTAATGGATATATCATGTTTCCTCCTTTGGTGCTAGTACTGACGGAAATACACTACCTTCTGTAAAATCTGTTCTGCCTTTTAATTTTTTTTGCCCTTTCATGTGTGTTAAAAATTTCGAAAGTGGAGATGTTGGTACTGGGTCTTTACGATCCATTTTTTTATGATACTTCATTAAATCCATTTGCTTACACTTTTTAAATGACTCTCTACCGTATGCCATTGTGTATTGATCTGCTTGTTTGTTTTCTTCATACGTCCATACCTCTCCACTAATATAAATTTCTTCCATTCTATTTGCCCAGTCCTTTGCTTTTGGATGTTGTGTGTTGTGCATATAAAATCCTGTTTCGTCTCTAAACGCTGGCCTATCAAAAAATGTACATAACGAATCTACTGGACAAATTTCTCTAAGATAATCTAAATTAGGTTTAGCAGTATACAATGTATCTGCATCTGAATATAATATAATATCTGCGTTAGAATTTTTTATTCTGTGTGTTTGTGCAAAAACTTTATGTGAAAACTTAACACCATTATTTTTCCATACATACTTTTGTCTATCTTCTCGCCAACCATGTTTTACTGGATCGTCTTTCCACTTGTCTACGAATTCTTTTAGTTGCGGTTGTGCTTTATAAAGTTCGTGGTAAATGATATTATCTTGAAATATTTCCGGTTCTTGCTCTTGCCAATATGCATGAAGGACACAATCTTTTGGCCAGTACTTAACAAATGACTCTATCATGTTTTTAGCACATAGATCATAATATCCTTGATTATAAGTTGTGCAAACTTCTACTGTGCGGGGCATTATTGTATTATAGTTATTTTAGGATTGGCTGTCTACCTTGTTACCCTGGGCCACTCTGTAGAAGATGACCCAGGAGGGTCTACAGCCACTTTGTTTATGCTTACCTATTCTTTCACACAGGAGTTGCCTGTTATGGCCCGTTTTGCTTGGACTCTCGCCTACACAATGGGTGTCTATACTTCCACCATAAGCACACTAGTAATTATATGATCTTATAATGATTTAGTCAAGGAAAACCAAATAACTATACATATATGACCTCACAAGTTCCTAGGCGCACACGACAAATACAAAGACATTACCTCGATAAGAAACAAGCAGAGAAGCATTGTATAGATATAGAAAAGTACTTTGAACAAGAATTACGTAGTTATATGAAATATGCTGTTAATGTTATTCTACAAGGCTCTATTCTAACTCATAGACAACGTGTGGATTTTGTAAGAGGTTGGATGCGGTCTTGGTTAGGTAATGATAGGTTGCACAAACGATTGCACAAACATAAAAATTCGTCTAGGCCTACTTAAGAAGGTCTACATTATCTAGCTCACATACACCTTTGACTTTAGTTCCGACGGTTTCATTAAAGTTTTTTTCGTACACTTTGCATATCTCTTTACTATCAAAGTACATACGGCTCCAGCCATCCATGTTTAACGATTCTGCTGTTTGCCATGTACCGTTTATTAAAAAATACACTATTAATGCCCATTTCATACTTGCTATTTAGAATATATGAAACAAGTATTAAATACTAGGTTATGGAAATTGCAGACGCTGAGTTGATATATGCTTTTGTAGTATCATGGAATGACGTTTCTCGTGGCATATTCCTTACTGAATTCTTTAATACTTTAGATGCCTGCATGTCACATTTGCAATCATGGACTTATGATCCTAGCCAAGTTAATCTAGAATGTATTCAAACAATTCCTGAGTAAACAAAAACTTTTTCATATTATGCTCCTGAGTGTACTTTTATTATTCTCATACCATATTTGGTTTGGGTGTCTTCTTCTAGGTCTGCTACAAGTATTTTACAAGCAAATTGAACTCTACCGTTCTTACTATCGGAATCAGTTTCTCTTTGTGCAATTCTTTTTGATTTCATACAAGCAGATAAGTTTGGTTTAAAAACGTGTTCAATCATTTTGCCTTCTAAGTATAATAGCAAACCAATAACACCTTCTTTGTTTAAATGTTTTTTACCTGGTTTATATTCTAATGCAAACGAATTTGTAATTAATACAAATGTAATTAAAAATGTTGCTATCCATTTAGTAATTGTTTCCATTTGTCGCTTTCATTTCCCTTTGTGAATCTTTAAGTTTTTCAACGTCGCCACGTAAGTCTTTAACGTCTTCTTGTAGTCTTGTGATGTTAACACCATTGTTCATCATGTCTTCCATACGTTCTTGTATCTTTTCAACTTGACCTGCTATGTGCTCAATAAGCATGAATTGTTCTGAGTCTGCTGGTGGAGAGCCTAATTCACCACGTGGCCATTTAATACGAAATTCGTTGTTCTTTTCAACGTCACCCCAGAGCCTTTCTTCTGTTTGAGTTAAATCTTTTTCTGCTAATTGTGTTTTTGTTTCTAGATTGTTTAGTCTTTCAATGACTCCGAAATAAGCCCAAACGCCAACTGCAACTGCCGCCAATATTGACAGCAAATTTCTCATTGGCATACTAATTGATGTGCTATCTGATACTTTCATAATAGTAGTATTTATTGAATTTGTTCTAGATTAAAAACCTGTCCAAACTAAATTTCCATGGTACCATCCTAAAAAAATGCCAATTGCAAACATAAGGGCCATAAATGCTAGTAGTGCCAACCATTCTTCCCACCATTGCTTCTTCCTATTTTGGAATTTTCTATCGTTTTGTTTCATTCGCTAAATCCTGCGGCTATTAACATTATTGCCAATCCATAATAAGGGTAGTACGACTTAATATGACGCCATGTATTACGGTTAAGAAATTTCTGTAGAAAACTAAACATTACTTTAAGTATTGTTATTATTCTTGCCATTCCTTGCCTTTATAGTACTTACGCCAAACTAGGAGTATTTTTAGTACCATTTGTTTTTTAAATAATAATGTGGAACAAGAACTATTAGAGTTATTTGACGTCATTTACTGGTGCGATTATCAATCATCAATCACAGTATTATCTCGACAAGTTGTTGAGTTTTGTTCGTTAGTCCGCGAGCATATACTAAAAGAATATTTCAATAACGATTATAATGCATACCAAGTTGCTTATAAATCATATGAAGCTGACTTTCTTAAATTACGATTAGCCCACTAGAAAAAATTGCTGTGTAAAAAATTTGGATCTGAGGTACAGAACCCCTTCATCTATATTATTGGTGTTCTATTTTAGTGGCTTTAGGAGTCCAACGTCCATGACGATAATGTTGTCGTGTACCTGACTTTAACAAACGACCTTTTTTATATGGCTTTGGCTTCTTATATCGAGGTGCTTTATATACTACTTTTTTACGTGGTTTGAACTTGTATGTGAACTTTTTATGTTTTGTTCTTTTACCTGTATCAAATACTGCACATATAACAATGAATGCTATTAATAGGTATAAAGGCCATAACCAATATACACTTATAAGAAAGCATACCAGTAATATCCACTTTAAAGGTGACATGCTCCATTATAGCACAATTACAAGAAGTTGTCGATCTGGTATACGTGGGTTTTTAGAATATGTGCATTTTTTTTTATATGGGGGTATTTTATCATCCACCAGGTGATTTTTAGACCATGGGGTTGCCATTTTACCATTTTTAGTTTTGTTTCTTTTTTACTAGCCTGGTGCCCCTCAAATAAAAAAGATTTTCGTTTCGTGCCTACCACCCCACCGTGCCTACCACCCCACCATGCCTACCGCTCCTTAACCGTTCGTATGGTTCTATCGTTTGACCCTACCTGTTTGAGCTCTACCGGCGTGTGTTGATCTTCATTATAACCCATTACAACTATGTCTAGTGCTATTCATTATATGCTATGTTATTTCAATAGGTCTATGCTATTACATCTATGTCATTAGTGCGAGGCCGATGTGGTAATCGTCTTGCAAGGCAGGGGTAGAGCCAGATATGTGCTACTTAATTTCTTGCATCAACTCGTCACACTGCGGGCATGTGACCGTTGTTTGATACACCGACGCAAATATTTCGAATGCACAATAAGGACAAATATGGTTCATGTGAT
>MPMD02081844.1_pt1 | contig 13397 bp, 9 predicted proteins | sample 1617291 | NCBI WGS metagenome assembly MPMD02 (sample SAMN05944810, study PRJNA350692) | marine metagenome | biome: marine; feature: ODZ; material: water; isolation source: 120 m water sample filtered on 30 um supor filter | place: Pacific Ocean | collected 2012-04-09 | depth 120m m | reverse complement strand
ATGACCTTTTCGGTCGGATTTGAGTCACAATACTATAGCGAGTTTGATTATGCCCGCGAGGTTGCCAGGACCATAGGTGCAGATCACCATGAGGTCGAATTGGGGGCGGCAGATCTTATTCGTTCGATTCCCATGCTCGTCTGGCACGAGGATAAACCGATTCGAAACGCTTCGAGTGTTGCGCTCTATCATGTCGCACGATTGGCACAAGATCACGTCAAAGTGGTTCTCACGGGAGAAGGTAGTGACGAGCTGTTTGCCGGCTATTCCCGCTACTGGGCCACCCTGTTCAATCGCCGCTGGGGGGGCCGCTATGAGAAAAGTCTGCCGCGTTGGGTGCGGGAGACCTGTATCCGCCGCACACTGTGGAAATGGCCTCTGCCGCTTTCTCTGAAGAAAAAGCTGTCGCATACCTTTCTCAATTATTCACAGCGACCCGAAGAGATTATCTTTGACAATTTTCACGCTATCTTTCCCCGACGGATTCACTCGGAATTATTTACCGCGGACTTTTATCGGGATGTCCGTGATGTTGATCCCTATCGTGATTCGGTACGACTGTACACAAATCGCGCTTCGGGCGACGAGCTGGATAAGCTGCTTTATACAGATCAAAAAACCTACCTCCTTGAGTTGCTGATGAAGCAGGACCGCATGAGTATGGCGGCTTCTATCGAAAGCCGGGTTCCCTTTTTGGATCACGAGATGGTTGAATTTGCTTCACGCGTTCCGGAGAAGTTGAAAATTCGTCGTGGCAGTGAGAAGTATCTTGTCAAACAAGCGATGCGTCGGTTGGTGCCGAAGTCGATTCTGAATCGCGAAAAAATGGGTTTTCCCGTTCCGCTGCGACAATGGCTACAAGAAGGTTTTCAGACGGTCTTCCGCAGCGCGTTGCTAAGCGATCGTGCCCGCGATCGGGGAATCATTAACACACGTTTTGTAGAGCAATTGCTGTTAGAGAATGATCGTGGCGTGCGGGATCATACCGATGCATTGTGGACAATACTGAATTTTGAAATGTGGGCACGTGTTTTTCTCGACAGACAGTCTTCGGACTTAGTTTCCCAGGATCTGATGGGGCAAGGTGACGGGTCAAGCGGTGGCGATTCGGTGCTTGCTACGACCGCCTCCGACGTATGAACATTAAACTGCGAAAACTGTTTGGGATGTCGGCAGGCGAGATTGCCTTTCGCCTCAAGCACAAAGTGTCTCTCTTGCAGGAGCGAGCGCAGTTCCGTTCGGGAAAATTCACCTGGGATAAAGCTGCCTGGTCAAAGCGACTCTGCTGTGATGTAGAGGCGCCCCTTGAGGTAGGGCAGTTGTCCGAGTGGTGGCAAAATCATATGCACACTCGAGATGAGCCTGCGATGCTGTTGTCGCCAGACGAGCTGTCGGAATGTTGTGATTTGTATCAGGAGCTGTTTTCACCACGTCGCGGTGATCTGATTGCTGCGGGTGATGCGGTCTGCGAAGGCCACTTGTCTTTGCTGGGCAAAGAGGTGTCGCTGGATGATCCTATCGACTGGCACCGAGATCCCAGAACCGGCCATCAGTGGGGTGCGGAGTTTCATGGTGATATTGAATTCGCTTTTTGCCAAACGGGCGGTGATGATGTTAAGTATGTCTGGGAATTGGGCCGGCAGGAATATTTAATCGACTGCGCCAAAGCCTATCGGCTTACGGGCGAAGCGCGTTACGCAGATCGTGTTGCGCAAATTGCACTCAGTTGGATTGAGTCGAATCCCTATCTCGAGGGAGTCCACTGGGCCAGTGCGCTGGAGGTTGCGGTGCGATCTCTCTCCTGGCTCTGGAGTTATCAGTTTTGCCGCCCTGAGTTTCCGATCAGTGCCGATGCGCATCTTGCCTGGATCCAGTCCTTTTACCAGCATGGTGCCTATCTGCATCGTCATCTTTCTTACTACTTCAGTCCCAACAATCATCTCATCGGAGAGGCGACCGCGCTCTATTTGTTGGGTTGTTTTTTCCCGGAATTTGACGAATCTGCCGCATGGCGAGAGCACGGTTGGTCGGTGGTGTCCGAGTACCATCAGCGGCAGTATTACGCCGATGGGGGAAGTACGGAGCAGGCAACGTTTTATCACAATTATTGTCTTGGATTTCTTCTGCTCGCTGTGCTGACGCGACAGCGCCAAAAAAATCCCGTGCCTGAAGAAATGCTTGCCTGTATCGAGCGCGCATTGCAATTCACCATGTGGATGACGCGAAGCGATGGAACCGTACCGCGCATCGGCGATGTCGATAATGCAAGGTCGATAGCGTTTGAAAATCCACCACTCTGGGATTTTAGAAATTTGCTCTCGCTGGGTGCCGTTCTCTTTCGGCGTGGCGATATGAAACAAGTTGCAGGTGGTTTTAGCGAAGATGCCCTCTGGCTGCTCGGTAGAGAGGGACACCAGCAATATTGCGCGATGGAGGCTCGTGCTCCCCGGGAGAACTCCCGCGCATTTCCCCAAAGTGGCTATTACGTGATGCGGACCGGTTGGCGTGAGGCGGAGCATCATCTCGCATTCGACTGCGGTCCGATTGCGGCCGGTTTGCATGCCGACGCAGTACCCTCTTCCGCCCACGGTCATAGCGACCTTCTCTCATTCACCCTCGCGGCACACGGCAAGCCACTAATCGTCGACGGAGGATTTTACACATACGATGAAGACCCTCTCTGGCATCGGTATTTCCGAGAGGCCTCGGCCCACAACACCCTCCTTGTTGATGGCGCGTCCCACGCCAATTTTCATCCTTCTAATGCTTGGTCTTCAGTCGCAACTCCAGAATCGATGCAGTGGCATTCCACATCCCTGTTTGAATATGTCGAATCGGGGCACGCAGGATTTTTTGGGGTCGTGCCGGCAGTACGGCACCGGCGTGCTCTGTTCTGGGATCTGGCCGACAAGTGGGTGATTTTGGACAGGCTGGAAGGTGAGGGTGTTCACGATGTCGAGGTGTTTTTCCACTTTGCCCCTTGTGAGGCGACCCTGCTCGGCGATCGGCAGGGCGTGGCCATCAAGACCGCACAGGGCGCGCTCGCCGAACTGGTACTGCTCGAAGGGGCGGATTGTCAGATAGAGATAATTGCCGGGAGATCGGGTCCGGAGGGTGGATGGATTGGCACCGGTTACGGATATCGTCAGCGGGCACCGGTGGCACGTTTTTTCGGGCGGTTTCAACTCCCGGTCGCTTTTTCTTTTGCCATTGAGTCTTTACATTCTCCCTCCACGGAGAATGGTTGACCGATATTGTTGGTGGCAGGTAGGCAACGAAAGCAGGATTGGTTGTCAATAAAGAATTCTGGCAGGTAAGATAGCAGACCAACGTATTTACATTTCCATTGTTCTGCGGCTAAGCCGCAACAGTTCGTACCGATGAACATTCTCTTCATACAAAATCGCATTCTTTTTCCAACCAATACCGGGGGTCGCATCCGCACACTCAACGTTTTGCGATATCTGGCACAGTGGCACCAAGTAACCTATCTCTGTAATCTGGAGTCTGGTGAGCAGTCGCATTGTGAAGCGATGCGGGCCGTGGGAATGCAGTTGGAGACGGTGCCGTGGCAGGGGACGACATCGAACGATTGGAAGTTTTATCGCGATTTGGCAATCAATTGTTTTTCCCGTATGCCTTTCAGTGTTGCGAAAGACACCAATCCAGCCCTTCGTAGACGGGCGGAACAGTTGGTGGAGCAAAATACGTATGATCTTGTGATCTGTGATTTTGTTCAGATGGCACCTACGGCCATCGGTCTGGCGTGCCCGGCAAGTTTGCTTTTTCAACACAATGTGGAAGCCCAAATCTTTGAGAGACATGCCAAGACGGATCAGGGCCTGCTGCGACGCAGGGTGATGGCGAGCGAGTGGAAAAAAATGCGTCGCTTTGAAAAAGAGGCCGGGCGGCAGTTTGATGGAGTGATTGCGGTCAGCGATCAAGACCGGGATATTTTCGATCGCGATTATGGCTGGAAACATTTGCATGTTATCGACACGGCGGTCGATGTCGATTTTTTCCAGCCCCAGAAGGGTCCGCAGCAGGAGCAGGTAGCGTTTGTCGGTTCGATGGATTGGCTGCCCAATCAGGAAGGGGTCGAATATTTTGTCAAAGAGATCTGGCCCCGAGTACGACACGAGCATCCCGGGGCAACATTTCGTATTGTGGGACGAAACCCCTCTCGTCGGGTGGAGAGCCTGGCGAATTGCGAGGGCGTGGAGGTTTTGGGGACAGTGCCAGATGTGCGGCCCTACCTCGACGAAGCGGCCATCGTGGTGACACCAATCTTGGTTGGTGGCGGGACTCGGATCAAAATCTATGAGGCGATGGCCATGGGTAAACCGGTCGTCAGCACTACGATTGGTGCAGAAGGTTTGAAAGTTGTCGACCAAGAGCACATACTATTGGCAGATACAGCAGACCATTTTGTGGCGGCTGTCAATCGATTGCTTGCGAGCAATGAGGATCGGCAACGGATTGGTCGTGCGGCGCGGGCCCTGGTCTGTGAAAAATTTGCAGCGGAAGTAGTGGCGCATCAATTCGATGCGATTTGCCAAAAGGTTGTTGGTAAAGAGTCGTAACGACACCGATGAAACTCTGGTATCGGATGCATAAAGAAACACAACAATAAACACGTTGGAATAATGCAATGAAACGAGTTGCTGTATTTGGGACAGGGTATGTGGGGTGTGTGACGGCAGCCTGTCTGAGCCGTGATGGACATCAGGTTATCGGCGTCGATATCGATGCGGAAAAGGTGGCGGCCCTTAATGAGGGCAAGTCGCCGGTGGCAGAACCCGGTTTGGAAGAGCTTGTCGCCGAGCAGGTGGCTGCAGGTCGCTTGCGAGCAACGGAAGATTTTGAACAGGCGATCCGAGAGACACAGATTGCAATGATTGCCGTGGGGACTCCCTCGGATCATGCGGGGGCGGTCTCGACCGCAGCTCTGGAAAAAGTCATCTGCTCCATCGGCCAGACACTTCGCGGGACCGACCAGTCGTACACTGTGGTGATCCGTTCAACCCTGCTGCCGGGCATCCTGGAGACGAGCCTCGCACCGATGTTAGCAGAGGCTGCCGACTCTGTTCTGGGTGAACGCATTAGAATTTGCAACAATCCGGAATTCTTGCGGGAGAGCATTGCCATTCGAGATTACGATGCGCCACCTTTTGTAGTGGTCGGTGCCGTGGCAGGGACGGAGGCAGACGATGTCATGGCACTGTATGACGCAATTGATGCAGAGAAAATCGTGACCGATACCTACACCGCGGCACTGCTGAAATACGGTTGCAATGCCTACCATGCGCTGAAAATTGGGTTTGCCAATGAAATGGGCGCCCTGGCGAAGGCCTTTGGTGCGAATGGCCAGCAGGTGATGGAGTTGCTCTGTCGCGATACCAAACTCAATGTTTCCAAGGCCTATTTGCGGCCAGGTTTTTCCTTTGGCGGATCCTGTCTGCCCAAGGATGTGAGGGCTTTGACCCGTTATGCTGAGGAGCAGGCTCTGAAGATCAGTATCTTGCGGTCAGTATTACCCTCCAACCAAGAGCATCTCGATCGAGCAATTCGCATCATTGAGGATCGTGGCGTGCGAAAAATCGGGATGGTCGGATTAAGTTTCAAATCAGGTACGGATGATCTGCGAGAAAGCCCGTTTGTCACCCTGGCGGAGACTTTGGTGGGTCGAGGTTACGATATGAAAATTTATGATCCCGGTATCTCGGTGAGTCGACTCAAGGGAGGCAATCTGGCTTATATTGATCAGCGTTTGCCGCATCTGGCCGCACTGTTGGTTGAAAAGCCAGAAAACCTTACAGATCATGCCGAACTGTTGGTGCTAGGCAACGAAATTGCGGATGGTCTCGATTTGACATCCCATCGCAGCGAGGACATTATCGATTTGCGATGCTGTCTTGTGGTGGCGGAACGAGAGTCGGCCAATTCGGCCACGATTGCCGAAGTGTGATTGCTCGATATATGTAGTGCTACAATCCGAGAAGCTATGATTCACTCCAGCGGGATCGAGGTTGAATTGCTCGAGGGTTCTTCCTTGGAATCCTCCGGAGTGCATGATGCTTGGCAGTCGTTTGTGGTCGGTGAAAATGGATTTGCCAGCGACCTTCGTTGGCTGTGTGCGTTAGCCCAAGGTTTTGGGCACAAACCGTATGGAGTGATCGCTCGGCGGTCCGGAGAGTTGGTGGGGGTTTTGCCGCTTCTGTTTGTGAAAAGCGCTCTCTTTGGCAAATTTCTCGTCAGTCTGCCCTATGTCAATACATCAGGATTGGTGGCAGTCGATGACGAAGCGGCAGGGGCGCTGATCGAAGAAGCTGCCGAGTTGGCCGATCGCTTGGACGTACGTTATCTCGAACTGCGACATGAAAAGGAGACGCTCCATACGCGTTTCACCGACCAGCGAACAGACAAAGTGCATATGCGGTTGGCATTACCATCCTCCCGAGAGGAACTCTGGAATCAAATTTCACCGAAGGTTCGCAATCAGATCCGTAAAGGTGAGAAGCAAGATTTTGTTGTGCGCTGGGGTGGGATGGAACAGATCGATGATTTTTATGCGGTATTCAGTCGCAACATGCGAGATTTGGGAACGCCGGTTTTTGGCCGGAGACTGTTCGCGGAGATTTTGCAGAAATTTTCAGAGGAAGCTGAGATCTGTACGCTCTCTTACAGTTCGGAGCCTGTGGCCGGTGCACTGCTGATCCATGGCCCAGGGGCAACGCAAGTTCCGAGCGCCAGTGCGCTGCGTAGCTACAATTCCAAAAACGCGAACATGTTGATGTATTGGAACTTACTATGTCGTTCCATCGAACGGGGGCTGCAGTCGTTTGATTTTGGACGGAGCAGCCAGGAGAGCAACACATTCCGGTTCAAAAAACAGTGGGGTGCCCAGCCCGAACCGGCAGTCTGGCAGTATTATCTCCGTAAGGGCGATATTTCCGACATGCGACCGGAGAGTAGAAAGTATCGTTATATGATTAAAGTCTGGCAGCGGTTGCCGGTGAGCATAACGCAATGGATTGGTCCTGCAATCGTGCGAGGAATTCCCTAGCGGAAAGAGGCCCTGTTGTGTTGCGCAAATTCATAGTGATTGGGGCAGTGCCCGTTTGCAGAGTGCACAGGAATTTGTCGAGTGATAAAGGCGACCACAAACGTGCTGATTTAACAACTGCCATAAACAATACTATGCACCGTCTAACGATCTTCATTTTTCTGGTTCTCCACTGTCAGGCTCTACAGGCAAAGGAGATCCAAAAACAGCCCGATGGTAGGCGGATCATTACGCTCGTGGAGGGAGATGATTTAAAAGCAGCCTTAAAGGATGCTAAATTTGGGGATACGATCGAACTGGCTGCGGGCAGCCAGTTTGTCGGCAGTTTTAAACTGTTTGCAAAACCGATTGAGGAACTGCCGCCCGGCCGCAGTCCCTGGATCACGATTCGCACCTCCGCAATTGACTCCCTGCCCCCAGTTGGCCATCGCGTTCCCCCCGCAGATGCCGCACAGATGCCCAAAATCATTACTGAGACTTCCCAGTCGGCGTTGGGTGCGGAGTACGGAGCCCACCACTATCATTTTGTTGGGATTGAAATCGCCTCCACAAGTAAACGAACCCACAGTCTCGTCCAATTAGGGGCGAATGGATTGAAATCGACCTGGGCAAACAGAGTTGAACAGCTTCCCTACCGCTTTGTTTTTGAGCGCTGTTACATTCATGGAAATCCGGCCGGGGACATCCGAGTCGGCATAGATATGAATGCTCGTGAAATAGCGGTTCTCGATAGCTACATTTCCGATATTCACGAGAAAGGGAGTGATTCTCAGGCCCTCCTCGCCTGGAACGGCACAGGGCCGTTCAAGATTATCAACAATTATCTCGAAGGCTCTGGCGAAAATGTGATGTTCGGCGGGGCCGATCCAAAAATTCCCCAACTCGTCCCGAGCGATATCGAGTTTCGGCGAAATTATGTGAGAAAACCTTTTAGTTGGAAAAAAGGTCATGCCGAGTATGGGGGGAAATCCTGGACTGTAAAAAATTTATTCGAGCTGAAAAATGCGAGGCGGGTATGGGTGGAAGGGAATATTTTTGAGAACAATTGGGCGGATGCCCAGTCGGGGGTCGCCATTCTGTTCACCCCCAGCAATCAGCGGGGTAATGCACCGTGGTGTACCGTGGAAGATGTTCTCTTTACCAAGAACATTATCCGCAACTCAGCCAGTTTTTTGATGATTTCAAGCCAGGATAGTCATCGCAAACGGAGTCGTCGGACGAAAAATATTGTTGTCCGAGACAATCTGGTTGAAGGCCTCTCTCCACGCGAATACGGAGGGAACGGTTTTATTTTTGAATTTGCGGGCTCAAATAAAAAAGGCCCTGCAGAGGGTGTTTGGATTGAAAACAATACGACGATATTTTCCGATGATAGCGGCAGGGCATGTATTATGGCGGGGGACTCAGGGACAATGGTCGATCAATGGGTTTTTCAAAACAACATTGTCGCAACGGGAAAGTATGGCCTGAAAGGCACTGGCACGAGTCAGGGAACCATGACGTTGGATACATTTTTCAATCAGTGGACCTTTCGTGGCAATCTCCTGATCGGTAAGGTGCGGCAGAAGGACTATCCTCCAGACAACACGTTTGTCCCGTCCGTGTCGGATGTGGACTTTTTTGATGTGGCGAAGGGCGATTATCGTCTCTCTGCGTTGAGTCGGTACCGTACGGTCGGTGTTGGTGGGCAAACGCCGGGTGTGGATATGGATGCTGTGTTGTCAGCTACCGATGGGGTGGTTGAAGGCAGACCACCACGATCCGATCAAAAAATGCCCCGATCAAAAGAATGACCCGATCAAAAGAATTCCTAAATAGAGGCTAACCTGAGGACCCAATCACGTGGAAACTATGATGCAGTGGATATTTTGGATCTCCGTGGGTGCCATCCTCTATACCTATCTGGGCTACCCTTGCCTGCTGCTGCTTAGTCAAGTATTTGTTCGTCGTCGGGCATCTCAACTGGACGACTCTTTCAGGCCGACCGTATCGATCGTTCTGGCTGCCTACAACGAAGAGAGTTGTATCCGCGAAAAACTTGAAAATTGTTTCGCCCTGGATTATCCGGAAGATCGCTTACAGATTCTTGTAGGTTCCGATGCATCGGAAGATGGTACCAACGCCATTGCCGCCGAATTCAGCGATCGGGGCGTTGCGCTTTTTGCCTATCAGACACGCAGCGGCAAAATGGCGGTGGTCAATCGTTTGGTGGGTGAAGCTACGGGCGAAATTTGTGTGTTTTCGGATATTTCCGAATTGTTTGATCGAGATGTTATTTTGAAGTTGGTACGGCACTTTGCAGATTCGCAGATCGGCGCGGTGACCGGTAATCATATCTACGATGCCGAACAATCGGGGATGGGCGTGGGCACACGGTTTTATTGGCGGTTCCAGAGGCTGCTGCAATCCATCGAGAGTCGGCTCTACAGCATCTGTATGTGTGATGGAACAATTTATGCAGCGCGTCGCGAGTGGTACGCGCCACCGATGGACAATACCATCAACGATGATGTGGCGGTGCCGCTGGGGATCATCCTCCAGGGAAAGCGGGTCATCTTCGAGGCGTCGGCCGTGGCTCGCGGAAAAGTATTGCAGCAGACCCGCCGCTTTTTCCGCCAAAAAATCCGGAGCCAGTCGGGAAAATATCAGAACTTTTTTCGGTTTCCCGGGATGCTTCTGCCGTGGCCACCGGCCCGTTTTTGGATCTACTTTTCCCACTCGGTCATGCCGGTCCTGGTCCCCTGGTTTCTGTTGCTTGCGCTTGCGGCAAACATTTTGCTTGCATGGCTCGTTGGTAGCCCACTGCTGCTGGGACTTCTGATTCTTCAGGGGATTTTTTATGCTCTCGCACTGTTCGGCCTGCTGGCCGATCGTTGCCGTTGGTACCTTCCCCTGACCGCAATTCCCTTCTACTTTGTAACGGCGAATATAGGCTCACTTTTCGGTTTTTTCACTTTTTTAGCCGGCGCGCAGTCGGCCGCCTGGCGTAAAGTAGAATAGATATTTCCTTTCAAAGATCTTTGTAGCGATTGAGTGGCCGTTGATGCATCCCGAAGAAAATTCCGAAGTCTTTATATTTTTCCATATTCCAAAGACGGGAGGAACGTCCGTCAATCACCTCCTGCGCGAGAACCTGAAATTGGGAAGGGGGTTTATCCAGCTCGATGATGCCGGAGAGCGAGATGACCGGAAAAATCATCGCTTGCCTTTTCCCGAACGTTCTCTGGAGGAGCGGATGGCTGTTCGCGCGATTGCAGGTCACGAGGTCAACATCAGAACGGAATTGTTATTTCCGAATAAGATTCCGCAGCGAATCACATTCTTTCGCAAGACCGCCGACCGAATCCTTTCGGCATTCAACTATGAAACGTCAGATGCCTCAGATGCAAAATGGGATGCAACGGTTTCTTTTGACACTTGGTATGCACAGCAGGAGCGGGATGTCATCACAAAATTCCTTGTGAAGCGACTGATTGCCAATCGCCTACAGAGAGCATGGGTTCAGGGCCAGCGATTGCTTCAATATTGGCTTCATCGCGGGGCCAGCTCTGCCATGTTCGATCAGGTGCAACGCGAACTGAAGAAGTTTTTCTTTGTCGGGTGCACCGAATATCTCAATCGCGATTTTCCATTTCTGGCTGCGAGGATGAATCTCCACGGTGAGATTGAGAAACGGAATGCAGCGGGGCGCAATTTTTCGAAGCGACTTGAATTGACACCTGAACTGGAGGCCCGGCTCGAGCGGGAAAATTCTTGGGATACCCGACTGTACCACTATTGGCACGATCGCCTGGAAGAAAGTGTGCAGCGGTTACAAACAAAGTAACCTGTCGATGATATTCCTATCGATGTTTGATGTTTTCAGAGTCACGCGCAAGGCGATTGTATGATGTCGGATCGATCCACCGCTGAGCCGGGCGCAGAGCGGCACCAATGCCTCTTTGTGGCCCACACCTTTCCCCCCATTGCAGCTGTGGGAATCTACCGCACCTTGCGCTTCATGGAAAACCTTCCCGATTTCGGTTGGGAGGGAATGGTGCTGAGCATGAAGGAGGAAGCGGTTGTAGGATACCCCATCGATCATTCGCTCTGCAGTCGCATTCCCGCGGGGGCGATCGTTGAGCGGGTTGGGGTCTGGCGGCTGCTCGACCGCGGTATCGAGTGGATCAAGCGAATCTGCCATCGGCGGAGAAACAATTCCGGGCAACCGCCAGCAGATGCCGAGGTGGCTGCCGGCGAGCAGCAGGAGGATTCCCCTCGCGGCTTTCTCTCGGGAGCCAAACGGAGACTCGTGAGTCTCCGGGAGATTGTGTTCTACACCCCGGACGATTGCGCGAATTGGATCGGGCCGGCCGTGATTGCCGGTTGCCGGATGGTCCGCCAGCATCGCCCGCAAGTGATTGTTTCCACGGGGCCACCCCACAGCGCGCATCTGGTCGGCCTGGGAATCTGTCTGCTCACCCGGACCCCACTGGTTCTCGATCTTCGGGATCCCTGGGCTTGCGACGAGTGGAGGCTCCGGGAGGATCCAAAGGTAAGAAACTGGTTACAAAAGAGAATGGAGTCCTTGTGTGTCCGCTTTGCCTCTCGCGTGGTACTCAATACAGAACGATTGAAGCGGGAGTTTGTCGTCGCATATCCAAAAAAACACGCCGATACATTTGTGACCATTCCCAATGGAGTCGACGATCGGAGTGCAGCGCCGATCCGGCAATATCTTCAGGAGGCCCGGGAAGGGCCGCCCGGCGAGGCACCCATCCTCTGTCATCCGGGAAGTATTTACAGACATCGGAGTCTGCTGCCGCTCATCGATGCGGTCGAGCAGCTCAAAGCATCGCAGGAGCGTGTCCTTCTGGAACAGATCGGCGGGGTCGATGATCCCCCCGATCTTGCCGCACGTCTGCTCAGGCGGAACCTTTTGGAAGTCAAGCTCTGGGGCCAGCAGTCGCACGAAACCACACTGCGGCGGATGGCGGCTGCCGATATCCTCATTGTCATCCAGCCTATTTCTACGCTTCAGGTGGCTGCCAAACTTTATGAAATGCTCCTTTTTCAAAAGCCGATTCTCGTACTCACCGGAGAAGGGGCGATTGCCGATTTTATCCGCGAGTACCGTGTCGGGATGCTGGCGGACCCGAACGACCCTGAACAAATCGCCCAGGTGATCCGCCAATTGCTGCAGATGTTGCGCAAGGGCAGTTCTACGGGCGATTGGGAGCGGGCCAGGGCGGACTACGATACGCATCATCTCACGGGCAATCTGGCCGCAGTCCTCGATGGGGCGATTGCCCGGTCTCGCTAGCCGGCAGGGTGATTGAGCTAAGCCGCCTGAGCAGCCAAACGACCGGAGCGATTACTGGGAGAGCGATTTCTGGACCTTCACCGTGCGTACCGATTTGCTCTCCGGCTCATAGACGCGGATCTCGATCTGGATTCCCCGCAGCGGCACTTTAAAGGGCGGGTGGAGGCGGAGATCTTCTGCCGTGTCGATGATGCCATCCGTAGAACCATCTTCATCGGGGTTGTCAAAACCGACAATTCCATCCTTGGAATATTGCCCTGACCAGGAGTCGTAGGTAGCAACGCGCGACGTGTTGTCGACCAACTCAGCCGTAGGGTCATCTGCTGGCCGAGTAGTTCCCGAGCCGCTGTAAACGGATGTCGGCCCATCAGTAGGACCCTCCTCAAGATAATTCAGGTCCACAAAAGCGCCCCGGCCGACAGCGAGGATCACGTCTGGGTCCAAAGCATCCTCCACCGCCAGAGCTTTATATCCCGGGTCGCCCGGCACAATCGGTACCGTCTCCTCAGGTGCATCGTCATCCTGCGTGTACGTAGGTGGTGCGGTTGTGTCTTCTCCCGTGGAGGGGTCGAGACACTCAATCCGCACTGCATCGGCCATCAGATTTTTACTCGCTCCCCCGATTCCGTCTCCAAGCCGGACCTTCAACTCGCCGTGCTCTACATCCACCGTGCCGAGTTCTTCCCAGGTCCAGCCGTCGTCATCGGTAAAGCCAGTTGGTGCTTGGGTCTGGTCACACTCTTTGCTGGCCAGTTCCTCCCCGTCTGGACTGCCGAAGTTACCCCAGCCGATGGTGTAGGAGGCCGTGCAGCGGGAAGGTGTATACCACCAGGTGGTATAGACCGTGTACTGTCCGTTGGGCAGTTCCGAAAAGCTCCATTCCGCCTGGGTGCCACTCACCTGATCGCTGAGTCGAAGCTTGTGGGTGTTCTCTAGGTAGGCAAGGGGCTTGGACGACTGGGTGATCCAGCCTGAGATCGAAGCATTCCCCGTTCAGCCGGCCCCGAGAAACAGAGAACATCTTGCAGT
>MPMD02373707.1_pt1 | contig 13433 bp, 8 predicted proteins | sample 1617291 | NCBI WGS metagenome assembly MPMD02 (sample SAMN05944810, study PRJNA350692) | marine metagenome | biome: marine; feature: ODZ; material: water; isolation source: 120 m water sample filtered on 30 um supor filter | place: Pacific Ocean | collected 2012-04-09 | depth 120m m | reverse complement strand
GCGGCAATGGCCGCTCCGGTCACGGCGCCCGCCGCGAGCTCGGAACTATCCACGGCTCCGGCCGCGATAGCGCCAGCACCGACGGAGTCCGTGCCCAGGTCGCCGGCACCGATGGTGCCGTCGAGGATGTCGGCTCCACTTAGGGATTCGTCAGCCACGTGGCTGGCGTCCACCGCGTCGGCCGCAATGGCCGCTCCGGTCACGGCGCCCGCCGCGAGCTCGGAGCCACCCACGGCTCCAGCCGCGATGGCACCTGCATCGACGGAATCCGCGCCCAGGTCACCGGCACCGATACTGCCGTCGAGGATGTCGGCACCACTAAGGGACTCGTCAGCCACGTGCCCGCCGTCCACCGCGTCGGCAGCGATGGCCGCTGCACCAACGGATCCCGCGCCCAGTTCGGCGGCTCCGATGCTCCCGTCGAGGATGTCGGCTCCGCCCAGGGACTCATCGGCGACATGGGTACCGTCCACCGAATCCAGGCCCAGGTCGGCAGCCGTTATCGAGCCATCGGCGATCTGGGTACCGGTGAGTGTTTCGGCCGCCAGGTCGGACGCGGTGAGGCTCCCGTCGCCGATGTCTCCACCGGTGATGGAGTTGGCGACCACATGACTGCCGTCCACGGCGTCCGCCGCGATCTTGACACCCGTTACTGCGCCGTCCTCAAGCTCGGCCGTGCCGATGGTGCCACCCAACTGTGAGAAATCGGTCGCCTCGAAGCCGTCCAGGAGGTCGGCGTTGAGATTCACGTTGAGTGCGTTGGAGGTCACGGCCAGGGGTGCGCCGGCACCCGAGATGGCCAGATTGCCGTCCACCTGTGCATTGCCCGCCACGTGCAGGCGCGCGCTGGGCGTGATGGTTCCCAGACCCGTGAAGCCGCTCGCTGCGTCCACGTACCAGTCATTACCGATGGGATACAGGCTGCCCAGGGTGGGCACGCTGGAAGCGGGGATACAGTTGGCCGGGAAGGCCTGGTCCCAGATTCCCATTGAACAGACAGGCTTGAAGCCGGGAGGTGCGACTACTCCGCCCGTCCCGCCTACTCCGATACCGCCGCCCGTCCCTGGGCCGGGTCCGTTGGTGCCGCCGTTGCCGGAACCCTGGCCATCGGTGCCGCGTGTTCCATCGGCTCCGTGGATGGCGTGCGTCGCGAGGAGTGCGGACAGTGTGGCCGGATCCAGCCTGCTGCCTTCGTACTGGAAGGGGCCGGTGTTGCGGAACAGCAGAGCGCCTTCGGCCAGGGCGAGCAGCAGCTCGTGCTCACCGTCGCTGTCGATGTCCAGCCACTGGGCGGAAATAGAAGGGTTGGCTCCACTCAGGCCACTTCTCTCGGTGACATCTTCGAAGCTGAAGCCGCCGCTGTTGCGCAGCAGGCGTCCCGATCCAACCAGATACAGATCGGGTGCACCGTCCTTGTCAATATCGTGCCACAGGGCGGCACTTGAGCCTGCGTAGGCTTCGAGCCCCGTGATGGACGTCACATCCTCGAACTGTCCAAGGCCCGTGTTGCGCAGAACACGGGGAGCGTCTCCGGGAGGGAGCGCAAAGATGTCGAGAAGGCCGTCGCCATCCACGTCGGCCCAGGTCAGGGCCGATGCGGGCAGGGGTTGTGTTCCTGCGGATGCTGATATGTTCCCGGGGACCAGATCTCCCCCTGCGGTTGTACGGTCTGAGGGGTTTTCGGCGTAGGCGATGCCCAGACTCAGGATGGGGAACGCAAGGAGGTGAAGTCTTTTGGAGTAGGGGAGTTGCATGGGGATATTGGTGGATTAGATGGGGGGTACGCCGAAAGGCGTAGATATAACCTGTCTGTTCTTGAAGACTGGATTTCACGGCAATAAGCCTTTAGATCCCCTCTTTTTTGGATGTCCAACTCCTCGCAGGCTCAGAGAGAGAAAGAATTCACGGCAGTAACGCTAGGCGTGGACTTTGTCCCGCGGATCTGGCTCAGTTTCCTATCATTGGCCTATATGGAGATCGTCTCGGGCAATGCAGGGAGCGCTTCGGACGGGAGTGACTCGGTGACCTTGTTGGAACGCTTTCAAATGGGGGACGAGGATGCGCTCAACCGCCTGTTGGTCATCTACAGGCCGCGCATTCTTAGAATTGTCCATGCCCGGTTGGGTCCCAAGCTGCGGGCTCGCGTTGAAGCTGAGGACCTTTGTCAGGATGCCCTGCTCAGTGCTACCAAGGCCCTCCGGGCCTATAAACCCCAGGAAGGATCGGAGTTGATCCACTTCTTGGCTCAGTTGGTGGAACATCAGATCCTCCATCAGGTCGAATACCTTTCAGCCCAATGCCGAGATATGGATCTGGAAGAACAACTCTCGCAGTCCGAACCTCGAAGTGGCTCAAGGCCCCCTCAGCAGGTGCTCATGAGCGATTCCAGTGGGCCCATCACAAGAGCGCAGCGCCGGGAGATGTCTCGCCTCGTGGATGATTGTCTCAGCGAGTTACGCGAAGATTATCGCGAGGTCATCCTGTTGCGGGACTTCGCTGGTGCGCGCTGGGGTTTTGTGGCCAAGGAGATGCAGAGCCCTAGCGTAAACGCTGCCCTAAAGCTCCATCAACGGGCGATAGTGGAGCTTGCTGCGGCGCTTCACCGACGCATGTAGACACGGATGAGCTCACCGGATGCGTCTTAGGGATACACATCTGATTAGCACCTGGTTTTCGGGGCAGAATCGCGCTTGTTGCCGACTGTGCCTGATGGGTCGTGGCCCCAAGCGCCAGATCTTCCACGATTGGTAGACCGCAGGTTTCCTTCCTCCGTACTCGACTATCAAGATATGCCACCCCGGGTTGACAGTGATTCAGGTGGACTGAAAAAGGATCTGCTTGACCGGTTCCTCACCGATTGTCCCGAGGGAACGGCGGGAGAGATGGATCGTTGGGCCAAGGGGCAAGCCGCCCTGAGGGCTGACGGCAAACTGACCGAAGAGCTCCAGCGAATGCTGCGTTGCTACCACTGGTCCCGGGAACTTCTGCCTGGGTCAAACGAGGGTGAGGTGGGCGAGGCGGAACGGAAGTTCTTTCGTCGGGGCGGTATACGGGCCGTCGACGATGAGGTCTCGTCTCAGATCAGGGCGGAAGAGGCTGCCAGTTCCGCAAGTGTGGCTGCCCTCAAGGAAGGCAGTCGCGTGGGTCACTTTCGCTTGACCCGTTTTATTGCCAAGGGGGGCATGGGGCAGGTTTGGGAGGCACATGACGAGAACCTACGCAAGGCCGTGGCTCTCAAGTTGGTGCTTCCCAATCGGGTTGACCAACGCAGTCTGGACCTCTTTGCCCGAGAGGCTCGGGCCGGAGGCCGCCTTGCTCATCCCAACATCGTTGCCACCCTAGCCCATGGCACAGACCAGCACCTGACCTGGATCGCCCAGGAACTGGTGCCTGGCTCCTGGACCTTGAAGGACTCCATCGCGCACTTTATCAGCGCGGAGAGTATCCCTGGAGACTACTACCGTGAAGTTGCGGAACTCGTGGCTCAGTTAGCACTGGGCTTGCAGGCCGCCCACACGGCGGGGGTAATCCACCGAGATGTCAAGCCCCAGAACATCCTGATCGACGATAACGATCGACCCAAGCTGACTGATTTCGGTCTGGCCCAGGTCACTGACGATTCTTTCCAGTCTGTTTCTGGAGACATCGCCGGGACCTGGGCCTATATGAGTCCCGAGCAGGTCACCGCCAAGCGCATAGGGCTCGATCATCGGAGCGACATTTTTAGCCTGGGTATCGTGCTGTACGAGTTGCTGACCCTGCGCCGCCCTTTCTTTGGGGACACCAGCCACCAGATTGCCCAGCGGATCGTGACCTACGATCCACCAGATCCAACCCGCGTGCGTTCCCAATGTCCCAAGGAGCTCGCGGTGATCTGCTGTAAGACCCTGGAGAAGGACCCCGCGCGACGCTATTCCCAGATGCAGGAGTTGGCAGACGACCTGCGTCGGCACCTTGCCAACGAACCGATCCGGGCGCGACCTCCCGGTTGGATCGTGCGTGGCACGAAGTGGATCCAAAGACACCCGGCCAAGGCCGTGGCTGTGGCCATCGGTGTCTTGGCGATGGTTGCCATCACGGGGCTTTCAGTACTGGCCATGGGGAAGGCGAAGGACGCCCAGGAACAAAAGACCCTTGCTCAGGCCAATGAGGAGGAGGCGCGAGTCCATGCTCAAGATGTAATGCGGCTCTCGGCCGCCCAGACTCTCACGGATCTGGTTGCCGAAGCGGATGCTCTCTGGCCCGCCCGTCCAGAGTTCATTGGAGATTTTCAGGACTGGATCAAACGGGCGCGGGAACTGACCGGTGGTCTCTCCATGCACCGCGCCAAGCGTACGGAACTTAGAGCCCACGCCTCTTTCGATCAGGCCACCGCCTCCTGGATCTTTCCTCCCGCGAAGAGCCAAGAGCGTTGGTGGGATGGCCAATTGACAAGACTGATCGATGGCCTTGAGCGCTTGCAGGGGGACTTCCTGGATCCTCAAGCCATGACTCCCACCCACGGCTGGAGCGTTCTTCGGCGTCTTGAGTTTTCGAAAGAGGTCGCAGAGGAAAGCCTCACAGGCAGCTTGGCTCGGGAACGATGGCGTAATACAGACCAGTACCTGGCTACGGCTGATGTTTATTCAGGGTTGACCCTCAAGCCACAGATTGGACTCTTGCCCCTGGGGCCCGATCCCGTATCGGGTCTCTTGGAGTTCGCCCATCTGAGCACGGGGGACGTCGCACTCAGAGGAACCGATGGGCACCTGATCTTGAGCGAAGAAACAGGAGTGGTGCTGGTCTTGATCCCACCTGGGGAATTTGTGATGGGAGCACAAGCCGGGGATCCATCGGGTGTGAATTACGATCAGCAGGCCCAGGAGAATGAGGGCCCGCCCCATCGGGTCTCCCAAAGCGCCCACTTCCTTTCAAAGTACGAAATGACCCAGGGCCAGTGGTTGCGGGCAACGGGTGAGAACCCAAGTTACTTCAACCCCGGCACCGAACTGGCGCCCAGCCTGCTCCATCCGGTGGAGCAGGTGTCGTGGGATGACTGTTTCCGGGTCCTACCCTGGGTCGGCCTTGAACTCCCCTCAGAAGCGCTTTGGGAATACGCCACCCGGGGGGGGACGAGTGGGCCCTGGTGGACCGGTGTGAATAAGGACAGCCTACGGGGTAAGGCCAACCTGGCGGATCAGGCAGCGAAGGAGGCGGGGGTACTCTGGCCCGGTGCGGTGGTTTGGGCGGACTTGAATGATGGGGGAGCAGCACACACCGAGGCGGGTCGCTATGAGGCCAACCCCTTCGGGCTACACGATGTGATCGGTAACCTCTGGGAGTGGTGCATAGATGGTTACGTGGATAGTTTCGAGGGGCAAGCTGACGGCGCCCTGCACAGGATAGATCCGGTGGTTTCCTCGGAAGGGGTGGTGACACGCGTTACCAGGGGGGGGAGCTTCAACCTCGACGCCGGCAGTGCGCGATCGGCGGCGCGCAGCGGCAATCCCCCAGAGAATAGGGGTTATGCCCTAGGTGTCCGGCCAGCGCGCCGAATCCAGTGATTCGAATCCGGGGGTGGGGGAGTCGTAGGCCCTCAAGCAAACCGATCACGATTCAAGACCGCTCTCGGAGGACACTGCGTGATGCATCAAGACCGCTTCTCACACCTTCTCGCGTTCCTGGCACTGTGCACCGTAACGGGTTGCTGCACGACCTCCCACGCACACTCGCTGGCGCCGGGGGGGAGGGCGAAGAGGTCGAGCAGTCCGTCACCGTCCACATCGGCCCGGGTCAGGGCTGCGGCGGGCGGGCCGTCGGGCCGTTCACGGTATCGGGTATGGCGGTAAGGGGGAGAATGGTGTCCGCTATACATGTAGATCTCGTTGCCTCCATCCAGGCTCTCCATGTTCAGGTCCTTACTTCTCCTCGCTTGCCTCTCGCTTACCAGTCCTGGTGCCCTTGCGCAGGTGCCGGGAGCGTCCTGGAAACCCGTACGACCCACGGATCCGGAGATCCAGTACATCGGGCGCTGGGATTTCACCAACCCCGAGCAGCCCAATTGTGGCTGGCAGGGGTCCTCGATTCGGGTGCGTTTTGAGGGGGGTGGTCTGCGTGCCGAGTTGGGTTCAGGGTCCGTGACGGAAACGTTTCGGGTCGTGCTCGAGGGTGACTATGCGGCGAGCACCAAAGTCTTCGTAGGGGCGCGAAAGTTCTATGCCTTGGCCAAAGGGCTGGGGTCGGGGGCGCACGTGATTGAGTTGGTCAAGGAGACCTATCACGGCACGAACTCGACCTTCTATGGCATGGAGGTGGCCGGCAAGGGACTCGTTGCGCCCCCTGCACTGCCGGATCGGCGCATTGAATTCTATGGGGATTCGAATCTTGCCGGGCACTCGCTGGAGAGCGAGGAGAACAAGAATGCCGCGGACCTGATCGGGTCTACCCTGGGATATGCCGGCATCACCTCACGCATTTTCGACGCTCAGTACCACAATGTTTCAGTCAGCGGCGGGACGTTGAAGTCGATGAACAAGCGCTTTGATCGCATCACGCGCTTCAGTGAGGACCCGCGCTGGGACTTCAGCCGCTACAGCCCGGACCTGGTGGTCATGAACCTGGGCGCGAACAACGTGGGCAGCTCCAAGTCGAGCATCATGGCGGCCTACCACACTTTCCTCGACGACCTGCGTGCCGTGCATCCCAATGCGCACATCATGCTCTACAACGCTTGGGGCTGGGACTACAACGAGACCGCCAACTACATCGACGAGGTGATAACGGCGCGCAACGACCCGAACATGTCCTGGGCTGTTTTTCCCTGGCTGTTTCCCGAATGGCACGGTTGCGAGGCGGACCACGGCGGCATGGCGGAGTACCTGGCCCGACACCTGGAGACCGTGCTGGGGTGGAAGCGCAGCAAGGCCGCCGATGTCCTGTGCGGCTACGGTATGGGCGGCGATGTGGCCAATGGCTCTTTTGAGAAGGTGGCCCCCTTCGGCGGCTATGGCTGGCGCTACTTTGACCGACCCGGAGTGCAGCGCATCAAGGGCGCCTCTCAGGCGCAGGATGGTAAGGTCTTCGTGCGTCTCGTGGACCAGCCCATCTTCCAGCCCAACCCGGCCAACAACGGAGACACCTTTACGGTCCAGGTTTGGCTACGCGGCGGCAAGGCTGGCGACCAGGTCGATCTGACCATCGACTTTCGCGACCAGAAGATGTGGACCAATCCTTTGCAGAGTGATACCGAGCGCAAGACCCTGAGCTCTTCTTGGCAATTGTTCACCATCAGCGCCACGGCTCCTGCCACGTCGTCCATGCCGGTCTTCCACACACGTTTCACGATCCAGCCCGTGAAAAAGAGCGCCGTGATCGACGTCGATTCGATCTCGATGACGCGCTTCTGATGTCATGCATGTTCACAGTGGTGCTCGTGCCTCCCGATAAGGCGGCCATGGCGGATCCACAAGCATCTCGGAAGTCGGCTTGGGTGGACCCCGGTGCAGCGACTTCTAGGAATGTTGACTTGTGCTGTTGCGCGACGGTGCACCTGAATACAAGTCGCTTACTCACACCGTGGTGGGGGAGCCGTAAGTGCGCAAGGCGAGATGATCAGGACCTATAACCGCTTCTTGAGGACACCGCATGATGCATCAAAAACGCTTCTCACAACTTCTCGCGCTCCTAGCGCTGTGCACCGTAACGGGTTGCTGCACGACCTCCCACGCACAGTTGCAGGTGCCGGGCACCCTGGAGTTTCTCCAGCCCCAGGCGGTTGTCGCGGTCGACGCCCTCGAAGGCGGGGACTCGTGGATCTCCTTTGACACCTCGGCGCGCTACTTCCGTATCGCCCCGGCTCTTTCGCCCGAGGCACCCGCGCTCCTGGAGAGGGCGCGAGCGTCGATGGAGTCGGGGCGGAAGATCCACGCCACGGCTTGGGTGGACGCCCCCCTCGGACCGGACGGAGAGCGTCTGCCGCCTGTACTCGTGCGGATCGCATCCACGCCCGATCCCCGGGCAGGAGAGTAGGGCCTGCGCACAGTGTCCCTCCGGGACCTTCCCTTCAGATGCTGCCCAACAGGATGCAGGGGCGGCCCACCACTTGAGTTCCTCCGTTGATGACGTCCCGATCTTGTACGCCTTGAGTAACCGATACAGACGCTAGGCTGTGGGCGTGAACTCGACCGAGGTGATCCTGTTGGACGGTGGTACCGGCACTGAGCTGCGTGAGCGGGGGGTGGAGGTGGCTTGCCATCGGGAGTCCATCTGGTCGGCCCAGGCACTGGTCGAGGCGCCGGACGAGGTCGTGGCCGTCCACCGCGAGTACATCGATGCTGGCGCGCAGGTGGTGACGGCCTGCAACTACGCCGTGACGCCAGCGCTCCTGGCCCGCGAGGGCATGGGGCACCGGGTCGAGGAGCTGTCCTTGTTGGCCCTCGACCTGGCCGAGCGCGCGCGGGATGAGTCGGGGCAAGAGGTGCGCATTGCCGCCTCCGTTCCTCCCCTGGACACCAGCTACCGTGCCGACCTCGTGGTAGCCGAGGACGAGCTTCGTCGCGACTACTCGCGTCTCGTAGAGACACTGGCCCCGCGCGCGGACCTGCTGCTGTGCGAGACCCTCTCCCTCGGCCGCGAGGCCGTCGTCGCCGCAGAGGTTTCCCTGGAGAGCGGTTGCGACGTCTGGCTCAGCTGGAGTTTGCAGGGCAATCGCATGGGCCTCCTGCCGAGCGGGGAGACAATCGAGGAGGCCTTCGCCCAGGCCGCGCACCTTCCCGTGCAGGCGCACCTCGTGAACTGCTGCGCCGCCAACCTGATCACCGATGCCATCCCGCGTCTGGCGCACCTCTCGGATGGCCCGGTGGGCGGCTACGCCAATGCGGTGGACGCTCTGCCCGGCCCCTTCGACCCCCTGGATCCCGAAGTCATCGAGTCCAGGCCCCTGGATCCCGTTGCCTACGCCGACGCCGTGCAGGCCTGGGTCGCCGCCGGCGCCACCCTGGTGGGAGGCTGCTGCCACACCCGCCCCGCCCATCTGGACGAGGTACGACGCAGGCTCCGGGGATGATTTAGCCCAAGCGACCGCTCTTGGGCTTGGCTCCGGACGAAGCTCCAACCGATACTCTCCCCATGCTTCCCCGCTTCTACCACCGCATCCCCTGGCTGGCCGGGGTCGGGCTTGTTCTCTGTGCGTGCGCGGACGATGCGCCGAGCGAGAGCTGGACGCTCCTGTCCCAGGGACACGAGGTTGGCCTGAGCGCGAGCGAGGACCTCGACGGCCTCGCATGGGGCGGCCATGCAGTCGAGTGGGAGCGTGGCGATGGTTCAGCCCTGCGGCTCGCGGTTCAGGTTCCCGCTTCCGCATGGACACCTCTGGAGCACGGCCTGTTCTGGGCTCCCCGCCCCCTGGGCGCGCAATCCACACCCGGCGGTGCCGAACCGGCGAGCCTGAGCAAGGGGGACTATGAACTCCCACGTCTGCAGCTCGACTCGGGCCATCAACGACGGCTCGACGAGTTGGGCGAGGCTGCGCTGCCGACCGATCTGGTGAGCCTGCTCGCCAAGGCGCGCGATGGAGCCGGAGCCTGCATGGTGGGCTCACGGGTTCTGCTCGCCATCCCCGAAGGCCAGGTCCCGCCCGACGGCTTGCGCCTGGAGGAGCCCGTACCGGTTGCCTTTGAATCCGAAGGACACAGCCGCATCCGCGTGGGGGGCGTGACCGCCGATGGCATGACCTTCTTCCCCGGAACTCCCGTGCCCTTGGGCGCGAGCGAGAGCGGGGATCGCGTCCTGCGTTTTTCCACAGTGGCCATGGGACGCATGGTCGCCGGGGAAGACGACATCGCCGCCGAGGTCCAATTCATCCTGCGCAGTGGGTCACGGGAACTGCTGAGCGTCCGCCAACCCCTGACGGCCCTGCCCGCTCCGGTCCAGCACCGGGTCGAGCTGCCCGCAGACCTGGATCCGAACCTGCCCCTCGCCCTGGAGGCGCGCGGTCCTCTGTGTCTGGCGGCCGTGCTCACCGCTCGCATCACGCCCGCTGCCATCGGCCGGCCCGCAGATCGGCCCTGGGGGGACGCATCACCGGATCTGGTGCTCTTCATCGCCGACACCTTCCGCGCCGACAACATGGCCGCCTGGGGCGGGGATCCCAAGCTGACTCCGAACCTCAATCGCTACGCGGATGGCTGTCGCCGCTACCTGCAGGCCCAGTCCCCGGCCACCTGGACCCTCCCGGCCCACGCGGCCTTCTTCAGCGCCCTCTACCCGCCCCAGCTGGGCGTCCTGACCGAGACGGACGTGCTTCCCTCCGCGGCCTGGACCCTGGCGGAGCACCTGCGCGCGGCGGGCTACCGCACGGCCGCCGTGACCGAGGCCGCCTATCTCTCGGCCAGCTTCGGCATGGCCCAGGGCTTCGAGTGGTTCGAAGAGCACACCCTCGGTCTGGCGCACACCCTGGAGCGCGCCGAGGACCTGTTGGACCGGGACGACGGCCGACCCCTGTTCCTCCTGGTGCACACCTACGCCGTGCACGCTCCCTACGACGTGAGCGAGGCAACGCGCGCGCGCCTGGGCGAGCACTATCCGTTCGCCAAGGACCAGGACGCCGTCATCCCTGGTCTGGTCTCCGTGACCCAGAGCATGCAGCGTGGTGTACCCACGCCCGGGTCGGGTGCGGCGAAGGTCAAGGCCTTCGAGGATCTGTACCGCGGCGGCGCGGCCGATCTCGACCTGGGCTTTCAACGCTGGCTCGATGCACTGGAGGAGCGCGGGTATTCCGACCACGGCCTGCACCTGTTCATCTCCGATCACGGTGAGGCCTTCGGCGAGCACGGGTCCTTCGGACACGGCAGTGCTGTCTGGCAGGAGCAGAGCCGCGTGCCCTTCCTCGTGCAGGGACCGGGCATCGATCCCGGATCCGTTCCCGATCACGTGAGCCTCATCGACCTGCCGCGTACGGCGGCTGGCCTCGTGGGTGTCGCGCCCCACCCCAGCTGGATGGGCCGCGACCTGGGAGGAGGCTCGGAGGCCGCGCCCGTGTTCACCTTCCAGACCCGCAAGGTGGGTGGCTTCGATGATTGGGCCGTGACCCATGGGGGCGTGAAGTGGATCCTGCCCACCGAACAGGAGGGTGAGCCGGTCGCTGCGTGGATCTACGACCTGGACGCCGATGGCGGCGAGACCCGGAACCTCTCAGCTCCCGGCAACGCGCCGGACCTGTCCGCGGACCTGCTGGGCCTGATGCAGACCGTGCGCCAACGCCTCCTGGAAGCGGACACGGCCCTGCAGCTCTCCCCCGAGGAGCGTGCGCGGCTCAAGGCCCTGGGCTACGCGGGCGAGGACTGAGTCCGCGCGCCTACTCGTCGTCGCCCGAGGCGTACCCGATGGCTTCGAGGAGAGCGCGCGTGCCCCAACCGGTGCGTGACTTCTGGCGCGGCGCCTGGGATTCCAGGCGCGCCAGCTCCTCGGAGATCAACCGCTTGAGCCGTTCCACCTGCTTGGGCTCTGCGCGTGCGAGGTTGTTCTTCTGGGCGCGGTCCTCGACCAGGTCGTACAGGCGTACCTCGCCGCCCGCGGGTGCCGCGGACCTCTCGGCCTGGCCGCCGTCCAGGCCCCAGTGCAGAACCCACTTGCCTTCGCGCACGCCGTAGAGCGTGGCGGTGCTGCCCTTCCACCAACCCTCGTGGGTCTCGAAGAAGATGGGACGCTCGGGCGGGGCCTCGCCCGAAGCCAGGAACAGGGCGCCCGACGGAGCGCCCAGCTCAGTGCCACCGAGGCGCGCCAGGGTTGGACCCAGGTGACGGTTGGAGACCGCACCGGGCAGGCGCGTGTTCTTCGGTATGCCGGGGCCCGCCAGGATCAGGGGCACGCGCACCAGCTCTTCCCAGAGCTCATGGGCATGACCCAGGCTCTTGTGATCCAGGAGCTCCTCGCCGTGGTCGGAGGTGTAGGCGATCACCGTGTTGTCGGTGTGACCCATTCGCTCCAGGGCTGCGAGCAGCTCGCCCAGGGCGCGGTCACCCTGATGCACCCCGGCGTCGTACACGTCCGAGTACCAGGGGCCTTCATCCGGGCCGATGATCTTCTCGGCCTGGGGCAGGCCGTCGGGGCCCGGCGGGAGGGCGCGCTTGAGGACGAAGCTGCGGGTGACCAGGGCGGTGGGGGGCACGAGGGATTCGGTGCGTCCGGTGAACTCGAGCATCTCCTCCTCACTGGGAAGATGCGGTGTGTGGGTATCGGCCAGGTGCAGGTAGAGAAAGAACCGCTGGTCGCCATGGGCCGCAAGCCACTCCAGAGTCTGGGGCAGGATGCCCTCGCCCTTGACCATCTTGGGCGTGCCATGGAAATGCTCGAAGCCCTGGGAGTAGTTGTGCGTCTGGGACACCAGGGGGTTGGCCACGAAGGCCGCGGTGGAGAAGCCCACCTCCTGCAGGGCCTCGGCCAGGGTCTCCAGCTCGTGGGCCAGGTACCCGCCCTGGTGCACGCGGATGCCGTGGGCTGTGGGGGGCAGGCCCGTGAGCATGGAGGCCGTGGCGGGCCAGGTCCACGAGGACGTGGAGTAGGCCTCCTCGAAGGTCACACCCCGCGCCGCCAGGGCAGACAGATGGGGCGTGGTGGGTCGCGCGTATCCATAGGGCTCGGTGCGATCCCAACGCTCGGTGTCCATGACCACCAGGACCAGATTGGGGTGTGTGGGCGTGGCCAGGGTGCGCGGTCGCGTGTGCTCCCGCTCCAATCGCAAGCTGCCAAAGGCCGCGGGCGTCTCGGGCAGGGTGGAGGGTGCGCCCGCCGGCAGGCTTGTCGTGAGCCGTACCCGATCGCCCGGTAGCAGGGGGACTTCGCGCGAACCCAGACGCACCCAGGAGTTGTGGCTGGTCTGGTTCGTGACCTCTTGCCGCGCATCCGATGAGCGCACGGTGACCTGTCGCGTTGCCACGGTCTTCCCGTTGACCTCGACGCCGAAGGTGATCTCCAGGGCCGGAGCACCCTTGGACAGGGCCCGCGCCATGGAGAGGTCCACGCCGAACGAGGTGCGCAGGAACACCGGGCCGTCGTCGTCACTCACCTCAAAGGTCACGGCGGCGGGCGGCGGCAGGATCAGGGCCAGCTGATCCCCTGAGTCACTCACCTGGTCCCGGGAAGGGCAGGCGACCTCGACCCGGGGAGGACGGCCCGGAACGTGGGACTCGGATTGCCAGCGCGGCTCGTCATCCAAAAGGTCCACGGCCAGGCGCGTGTACACCATGGGCGGACCGGGGGCGGGCTGGACGGACCCGCCGCAACCCGGGAGGGCGAGAGCGAGCAGTGCGAGGCCAGGCACCCACAGACTGCCAGGCGGGCAGGAGGGGCGTAGGGTTCGGGGGGGAGGAGTCGCGCGGCCCATGGCGGCAGCATAACCCCACGCGGTAGTGGGCGTGGCCCCGCTTGTCCCGCTACCCTCTGCACATGGACCGCCG
>MPMD02199570.1_pt1 | contig 13442 bp, 8 predicted proteins | sample 1617291 | NCBI WGS metagenome assembly MPMD02 (sample SAMN05944810, study PRJNA350692) | marine metagenome | biome: marine; feature: ODZ; material: water; isolation source: 120 m water sample filtered on 30 um supor filter | place: Pacific Ocean | collected 2012-04-09 | depth 120m m | reverse complement strand
GCCACCATGCCGGCCTCAGCGACAAGTAACCCTGCATCGGCGCCCGAGAGAAGGAGTTCCCGCACCCCTTCGAGACGCCACGCGAGGGCAAACAGCCCGAATCCGAGGATGAGAAAACCGCGGCTGATGCCGAGGTGCCAGGCGGCCGCAGCACCCAGCGCAGTCAACAATCCGTCTGTATCCACAGCTGCCGGCCCGGCGACACCGTAACTGACAGCCAAACCCGAACTGGATGTTGCAGCGACACTAAAAGGCGCGACACCATAGATGACGTCATTAATGCTGGGGGCACTGATCGTCTGCGACTGTTGTGCCTGCATGTTTCCCGGGAGGGAAAAAATCATGGCCGTAACGAAAGCGAGCGGACCCGCCATGTAGCGTTTAACTTTGGTACCTGTTATTTTTTTCATAGTTGAAATTAGTTCACCGATGAGGCCAAGCCGGACTGAAAACATCTGACCTGACATTCCTACAACTTATTCACAACCGCCGCCAAGTGGGCCAGAGAGCCAAACCCTTTGCAAGTCTTTTATTTACAAGAATATCGGCACTTCCAAGCGAACACCTTTTTGGGGCAATCCGAAGTAGAATTATGGGTTTTTTACTATTCTTTGGTTGGTTGTTTTTAATCAGTTCCTCAGAGGGCGGCTCCGAGCCGCACCAATTCCTCGGGGGAAATCAATTTCGCCCGAAAAAACTCTTCTTTTTCGACATTATTTTCAGATCACCTGAGACATATCTAAAATTGTAATTCATTGATTCCGAGCCACTTGGAACTATCGTGCGCTTTTTTCGTTTCCCTTTGCCCGTTTCAACCAACTTCGCAACGGCTGGCTTGACAAGGTTTTTCATCGATTCTCCATTAACGAATCCCTTATAAATCAGTGTGAATTCAGGGATTTTTCCCCCATCCTCCATTTTTTTATCCTCAGCCTGGACAACCAATGGGGCTTTGGCGATGTCAACGGTCACCATTTCCGGCTTAGCTGGGTCAAACTGGTCATTACCCATTTGAATGGCAAAAACACGCACTTTCCCGGCCCCTTTTATGGTTATTTTCCCTTTTTTGTCGATCGAAGCTGGTCCATTCACGAAAATTGAAACCGGCAGTTTTGAACTGGATTTAGCCCTCACAACAAACGGTTTGTCACCGTATTTCTTGGCAGAAATACGGCTTATTTTGATGGTTTGAGCCTCCTTGGCTTCAAGTGCCGGCAAACCGGCCAACAGGCAGAACAATGCGGTTAGATACGCGACCGGGAACCGCATCGTACCCGTCCCCATCAGGATACTAGGCTGGTTGTTCGCCCTCAATTGTTGAGAGGGGTAGCGGAGAGGGCTGCTTTTGGCAAGCCAATTTTGAAAAATAAGTTTAATTTCCAACGCCTGCTCAAAGCGGGATAGAAAAACTCCCAAATTAACGAAAAAAGTAAAATGGTAATGGTTCTTCACTGACTAACAGCCTATTAAGTTTTGTTTTTAGCACCGATTATGCCAATTATCTAAGATAAAATGTGCCTCATTTGCTCATTTAGACGGTTGATCAAGTCGAATTCAAGTAGTCGAGGCACACATGACGCGTGGTTTTCGCGCATAAGTTGAGTTGAAGCTAAAATGATCAAAATCCCGGCAAACTCGAATGGAAACAAAACCGTCCCCATAAAAGGTCTTTTTAGGCATTTATTTCGCCTTGGCAACAATCATCGTCAAGTCATCCACCTGTTCCGCATTTTCGGAGAAGTCTTCCAGCGCATCAAAAACCGACTTGACGATCTTTGCCGCCTTCAAGTCCCGGTGATTGTTTACCGACTCAAGGATGCGATCGGTGCCGAACAACTCCCCTTCCGGGTTGACTGTTTCCTCAAGGCCATCGGTCAACAGCACCAACACATCCCCCTTGGCCAAGCGGATCTGGCGGGACACGTTGTACTCCGCGCCGGGCATGACTCCCAACGGCATCCCGGTTCTCCTGAGTTCGCTCTTCACTTCGCCGTCAGGGCCGAGGACAAACGCGGGCGTGTGGCCTGCGCTGGCATGAACCAATGAACGCTTCCCGGGATCGATCTTGACCAAGAGCATCGTCACAAACCGCTCCTTGCCGACGTCCTCCCCCACCATCGTGTTGGCACGGGTGAGGATCAGCGAAAGGTCATTGCGGTTCCGGGCGAGGAGACGCAAGTAGGCGCGAGTCTCAGCCATGAGCATGGCGGGTCCAATGCCATGGCCGCTCACGTCGCCGATGGCGAGCGCCAGTTGGTTGTCCGACGTGGTCAGGTAATCGAAGTAATCCCCACCGGTTGCCGCGGCGGGCTTGGACGCACCAGCGATGTCGAACCCTTCCATCTCCGGTGCCTTGCGGGGAAAGAGGCGCTGCTGGATTTCGCGGGCCACCCGGAACTGCTCCTCGGACTCGAGCATCGCCGACTGCTCCTTCAGTCGCTCGGTGATGTCGCGGGCGTTGACCACCACCCCGGCTATCGCCTCGTCGGCCAGCAGGTTGACCGCCGTGGTATCCATCACCCGCTCACTCCCATCCGCGGCAGTGAACCTGCCCTCAATGACAAATTGTTTCCCGTCTCGGCCAAGCCCCTGGCCAAACTCGGCCCGCAGCCGTTCCTGATCCTCGTCATGCGCCAGCGCGAACCAGTCCGTGTCGACCAGCGACTCGGCGCTCCTGCCCAGCACCCGCTCGCAGGCCGGGCTCGCAAATTGAATCATGCCCCTGCAATCCAGCACGGCAATGATGTCCGAGGTGTTCTCGATCAGCGAACGGTGGCGCAGTTCACTCTCTCGCAAGTCCTTGACGGTCTGCCGCCGTGAGGTCCGCACGGCGGCCTCGCGCAGTTCGCGCTCCACCGCCGGCACCAGGCGCGCGAGGTTTCCCTTCATCAGATAGTCGTGCGCGCCGAACTTCATCGCGGCCACGGCGGTGTCCTCTCCGATGCCGCCCGAGACGATGATGAACGGGATGTCGAGCTGCGATTCCTGAAGCACCTCCAGCGCCTCCGGCGCGCTGAATTTTGGCAGATTGTAGTCGGCGAGGATCACCTCCCACTGCGCCTGGCCAAGCGCAGTTCGCATCGCGCCGGCGGTCTCCACCCGTTCGAACTCCGGCTCAAAGCCCCCCGCCCGCAGCAGGCCAACGAGCATGCGCGCGTCGAACTCCGAGTCCTCCACCACCAGCACGCGCAACGTGCGCTTCCCGTCGCCGGGCGGGTTGGGTTGGGTTGTCGTCCCGCTCATGATCCGCTTCGCTTGGCCAAACTAAACCGGCGGGCAACCTTTGCGAAGCCTAGTTTGCGTCGCAGCGTGTTTTGGTTGACAACGCTTGGCCAAGCCGGAAGCATGCCGTCCGAAGTCGCCATTAGTGCCATGAAACGTCTCGTCAATTTTCTTTTGCTCTTATCTCTCGCATCGGCCAGCGCCGGGACCTTCACTCTCGACACGCGCAGCCGCACCCGGGATGCCGCCGGTGACTGGGCTGTGCGACAGCAAAAAGTGCTTTGGGAGGCCAAGGCTACGGCGGTGATCGTCTGCGACATGTGGGACCTACACCACTGCAAAAACGCCGTCGGCCGCGTCGGCGAGATGGCGCCCCGCATGAACCGGCTCCTCAACACGGCCCGGGCCAAGGGCGCGCTAGTCATCCACGCGCCTTCGTCGTGCATGGAATTTTACAAAAACCACCCTGCCCGCAAGCGAGCCCAAGCTGCCCCCGCCGCCGATACGCAACCCAAGGCCATCGAGAACTGGTGTCACTGGATCGACAAGGTGGAGGAAAACCAGGGCTACCCGGTCGACCACTCCGACGGCGGCGAGGACGACGACCCCGCGGAGCACGCCGCCTGGGCCAAGCACCTGGCCGAGCTTGGCCGCAACCCGGGCAGCCCGTGGAAGCGGCAGGTGGACCTGATCGAGATCGATGCCAAGCGCGACGCGATCAGTGACAGCGGCATCGAGATCTGGAACCTGCTCGAGGCGCGCGGCATCCGCAACGTGCTGCTCGTCGGCGTGCACACGAACATGTGCGTGCTCGGCCGCCCCTTCGGCCTGCGCAACATGGCGCGCAACGGCAAAAATGTTTTGCTCGTCCGCGACCTGACCGACTCGATGTACAACCCGGCGCGCTGGCCGTATGTGAATCACTTTCGCGGCACCTCGCTCGTCGTCGAGCACATCGAGCAACGGGTCTGTGCGACGACCACTAGCGACCAGCTGCTCGACGGTGAGCCGTTCCGCTTCGGGGGCGACACCCCACCGCACGTCGTGTTCATGATCGGCGAGAGTGAATACAACACCGCCTCGACCCTTCCAACGTTTGCAAAAAGACAGCTCGGGTACCGCGGCATCCGCTGCACGTTTGTGCACGTGAATGAAAACGACCCGAACGATTTCGCCGGCCTTGGGGCGCTGAAGGAAGCCGACCTGCTCTTCCTGAGCGTCCGTCGCCGCACACCGCCCAAGGCGCAGCTCGACCTCGTCCGCGCGCACTTGGCCAAGGGCAGGCCGCTCGTCGGCATCCGGACCGCGAGCCATGCGTTCGACCGGGAACCCTCCGGCGAACACCACGCGCGCTGGGCGAGATTCGACGACGAAATCCTCGGCGTCGACTACCGCAACCATTACGGGAACAGGCCGCCGAAAGACCCTGCCACCATCATTCAGGCCACAACTGCAGGAGCCAAACATCCCATCCTCACCGGCATACTGCACGATGCCTTCGAGGTCAAATCGCACCTCTACAAAAACAAGCCGGTCGCCTCCAACGTTTCAGTGCTGATGGCCGGCAGGCTCGCGGGCCGGGACGACATCAGCGAGCCGGTGGCGTGGACGAACGAGGTCAACGGCAGCCGCGTCTTTTACACATCACTTGGCGGCGTCGGCGACTTTTCGCTGCCGGCCTTTCAGCGACTGCTGCTTAACGGTGTCCTCTGGGCGCTTGAGAAACCGATCCCGCCGGCTGACCCGCGAGTGGTCGCCGGGAAATGAATCGATTCATGCCCAGCGAGATCGAACCCATCCAGCCGCGGGAACCGAAGATGAACCATGCTGTCGAGATGCGACACCGCGCCTTGGCCAACCAAATACGCACGGTGAAAAGCTACGGGGTGGGCAACCCGGAGATCACCCAAATGCTGGGGCTGGGCCGACTGCAACGCCAAAACATTATCATCGAGGAGGCGCAGCGGATCGTGGCGGAGTTTTCCGCCTACCCCCCCGAGTGGGCGCGGTCATGAACCGCCTGGCCAGGTCCCGATTGTTCATTTTTTCCGGGTCGGTACTTGGGTGACGCCTTTAGGTTTTCGGTTGGCCTCGGCGATGCGCGCATGCAGGCGTTTTGATAATTCCGCCACGATGTTTTTGTGGGCGGCGAGATCGGCGAGATTTTTCATTTCGGCAGTGTCGTTGGTGTGGTCGTAAAGTTCCGCGCCGCCGCTACCGTTTGTGCCCCATTCGGTGTAGCGATAGCGCGCCGTGCGGAGGCTATAGCCTGTGGCGTATTGCGTCAGCGCATCGCGGCGAGGTACTGCGCGAAGGTTCCGCAACGTTGGCGCAAGGCTTACGCCAGACAAATGTTGTGACTTGGGAAGTCCGCACAACTCGGCGAGGGTGGGATAAAAATCGACCATTTCCACCGGCATCGCTGTGGACTTATCGGCGGTGGCCATGTCGGGGGTGGCGATGATTAGCGGCACGCGCGCGGCGTTTTCGAAGAGAGTGGTTTTTTGATAATGCCCGTGTTCACCCATATGATAGCCATGGTCCGAGGTGAAAACCACCACCGTGTTTTTGGCGAGGCCGGTGCGTTCGAGTGTTTCGAGGATGCGACCCACTTGGGCGTCGGCAAAGGTGATGGACGCGTAGTACGCCTGAATCGCCTGCCGCGCGAGCGAGTCCTTCAGGTTAACCTGTTCCCGTTTGCGATTGATTGATGCGCGGGCAGCTTTCGGCAACGTGTCGAGATAACCCTTCGGCACCGTCGGCACCACGATTTTTTTCAGCGGATACAGTTCAAAATATTTCTTTGGCGCCACGTACGGTGTGTGCGGCCGATACAAACCCACCGCCATAAAAAACGACTGCTTCGTCTTGGCAAACTGCTCCAGCCGTTCGGCCGCTTCGGTGGCGGCGATACCGTCGGTTTGTTCTTCGTCTGTTCCATCCGCGGCGTGCCAACTGAGCGTGCCGCCGTAGCTGCCCTTCCGCAGCGTGAACACTTTCGCTTCATCAGTTTTGTCCCGCCCGCGGGGATTGAACGTGTGTGACCACGAGGCCGGATCGTCGTGGCCGTCGTTACCAATATCTTTCGGCACGTTGTAATGATAAATCTTGCCTATGCGCGTGGCGTCGTATCCGTTGTTTTTGAAATGCTGCGACATCGTCACCACATCGGGCAGGTGCTTGCGAATGAGAATGGCATTGCGATGAATGAGCGATTGATCCGGATACAACCCTGTCATAAACGAAGCCCGGCTCGGCCCGCACAGCGGGTACTGACAATACGCCCGTTCAAACCGCACCCCCCGTTTAGCGAGGCGATCGATGTTTGGCGTCCGCACCTGCGGATGTCCGTAACTGCCAATATCGCAATTCAAATCATCACAAATCAGGAACAACACATTCGTCTTTTCCGCGGCATAAGTGGAAATCGCCAGCAATGCGGAGAGGAAAATAATTTGAGTGCGTTTCATGCTCCCGCCAAACTGCCAGTCCGCCCTCACCATGGGAATCCGGAAACGCGTAAGTGCACGCTTCCATCCGCCCTTTCCTTACAATTAGGAACGCAGCTACCGACGGATGGAGCAAACAAGCAGGCTGGTGCGTCCTCCCACGCCGCTTGGCCAAGCGGCGCCGCCGCCAACCCAAGCGCCAGTAGTTTGAGTGTGAATCGTTTCATAGGCACAAAAAGTGAACGGCCCGGAGGCTGCACCAAGCTGCGGGGAATGTGTACCTCTTTCGTCACACGACCGCGTGGCCGCCGCAGCGGTCGCAGGTCGACCCGGCATACGCCGGGAGGGAGAAGCCGACGTCCTCGAGGTCGGGATCGAAGCACTGGGTGAACACCGCCGCCAACACATGGTGCGCGGCGGCCCGGTTCCGCGCCGCGCTCGGCGGCTCGATCGCCGCCATCCGGTCCTGCACGTCCATCCGCAACCCGCGCGGAAACTTGGCCAAGGTCTCCTGCAATTCCTCCGCGCTGGCCGGCTTGAACAACACCGCCAGCGACCGGACGTGAATGTGGTTGAGATAACGGCGGGTGAACTCCGAGACCATCCCCGGCGGCATCGATGTAATGAACGCCATCCGCTCGATGCCCTGCACGAGCGTGTCGAACAGTCCGGCCGAATGGCACTCCGGGCAGCTGGCCAGATCGCGCAGGTTTTCCAGCGCGATGGTGGCCCGCTTGCAGACCGGACACCTCCCGGCGGCGGACGGGGCTTCCTCCGGCAGCTTCAGGCTCACATCGCCACGAAGCTGCATCACCCAGGCCGGGCTGGCGGTGCGGTCGATCACCTCCCGCCGCTCCGCTTCCGTCACCGTTTCCCGCAGATCGGCATCGAGCCGATCGCGGTTGTAGCTCGAGAGGTTTTCGCGGACATGATTGCGGACCGACAACGGCGCCTGCTGGAGGAACAGCCCCGGCGCCCCCTCGCGCATCAACTCCACCAGCACCTCCTGCAGTTTCAAGTCGTCCAGTTCGTTGAACAGTTCAAACGACAGAATCTCCTCCCGCACCAGGTTCGCCAGGTCGGTGCAGGCGCAGTGAGGGCATCGTGGATATGATTCCTGCAGCTGGGTCGCGGTGTAGGTGGGCATGACTTGAGGTTCCCGTGTTCGCTTGGCCAGACGCTAACCTGATCCGTCCGCCGAGCCAAGTCGGAGCAACTTACGGGCCACGCCTGCCGGGCTGCCCCTGACTGGGCTCCTTGTCCGGAACCAGTTCGTCAAACACCTTGAACGGCAACTTAAACGGCACCAGCAGCGCCTTGGGAATGTGTTTCAGCTCCAGCTTCGGCTGATTGAGCGTGCCGCTCAACTCGAACTTGAGCATGCGCTCGATCGGCGACAGTGCCAGGTTGAACAACGGCCCCAGCGCCGGCCCAATCACCCACGTGTCACGCAACGCCTCCGCCACCACCCCGGCCTTTTTGATTCGACCCTCAAAATCAATCTTCCCTGTGTATTGCAACCGAACCAGCGGTGACTTGAGCTCGAGGTTCCTGCTTCCAACGATGCTGTCGGTGATGGTGAAGTCAGCCGTACCCTCCGAGAATGTGCTGGCACCCAGCCCCGGTGCCAGGCGATCCAGTACGGGCGAGAAGACGCCAATCAACGGGAGCTCCCACAGGTACCCATCCTTCAGGGTCACGCGGGACGATCCGTTCCAGCTCTCCCAGTCGTTCGAGTTGGCGGTGATGTCCAGCGACCCATCCATACGGCCGCTCAGATCTGATTTCTTACCAAGAATATCCGACATCAAACCGGTCAATTCCGTCCGCTTGGTGTTGAGATGAAACGCCAGCTCAGCCGAGCGATCCTCCTTAAATTTGGACACAAGATTCCCGCGTAATTCACCGCCATAAAACTCGGCGACGATATTGGTGAGTGTCACCGTCTGTCCGCGCCAGAATATTTCGCCATCCAAGTCTTGCGAGTTGAACTTGCTGAAGTGAAAGGCTCCACCGTCGATGAGTAAATGCAGATCCGCCGGGTTTCGTCCCGGGCCGGTCTGGACCCAGCCGTTGACGCTTACCAGCGGCGGCTCTAAAAACTGGTACGGCTCGAGCGAGCGGGCCGTCCTCGGGCCGATCGCCTTCGCGACCGCCACTGGCTCAATTCGGCCCACCGCATTGGTCAGGTACAGCCGCCTGGTGCGAGTGTCGAAGCCCAGAGCATCCATGCTGGCCTTGCCCTCCGGCCGGCGCACCACGGCATTGGTCATGTTGAGGAATCCGTCTGCAAACGAAAGTTCGGCGGCAAAGGCATCAACCTGCTGAGCGCGAAAGGTGAAATTCGTCGCTGCCACGGAGGCGCGAAAACTGGTTCGTTCCCGCTCGCGCCACCGCCCCCAAACCTGCCCTTCAACCACCGGCGGCGTCTCGAATGCAAAATAATCGAACCCCTTTTTCTGCTTCTCCTCCTCGAGCGCCGGGGTAACCGCGTGCGGGTCAATGCTGCTGCGAAAATCGATCTTAAAATCCTGCGTCCCGGTGTGCGAGCGCAGCGCCATGCGCACTTCCCCCTCCGGTCGCCTGGCCACAAGGTTTGGCAGGCGCCAAGTGAGGTTCGAGTACACCAGGTCGCTTCGCATCGACTCGACCTCGATGCCGCGAAAGCTCATTGGCCCCGAGGTCACTTGTCCGTTGAGCGTCAGCGTCGACCGCACCTCGGCACGCCAGTCCGGCTCGGCCTTGATCCACTCCGGTAGCGTGGCACGCGCCGCGCCGGTTACCACCGGCGTCTCACTCCACTGGTACTGTTTGAGCCAGCGCTGTGCCTTGGGCGTGAGCAGCTCAAACACATGGTGCAGGCTGAAATCGACCCGGCCCGCCGACTTGGCCAGGCGGGTGGCCACGTCCAGTTCCGCCGAACCGCTCACGCTACCGTCGTACAGCTTGGCGTCGAGTCGGCTCAGCACCAGGCGCGGCGCCCGCCAGTCGCCGGCCATCGACACTTCGCGAATCACCAGCCCCTTGTCGCCGGTGATGCCCTTGGCCAAGCCGCTGAAATCAGCCTCGTACGGCACGAGCTTGGCCCAGTACGCCCAGCGTTCATCCGTCTCGGTCGGCGAGCCGACCTTGGCCAAACTGCCGCTGAGATCAACCGACTCGACCACCGCCTTGGCCGCCGTCACTTGGCCAAGCGATAACTTGAAACCGACGCGCTCCGGGATGGCGTTCGTGGCCGACTGCAGCGCATTGACGGTGACCGTCGCCGAGCCGATTGTCGCCGACGGCGAAACCAGCTCGGTGATGCGGAGCAACCCGGTGATGCCTTCCGGGGTGCCCAGGCTCAACTCGACCGCCAACGCCTCCAGCGATCCCTCCTGCATTGTCGCCCCACCGGCCTGCAAGCTGATCCGGCCCTGCATCTCGCCGGGGCGCTTCGCGTCGCCCTCAAGCCGCAACTCGAAACTGGGCTTGGTGCGGAAACTGAGGGTCTCGCGGCGCTTGGCCAAGCCGGCCAGGCCGGCCTTGAATGGCTTGAGTTTTTCCGAGAGCCCCTCGGCGTCGAGCGGCTCGGCGCTAGGTTCCCGATCCAAGAGCGGTGCCATCGCATTGGCCACGCTCAGAGTGGCGTCCACCGAGACACCCATCACGTCCCCCTTAAGGTTTTTTGCTGTCAGCGCGCCGGAGCGGGCCAGGCGCAATTCACCCTCCGGCCAACTTACTCGAATCGGCGGCAAGTTGGTGGCGCCATCGGTCAGTTGCGCTTCAAATTGAAGACCGGTGAGGGAGAAATCCCGAACGGCAGCCCGGCCCGCGAGCAGCGCGCCGTAATCGGGGCGGACAACGCTGCCATCAACGGTGACGCCGACACTGCCACCGGCGTCCGCCTGGCCAAGCCGCAGTTGGGTAGCACGCCAAGCGCCGTTCCAGTCCATCCGCAGCCAGTCGAAATCGAGTCGGACGCCGCGCTGGGCCAGGCGCGCCTGGAGGCTCCGCTTGGCGAAATCCGGCAGCCCGGCCTGGTTCAGGTAGAGCGCCGCCCCGACGGCAGCGAGCAGCAGCACCATGCAGACGCGTAGCGGCCAACGCCACCACCGCCGTTTGCGAACACGGGACTTGGAATCCTCGGACACGAAAAACAGAAAGGTCGAACCTCCGGAAAAGCTCAGACACAAAAACCGGCGGAGCATTCAAACGCCGCTGGAGGCGAGTATGCTTGCGGCGTGACAGGGAGGGAAGCTTTCCCGGGTCGCGACGGAGCTATTGGAGTTTTTGGATGGCGGCGCGGTTCTGCATGAGCAACTCGTCCACCTTGTCGAGCGTTGCCTCGAATATCGCCACGTCGCGGTCGCTCATCCAGTGATCGACATAGGTGACCTTGGCCTTGGCACCCGCACCCCCACCGGCTGCGCCCGCTGCCGGGGCGGCTCCCTCCGCACCCGCTGCCGCCGCCCCTCCTCCGGCCGCGGCTCCGGCGGCGGTGGCTGTGATGGTGGTTTTTTCCATCCCGCCGGGCAATGCCTTGTCTTTCTCCAACATCAAAAAGGCGACCCCCTTTTGGTCGTGCAGGAACAGCAGCGGCTGCTCGGTGAGGGTGACCGCGTTGTTCGCCTCGATCGCCACCGGCCAGGACAGCGCCTGGGGAAAGGGACGGCGAAGCTCGGTGCCGGACGGGCTGGCGGCACTCTCGGTTTTCCACTGCTTGAACTTGGCCAGGGCGCTCCGGATTTGGACCATGTCCGCGGCAGAGAAGGTGCCGAATCCGGAATCAAAAATCGGCCGGCTGAACACGAGGGAAACCGAGGTTACCGGGCCCTTGGTTTTCGGCTTTTCCTTCGGCGAGGCTTTTTTGCGCTGGTCGGCAACCGTTGCGGTGTCGTTGAAATGCATCACGGACACCTCGACGGCGTTGGAGGCCTGAAAGCTGTTGTCGCTCTGGTACCGGCTCATATACTCGTCGCGGGTCATCAATTTCCCGCCGCCCGGCACGACGTAAAAGTCGGTCTTGCTGCCCAGTTCCAGCGGTGTTTGGGCACACAAAACCGCACCGCCCAAGAGCAGAAGCCACAGCGTCAAATTGGTTTTTTGCGTCATCACGCGCGTGTCAGCCAGCCAAACCCGTGCCAAATGTAGACAGTTTGAGGCCAAAATGAAGACCGGAATCCGCCGGCTCGAAGGGTTAAAGGGAAACTGGGAGCAAGGCTAGTCCGCCAACCGGAGGAGATTTGTGGCGGGCAACCGGAATGAGCGCCCCGCTCCCAGTCGTTTTCCCCAAACAACGTCGTAGCAACCCGAAGAACGACGTCTGCCTCTACTTTAGCACCGGTTATGCCAAGCCTGAACCACAGCAAAAAAGACGTTTTTGGGCCGCATCAACGCTGGGCCAAGCGGGGGTGTAGTGAGAACAACGCTCCGGATGTGTGAAATCCACGCAATAAAACCATTATTGTTTTACAGCAATGGTGAGTTGGCTAATATTCTAACCAAACAATAAGTTCATTAATCTGTTTTAAACCTAAAAAACAAGCCCTGTTTATCTCTACTAAGCGGCAACTCAATTTGTAGGTTTTCCTCAATTGAGCTGAATTCGTTCGTTGTTTCCCAATCCTCCAAATTACCTGAAGTTTCCAAGCGATATCTTTTACCTGGCTCGGTATTAATACGGACAATAAATTTTTCCTTATCAAGGTTCACTATTGAGATTTCTGGTGGTGGTGGTGGCTCTTCTTTTGAATATTTTAGCTCATCAATCCAGACGGAACTGGATATTCCATTTTTGACCGGACCACCTTGAACAAACATTAGCCTTACCATGTGATTCCCCTCTGGGATTAAGAGAGAATGTTCTTCCCAGTTTATTTCTGTATCCCTGATGGTTAAGTAGTCTGAATTCCATAATGAAAACTCGCCAAGATACGCCCGAAAGATCTGGTGTTCACCCTTTATTTTCAGCTTAAAAACAAGCTCGCCGGGACCATCAAGCTGCGTTGTCAACGTTGCAAATGACAGCTCAGCTGGTTTCGCAGGATCAAAAAGAGGCAATCCGCCCAATTTCAGCGCGTCAACGCCATCCGACGTAATGTTCGACTGAAGTTTCCAGTCACCCATACCGCCAACAACAAAATATATGTCTGTGTCCAACGCCAACCCGATCTCTTCGTCAAACTCTCGAACAATTTTTATCGTTGCCGTATCACTTCTTACTTCTCCCTGGGAATTCTTTGCCACGACCCAATAGTTTCCCTGATCTTCAGGCCAAATCATTCCAAGAGGTAAACGTTCATTGTTTGCACCTTTGATTGGGATCCCATCATGGAACCACTGCAACTCAGGTATAGGCCACCCTTCGGTTGTAACCTCCAGGGAAACATCCTCTACACCCTCGACATTGACCCCTTTTGGTTGAATCGTCAAAACAGGCGGCGAATCGTTTGGCGTGTAAAATCGTACTGCATCCAAATAACCTTTGTATTCGCCAATGTCCATTGCTCCAAGACGGAATGTCCACTCCAGCTTTTGTTTACCTGAAGCAATAAAATGTTTCGTTTTTTTCCAGTCACTTTTAATTTTTAATACTGAAACCTCAGAATCATTGAGATAAAAATCCAACCTTCCCCCATCAAAATCCGGACCCTCAATCTTCCAAGCAAACTCCAAAACCCCAGGACCCTCAACCATTGTCAACAATCTTGATAAAGTTGCATCATCCGACAAGGAACTCATTACTGCGTCTTGTCCCAGACTATTTGAAGAAGATACTTTCGCCCAACT